>VFQO010000595.1_pt1 | contig 36365 bp, 36 predicted proteins | sample 3512331 | NCBI WGS metagenome assembly VFQO01 (sample SAMN10412371, study PRJNA504923) | tailings metagenome | isolation source: Replicate 3 from Balatoc abandoned mine | place: Philippines: Itogon, Benguet | collected 2017-08-28 | reverse complement strand
CCTGCGCGAAGCCCGGCACGCCGATCCCGTAGGTGACGAAGCGCGTCACCACCGGGGCATAGAAGATATCGGCCGCGCCGAAGGTTCCGAACAGATAGGGGCCGCTGCCGCCATGCCGCGCGCGCGCTTCGGCCCACAGCGTCAGGATGCGCACGATATCGTGGCGGGTCTGCTCCGACACGCCGTCCAGCACGTGCCGGCGGCGGATGTTCATCGGCAATTCCTTGCGCAGGGACTGGTAGGAGGAATGCATTTCCGCCACCATCGCCCGGGCCATGGCGCGGGCGACCTCGTCCTTGGGCCAGAAGCGTTCGCGCCCGACCTTGTCGGCGAGGTATTCCATGATCGCGAGGCTGTCCCACACCACCGCCTCGCCGTCCCACAGGATCGGCACCTTGCCGCTGGAAGGCTGGACCTCGCCCATGTCGTGCTTCAGCCGGTCCCACTCCTCGCCCATGATCGGCACGGTCAGTTCCTCGAAGTGCAGCCCCGATTGCTTGGCCGCCAGCCAGCCGCGCAGCGACCAGCTCGAATAGTTCTTGTTGCCGATGATGAGTTTCATGTCCGCCTGCTCCACCTTGCCGGGACCGATTTTCGCGCTGCCCTAGATATTCAGGCTGGCGCTGTCGAGGCTGAACGGATTAGGACGGCGGCGAACGAGGAGCCTGCGCATGTCCCTACCCCCCTTCCACCTCGCCTTTCCGGTCGACGATCTTGCCGCCGCGCGCCGTTTCTATGGCGAAGCGATGGGCTGTGCCGAGGGGCGTTCGTCCGACGAGTGGATCGATTTCGATTTCCACGGCCACCAGATCGTCGCCCACCTCGCGCCGGGTCAGGCGGGCGACCGGGCGAGCAACCATGTCGACGGCCACGGCGTGCCGGTGCCGCATTTCGGGCTGGTGCTATCCTTGCCCGAATGGGAAGCACTGGCCGAGCGGCTGCGGGCGGCGGGCACCGAATTCGTGATCGAGCCGACTATCCGTTTCAAAGGTCAGCCGGGCGAGCAGGCCACCATGTTCCTGCGCGACCCTGCGGGCAACGCACTGGAATTCAAGGCCTTCGCCGACATGGGGAAGCTGTTCGCGAAGTGATCTAACCCGCCGCCGCGTCGGCCAGCGCCTGCGCGGTCTTGTAGTCGGGCTTGCCGTTGTTGAGCCTGAGTGATCCGGGGCTGAAGACATAGAGCCGCGGGATCTTGTAACCCGCCAGCCCCGCCCTCGCATGGGTATCGAGCGCAGCGTCAAGTCCATCGGGCGGGGTACCGCCTTCGGGTTCGACCACCGCCACCACCTTGCGGCCGAACCGCGCGTCCGGCAGGCTGACGACGCGCACGTCCTTCACCGCCGGGTGTTCGAGCAGCACCGCCTCGACCTCCTCAGGGAAGACCTTCTCGCCCCCGGTGTTGATGCACATGTTGTCGCGGCCGATGAATTCGAGCGTCCCGTCGGAGGCCCAGCGCGCCCGGTCGCCGGTCATCAGCCAGCGCTTGCCGCCGATCACCGGGAAGGTCGCCGCATTCTTCTCGTCCTCGCCGAGATAGCCCAGCGGCAGCGGCCCGGTGCGCGCAACGATGCCGACGCCATCGGTGCCGGGCAGGATTTCATTGAGGTTCTCGTCGAACAGCTTGGTCTCGCGCCCCGGCAAGGGCTGGAACTTGCCGCCCCCACTGGAACCTGCCGCCGTGGTGATGACGATGCCGGTGCCCGAGCTTTCGGAAGAGCCCAGCGCATCGACGATCATCAGCGACGGGTGATGCGCGATCAGGCGCTGCTTCAGCGCGGGCGAGAACACCGCGCCCGAGGAGGTGATGCTCCGCAAGGACGCCAGCACCTGCGCTGCATCTCCGCGCGCGTCGAGCCGGTCCGCCAGCGGCAGGGCGAAGGCATCGCCGACGATGAAGATGCCGCGCGCTCCGATCCGCCGCACCTCGTTGAGCGCCAGATCGGCATCGAACTTGGGCGCAGGCAGCAGCGCCAGCGTGCCACCCTTGAGCAGGTGGATCACCGCAGTGAACTGCCCCGCGCCGTGCATCAGCGGAGACAGCAGCAGCAGCGGCGAGGTGCTGGCCGGGTGCTCGGGGCCGATCTTCGCCGCCTCGGCCACCTGCTCGTCAAGCGAACCGGCAACAAAGGGCGGATTGCCCGGCCCACGCTGCCACACCCCGATACTGAACGCGCCCCAGGCCTCGCTCATCGGCCACATCACCGCCTTGGGCATGCCGGTGGTGCCGCCGGTCGCGGTCAGGAACAGCGCGGCGGGATCATCGTGGATGGCGAAACCGGCGGGCAGCGCCGTCTCGCACAGTGCCGCCCAGTCCGCGCTACCGACATCCAGCGTCAGCGCGCCTTGCGGCATTGCAGCGCGACCGGCCTCGGCGAAATCGCTCTCGGTGAACAGCGCCTTCAGGCCGAAGCGCGAGAAGATGTCCGCCAGTTCGCGCTGCCGGTAGTGGTAATTCACATTGACCGGCACCACCCCGGCCTTCACGCAGCCAAAATAGGCGAGCAGGTAATCGGGGGTGTTGCGCAGCATCTGCCCGGCAATGTCACCCGGCTTCAGTCCGCGCAGCCTCAGTCCGGCGGCGATGGCATCGGTGATCGCATCGAGCTCGCCCCAGCTGACCGTCCGCTCGCCATGCACCAGCGCCGGACGCTCTGCCGGGATCGCCGCTGCCAGCGCCTTGAGCACCACTCCGAAATTCGCACCCGCAAAAGCCATCCGCTCACCTCTCATTGTCACTTTCGCTAGCCTCGCAACGCGTCCGCTTCCCCTACGTAAATGATGAGGACAAACGCAGAAATTGCGCTAGTCTGCCGAATCAGAAAACAAAGAGAGGAGCAAGGCCCGACAATGGCTAGCAATGTTGTCGAACTCCGCACGCCGCAAGGTCGCGAATCGCTGGAGATTTTGCTCGAACAGGTGACGATCACCTGCCCCGAGGACATCCACGATGCCGCCGTGAACCTGGCGCGAATCGCACAGGAGCGCGGGATGCAGATCGCGGTGTGCGACGACATCTCCTCCAAGGAGCCGATGGTCGATGCCGACGGCACGATCCTCAATGCCGATATCTTCCGCTGGCTGGACGACGGGGCGCGCTGGTGGGAGGATCATCGCCTCGCGCTGCACTCTCCCCTGCCGCGCGCCTGCCGCTATGAAAGCGAGCCGTTCTGGGTCAACCGCCACGGCTTCAACACCCGCTGGCGCAACCACTATCTGTCCGAGATCGACCTTGCCGATTTCGAGAAGCGGGCGCTGTGCAAGGCGGCGATCGTGATCCCGACGCATCTGCCCTTTGGCCAGATTTCCGCATCGAGCTTCATCTCGATGGACCGCGACAAAGAAGACCTCTCGGCCGAGTTCGCCGAATATGGCGCGCTGTTCGCGATGGTGACGCGCTGCTTCGTGGCCGGTTACGTGCAGGCCAACCGCACCAAGCGGCGCATTCCGTCCGACTGCGTGCTCTCGAAGCGCGAAGTGGAATGCCTGCGCTGGGCCGCGATCGGCAAGACCGACAAGGAGATCAGCATGATCCTCAACCGGTCGCACGCCACGATCCGCTACCACATCCACCGCGCGGGCGAGAAGCTGGACTCGGTGAACCGCGCGCAGACGATCTTCAAGGCCGGGCAGCTCGGGTATCTGGGGGCTTCTGATTAGGGAACGCGCCTCCGCGCCCCCGTCCTCGGTGCTGTTCCTTCCCCCGGCTCAAGGCCGGGGTACGGGCACCTGCGGGCGGCCGTTCGGCCTTGCGGACGCTGCGCGACCGAGATCAGCGCGACAATCTCCCCTCCCGCTTGCGGGAGGGGTCGGGGGTGGGAAAGCGAGCCGCCGCGTAGGCCCGCCCCGCTGCGACTAGGCCGCTGCGCGACCAAGTCTCGCTCCCCTCCCGCAAGCGGGAGGGGCGCTTCTTTACCCCAGCTTCCTCAGCGGCTCGGACCCATCCCAGCCGATCCCCGCCGCCTTGATCATCCCGAACAGGTCCGGGCCGTCCTTCGCCTGCTGGAGGATTTCCACCAGCGTCCCCGGCCCGCCGCCTGCATCGACATAGATCGCCTGGCTGGTGCCGAAGGTCCCCTCGATCATCACTTCGGCCCCTTCGGCCTCGCACACGGCGCGGGCGTGGGCGATATCGTCGACAAGGATGCACACATGGTGCAGCCCGTTGCCGGTCGCACCATATTCGCCGGTGTAGACCGAGGGGTGATTGTCCCGCGGGCGGATCAGTTCGATCTGCAAATCACCCCAATAGGCCAGCGCGAGGTCGAACACCGCATCGGTGGGCTGGCCGCGATATTTCATCCCTTCAAGGTGGATGCCCTCGATCAGGAAGAACGGGCCAACCCCCATGACTTGCGTCCAGTGTTTTACCGCCGCGTCGAAATCCTCCGGCACATAGGCCAGCTGCATGATATCGCCCAGCGCGGCGATCTTGCCCTTCAAACCCACATTCCTCTCCAATCCGATAGGGTGTCCTGTGCGCAAAGCTGTGTGATATTCTGCGCCGGAGACACTGCACAAAGTGCGAGGATGAGGGACGGGGGCAGCCCCGAGAGGACCGGACAAGCCACATGAACGAGATCAAGGACATTGCCCGCGGCGACCGTTGCCCGGGGATCAGCTACACCGACATGCTCAACGGCGACACCCGCCGCGCGCCCGACTACCTCTTCGAGGAATCGCATATCGAGATGGGCGATGATCCGCTGCCGGTGGCGCCCTACATCTCGGAGGAGTTCGCGCGTCTGGAGCGCGAGAAGATGTGGCCCAACGTCTGGCTCTTCGCCGCGCGCGAGGACGAGATGCCCGATCCGGGCGACACGGTGGTGTTCGACATCGCCGGCAAGAGCTTCCTGCTGATCCGCCAGAAGGACGGCAGCGTGAAGGCGTTCTACAATGCCTGTCTCCACCGCGGCCGCAAGCTGCGCACCGAGAGCGGGAATTCGGTGCAGCTGCGCTGCCCGTTCCATGGCTTCACCTGGCGCAATGATGGCAGCCTCAAGGAAATCCCCTGTTCGTGGGACTTCAAGCACCTCGATGGCAAGGACATGGACCTGCCGCAGGCGCGCGTGGAGCTGTGGCAGGGCTTCGTGATGCTGACCGAGAATCACGACCTGCCGGACTTCGCAACCTGGCTTGGCACGCCGGCTTCGCATTACGAACGCTACGACTTCGAGAACCGCTACACCGGAATGTGGGTGCAGAAGCGGATTCCGGCCAACTGGAAGGCCACTGCCGAAGCTTTCATGGAAGCCTGGCACTCGATCACCACCCACCCGCAGCTGCTGCCGTTCCTGGGCGATGCCAATACGCGGTATGATCTGATCGGCGATCACTTCAATCGCGCGATCACGCCTTCGGGCGTGCTCAGCCCGCACGTGAAGGGCAAGAATTCGGACTATGTGCTCGAGAAGATGAACGAATTCTCGGGCGGAGCGGATGCCCGCACCAACCGCCGCTTCTCGGCGAGCGAAGCGCCGGTCGAAGGTTACGAATCCGATGATCCGCTGGGCGCACGCAAGATTCTGGCCGAAGCCGGTCGCAAGGGTTTTGCCGAGCAGTACGGCTATGACTACTCGGACGCGGCCGACGCCGAGATCCTCGACAACTTCACCTACAACATTTTCCCGAATTTCTCGCCGTGGATCGGGTTCCTGCCGACGCTGGTCTATCGCTGGTTCCCCGGCGATACGCCCGACTGGTGCATCATGGAAATCCGCCTGCTGTTCCCCACCCCCAAGGGCGAACCGCGCCGCCGTGCCGTGGAGATGGTGCGGATCCCCGATGACGAGCCCTTCTCCTGGGCCAACGATATCATGGGCCCCCAGCTGGCCAATGTGTTCGATCAGGACATGGCCAACCTGCCGCACGTGCAGGAAGGGATGAAGGCGATGAAGGACGGGCTGATGGAGCTTGGCCATTATCAGGACAGCCGCGTGCGGCATTTCCAGACCACGCTGATGAAATATATCAACGGGGAACTGCCTGTCGCAAAGTGACCGGTCGATGAGCTTCTCTTTCGATCTGACGGGACGCACCGCACTCATCACTGGTGCGTCCTCGGGCCTCGGCACCCGCTTCGGGCGGATCCTCGCTGCGAGCGGGGCGAACGTCGCGCTGGGTGCGCGGCGGGCGGACCGGCTGGCCGCACTCGCTGCCGAAATCGGCCCGCAGGCCGCCGCGGTGCAGATGGACGTGGCGCGCGAAGCCGACATCATCGCCGGGTTCGACGCCGCCGAAGCCGCGTTCGGCCCGGTCGACACCGTGATCGCCAACGCCGGCGTGGACGGCGCAGGCATGGCGACGACCATCTCGGAAGAAGACATCGAACAGACCCTCGCCATCAATCTCAAGGGCGCAATCCTGACCGCGCGCGAGGGAGCCAGGCGGATGATGGCGCACGGCGTGACCAAGGGCCGGATCGTGATGATCGCCTCGATCACCGCGTTCGAGCCTTCCCCCGGCCTTGTCGCCTATGCCGCGAGCAAGGCCGGCGTCGTGCAGGCCGGGCGCACGCTGGCGCGCGAATGGGCGCGGGCAGGCATCTGCATCAACACCGTCTCCCCCGGCTACATCCGCACCGCCATCAACGACGCATGGTTCGACACCGAACCCGGCAGGAAGCAGATCGCGCGCTTCCCCAAGCGCCGGTTGATGGGCGAGGAGGGGCTCGACGCGATGATGCTGTTCATGTGCTCCGACGCGGCGGAGTTCGTGACCGGCGCGGACTTCGTGCTCGACGACGGCCAGACGCTCTGATGGCTAGAAGGCAGATCTCGCTCGCTGCCGGGATCATGCCTGAAGCAACCCCTTCGCAACTCATCGAATGCGCCGCCGCGGCGGATTTCGACTTCGGCGGGATGTGGGCCGAGCGCGAGACATGGACCCCCGCCACCACCCGCGCGATACGGCAACAGGCGCGCGACGCCGGGGTAGAGCTTCTCGATCTGGAAGTCGCGTGGATCATGCCCGGCGCACCCGATCCGTGGCTCACCGAGCTGGTCGATATTGCTGCTGAACTCGGCGCGCGCAATCTGCTGTGCGTCTCCAGCGATCCCGACATGGCCGCCACCACCGCCAAGTTCCAGGCGATGGTCGATGCGGCACGGGGCACCGGGGTGCGCGTCAACCTGGAATTCGGGATCTTCACCGAGGTGAAGACCGTCCACATGGCCCGCAGCATCCTTGAAAACGTCGAAGGCGAGGCCAAGGCGTTGCTGGTCGATACGCTCCACTGGGCGCGATCGGGCGGCACGGCGGAGGATCTCGCGGCAATCCCGCGCGAATGGTTGTCCTACTGCCAGCCTTGCGATGCGCCCGCGCAAGGCCCGGACACGAGCAGCTTCGATGCGATCATCGACGATGCGATCAATCGCCGGATGGCGCTGGGTCAGGGCGGCCTGCCGCTTGGCGCGATGGTCGATGCCCTGCCCACGCATCTGCCGCTGGCGATCGAGGAGCGTTCCGCCGCCTTGCGCGACAATTTCCCCGATCTGATCGAGCGCGCCCGCGAATGTGCGCGCACGTCCCGCCTGTGGCTGGATTCGCGCGGGTGAGCGTGCTGCCCGTCGGCCTTGTGCAGATGGCGTTTCTGGTCCCGAACCTCGAAGCCGGCTGCGCCGCGCTCCACCGCGCCTATGACTGGGGGCCGTTCCTCGGCGGCACCGAAGGCGTGCTGGCCGATCATGTCTATCGCGGCCAGCCCGCCGATCCGATCCGCATCCGCGGCATCTTCGTTCAGAGCGGCGACATCAATATCGAAGTGATCGAAGTCGTCTCCGATGCCCCCAGCGCCTTCCACGAAGCCCTGCGCGGTAATGGCCCGCCGGTGCTGCACCACTGCGCCACCTTCGCCGCAGATTACGCAGGCACGCGCGATCACTTCGTCGCGCAAGGCTTCCCGGTGGTGAGCGAATTCGGCTTTGCCGGGCACCGCATCTGCTATGTCGATACCCGGCCGCTGCTGGGATACATGACCGAGATCTATCCCGAGCTGCCGCTGATCCGCGCAATGTATGCCGAAACCCGCGAGGCCGCGCGCCTGCGAGCAGGCGACGACGCGATCACGCCCTTCACCACCCCGCGCTGAACCGGCTCAGTTGGGCCAGTAGATGAACTCCTCGCCCGGCTCGAACCGGGTAGCGAGTGTGCGGTCGATCGAGACCGCCATCGAGAAGGTGCTGGGATAGAGCGGCGCGCGCCGCCCGCGATGATGCGCGGTGATCAGCGCTTCCAGCGCCTTGCGCCGGGCCGGTTCGGCAGCCGCGAGATTGTTGGTCTCATGCGGATCGTCGGCGAGGTTGTAGAGCCACGCCTTACCCTGCTTCTCGTTGATCTGCAGCTTCCAGTCGCCCGCACGTACCGCCTTGTAATAGCCGCTGTTCCAGAACAGCGGCGCATCGGCGCGTGCGACCGTGCCCTCGCCGGTGAGTGCCGGGAGCAGATTGCGCCCGTCGATCGTCACGCCTTTCGGCAGGGGCGCGCCCGCCGCCGCGGCGAGCGTCGGCATGATGTCGACATGGCCGGCGGGTAGTGCGATCTGCGTGCCAGCCGCGACCTGCGCCGGCCAACGCACGAGCAGCGGCACGCGGATGCCACCCTCGAAGAAGGTCCCCTTGCCGCCGCGGAACGGCGCGTTGAGCCCGTCGAGCCCGACATAACCCGGCGCGCCGTTATCGCTCGAAATCACCACCAGCGTGTTGTCGGCCAGCCCCTCGGCCTCAAGCTTGGCCATGATCCGTCCGACCGAGCGATCGAGCGCGCGGATCATCGCGGCATAGACCCTGAGGCGGTGCGGGCCGATGTCACCCACCGCCTCGTAATCCGCACGGGTCGCCTGCAAGGGCGAATGCACCCCCCAATGGGCGAGATAGAGGAAGAACGGCCGGTTGCGGTTGGCCTCGATCACCTTCAGGCTCTCGTCGGTCCAGTAGTCCGCGAGATAGCCGCCGGGGGCGAACCTCTCGCCGTTGTTGTAACTGGTGACGAATTGCGCCGAGGCCCACAGGAAGCGGTCGATCGGATCGAAGTCGACCGGGGCGTTGACGGCCTCGGGGTGATCCTCCGGAAGGTGCAGCAGGCCGTCGAGATTGAGGCTTTCGTCGAAGCCCTGGGTGATCGGGTGGAAACGGGCGCTCGATCCAAGGTGCCACTTGCCGATATGGACGGTATGATAGCCGCCTGTCTTGAGGACTTCGGCGAGCGTCACCTCCTCGCTCGGCAGGCCCTGATCGGCGAACGGCGGGCTGGCCGAGTCTGCTTCGGCATCATATTCGACCGGCGGGCGATCGGGCCGGATATCGTTGGACACCATCGACACCACCCGCGGAAATCCTGGCGGGGTCGGGGTGTATTCCAGCCCGGTGCGGGTGGAATAGCGTCCGGTCATCAGCTGCGCGCGCGAGGGCGAGCAAGTGGCATTGCCGGCATAGGCCTGGGTGAAGATTGCGCCCTCGGCAGCCAGCCGGTCGATGTTCGGGGTCGGCACCTTGCCGCCCGCGATGCCGCCGCCGAAGGTGCTGATGTCGTTCATCCCGAGATCGTCGAACAGGATGAAGACGATGTTGGGCGCCCGCTCGGCGGCAGGAGCCTCCGCTTCGGCCGGGCCGGCCTGCCACGGCACAGGGCGGTTGGGCGCAACCGTCTCGCTGCTGCGCCAGTGGATGAAGGCCAGCGCCAGCGGGGTGCGGAAGGCATAGCCCGTCCCGGCCAGCACCGCGAGGCCGGCAAACCCGCCCAGCAGCGCCTTGTGCCAGCGCTTCATCGCGCCACCGCCAGGATCGCCGCGACGAAGCCTTCGGGATCGTCTTCCTGGATGAAATGACCGCCCTTGAGCGTACGGTGCGGCTGGCCTGCGGTGCCCGGGACCCGGCCGATGAAGCGGGTTTCCCCTGTCCGGGTGATCGGATCGCCATCGCTGAAGGCGCACAGGAACGGCTTGTCCCAGCGTTCGATCACCTCCCACGCGCGCTTCTGGTCGGGCACCGCCGGGTTGCCCGCAAAGGGCACGAAGCTCGGGAAGATCCGCGCCCCCGCCTTGTAGCGGGCATCGGGGAACGGCGCGTCATAGGCAGCGATTTCCGCCGGACTGAGGCCGCGCTTGGTGCCCTTGTTGATGATCCGGCCGATCGGGAAGACCGGGCTATATTTGGAAAACGCCCGCCAGCTCGCGAAAGCGCGCGGCGCCGGGCCGCCTTCGGGCAGGCCACCATTCGACAGCACCACCGCCGAGAACCGCTCCGGCATTTCCGCGAGCAGCCTCAGCCCCACCAGCGAGCCCCAGTCCTGACAGGCGAGCGTGATGCGGGTGAGATCGAGCGCCTCGAGCCACTGGCGCATCCAGCCGACATGGGCGGCATAGGAATAGTCGGACTTGGCCGCCGGCTTGTCGGACTTGCCGAAGCCGACAAGATCGGGCGCGACCACGCGAAAGCCCGCCGCCACCACGGGGGCGATCATGTGGCGGTAGAGATAACACCAGGTCGGCTCGCCATGCATCATCAGCACCACCGGAGCATCGCGCGGGCCTTCGTCGATGTAGTGGATGCGCAAGGGCGTGCCGGTCCGCGCGTCGGTAATCTCGCAGTAATGGGCCGCGAAGGGAAAATCGCTGATCGCAGCAAAGGCCGCATCCGGAGTGCGCAGGACGTCCAAATTACCCCCCACCGTCGCTTCATGGTGTTGGCGCGATTGATGCCATGCCGCTGGCCAGCGGTCCAGCCGCTCAGGTGGCAGACCAGCCCGCGTCGATCATCAATGCCGATCCCGTCACCACCCGCGCCGCTTCGCTCACCAGATACATCACCGCCGCCGCCGATTGTTCCGAGCTGATCTTTTCCTTGATGAGGTGCGGGGTGAGCTGGAGATCATAGGCCTCCTCCACCGACAGCCCGTGATCGCGCGCCACCTCGCTGGTGGCATGGCTGACCATCTCGGTATCGACGAGCCCGGGGCACAGGGCGTTGACGGTGATCTTGTGCGAGGCAAGCTCGCCTGCCATCGAGCGCGTGAGGCCCATCATGCCGTGCTTGGACGCGCAGTAATGGGCAAAGCCGGGCGTCCCGACATGGCCCGCAACCGAGGCGACATTGACGATCCGCCCTCCCTCGCCCCGCGCGATCATCTGCGGCAGCACGGCACGCGCCATGCGCCATGAGCCCGTCAGGTTCACGTCGATCATGGTGGTCCACATCGCATCGTCGAGTTCATGCGCGGGCTTGTGGCCGGTGAGGATCCCGGCATTGTTGACGAGGATGTCGAGCCGCCCGAAGGCCGCCAGCGCCGCCGCCACGAAGGCATCGATCTGCGCCTGATCGCGCACGTCGCAGGCCATCGCCAGCGCCTTGGCACCGTGCGCCTCGATGTCCCGGGCGACCGCGTCGAGCGCGCCGCCCAGTGCATAGCCGACGCTCGGCATCGTGGCCGCGCCGACATCGCAGATCGCCACATCCGCGCCCGCGGCCGCCAGCGCGAGCGCAATCGCCCGCCCCTGCCCGCGTGCCGCGCCAGTCACCATCGCCGCCTTGCCCGCCAGTTCCCCTGCCATGCCTGCTCTCCCTGAACCCGATCCGGACGGGAAAATGGCAGCAAGCAGCGGATTCCCCCAGCGGCGGAAGTGATAGGCGGCGCGGCATCTCCCGCGCCAAACAATAGCGCGCCTACCCCGCCCAGTCCTCGCCCAAGGCGTCGGCCACCACGGCGGCGCGAAGGCGGGCGATGCCCATGCCTTTTTCGCTGCTGGTCAGGTGGATTTCGGGATGCGCGGCGATGTGCTTTCTCGCTTCGGCGGCAGTGCGTTCGGCGACGGTGGCCAGTTCGCTCGCCTTGATCTTGTCGGTCTTGGTCAGCACGATCCGGTATCCGACCGCGGCTTCATCGAGCATCTTCATCATCGCCCGGTCGACCTCTTTCAGGCCGTGGCGGCTGTCGACCAGCACCAGCGTGCGGGCCAGCACCGCCCGCCCGCGCAGGTAGGAATTCACCAGCGCCTTCCACTTTTCGACCACCTTCACCGGGGCCTTGGCAAAGCCGTAGCCGGGCATGTCGACCAGCCGGAACAGCGGCAGCGCGCCCTCTTCCTGCGGCCTTCCGACATCGAAGAAGTTGAGTTCCTGCGTACGCCCCGGCGTCACTGAAGCCCGCGCAATCGACTTGCGGCCGGTCAGCGCGTTGAGCAGCGAGGACTTGCCGACGTTGCTGCGCCCGCAAAAGGCGATTTCCGGCACCACCGGATCGGGCAGGAATTGCAGCTGCGGGGCCGAGCGCAGGAAGTCCACCGGCCCCGAAAAGAGCTTCGATGCCGCTTCCTCGCGCTGCGCCTGATCGTCGGGGTCCGTCATGCGCCTACCCCTTCGCCTTCTTCTCCGCCGCCGCGTTGGCTGCCTTCAATTGCGGATGCCGCGAATAGAGATAGCTCTGCTGCGCCAGCGTGAGCAGGTTCGAGGTCACCCAGTACAGCAGCAGGCCGGCCGCAAAGGGAGCCATCACGAACATCAGGATCCACGGCATGATCGCGAACATCTGCTGCTGCACCGGGTCCATCGCGCTGGGGTTGAGCTTGAAGGTCAGCCACATGGTGATGCCGAGCAGGATCGCGAGCGGGCCGATCGCCAGGAAGCCCGGCACGTCGTAGGGCAGCATCCCGAAGAAGTTGAGGACATGCGCAGGGTCCGGCGCGGACAGATCGCGGATCCACAGGACAAACGGTTCGTGGCGCATCTCGATCGCCAGCACCAGCACCTTGTAGAGCGCGAAGAAGATCGGGATCTGCAGGACCAGCGGCAGACACCCGGCGAGCGGGTTCACCTTCTCGTCCTTGTAGAGCTTCATGATCTCCTGCTGCTGGCGCTGCTTGTCGTCCTTGAAGCGCTCCTGGATCTCCTTCATCTTCGGCTGCACGGCCTTCATCGCCGCCATCGAAGCGAACTGCTTCTGCGCGATCGGGAACATCAGCCCGCGGATGATCACGGTGAGCAGGATGATCGCCACGCCGAAATTGCCGACGAGGCCATTGAGCGTGCGCAGCAGCCACAGGATCGGCTTTTCGAAGATCTCGAACCAGCCCCAGCTGATCGCCTTGCCGAAATAGGTGATGCCGCTGTCCTCGTAGGTATCGAGGATATTGCTGTCCTTGGCCCCGGCATAGACACGCGTTTCCTGCGTCAGCTTGCCGCCGGCGGGCACGGTTGTGGCAGCGTAGAGCAGATCGGCGCGGAACAGGGTGTCGCCCAGCGAGCGGAAACCGACGCTATCGGTCTCGCCCTTGCCGGGCACCAGCGCGCCGAGCCAGTACTGATCGGTAAAGCCGAGCCAGCTGGCCGCGCCTTCGGGCTTCTCGCCGCCGAGTTCGGCCAGTTCGGCATAGGAATGCGGATCCCACAGCGTCCCGCCGAACACGCCGACCGGGCCGGAGTGGGCGACGAACTGGTCGATCGTGGCGTTGCGATCGGTGCGCTTGATCAAAGCGAAGGGCTGGATGATCGCCGCCGCCGCGCCGGCGTTGGTCGCGCTCTGGGTGGCGGTGATCATGTAGTTTTCATCGACGGCAAAGCGGATCGCGTAGGTGATGCCGCTCGCGTCGGTGCGGGTCAGAGTGACGGGAGTCTCGGGTGTCAGTCTGGTGCCGTCGGCCTGCCACAGCGCGGTGGAGGGCTGGCGCACCCCGCCGGTGACGAAGCCGAATTCGGCGAAATACTGGCCTTGCGTGCCTTCCGGCGCGAACAGGCGCACCGGGCCGGAATTCTTCTTCACCGTCTCGCGGTAATCCTTGAGCTCGATATCGTCGATCCGCGCGCCGACGAGGTTGATCGAGCCCGTCACGCGCGGGGTGTCGATCACCACGCGGTTGGGGCTGGCGAGCGCCGCCTTGAGATCGACCTTGCGGCTGGCCGCGCCCTCGCTGCCGAGATCGCCGGCGCCCTTGGCGGCCGCGGTCTTGGCGCCAGGCTTGCCGTCGGTGACCGTCGCGGTCAGCGAAGCCTCGGGATAGAGATACCGCATGCCGACATCCCACCCCAGAATGAGCAGGCCCGAAAGCACCACGGCGAGCAGAAGATTGCGATTGTCCAAGTGTAAGCCCCGAGAGAATGCGACGAAAGGTGTATTATGGGGATAGAACGGCCCATTTAAACCCTAGGGAACGGGATCGTGACCGTGTCCGCCCCATGGGTGGCAGCGCATTAGCCGCTTGAACGCCATCCATCCACCCTTGAACGCACCATACTTGCCGATCGCCTGGATTGCGTATTCCGAACAGGACGGCGCGTAGCGGCAGGTGGGCGGCAGAAGCCGCGAAGGGCCAAGCTGCCAGAAGCGCGCGATCAGGATGAGGAGCTGCTTCACCGCTTCCTGTTTCCCTTGCGCGGACGGCGGCCGCCGGACGGATCGCCGCGCCCTTCGCGCGCCCGTTCCAACGCCTTGCCCAATTCCTCGGCCATGGTGTGAAAGTCGCGCTCGATCCCGCCGGCACGGCCGATCAGCACGTGATCGTGATCGGGCAACCCCTGAACCGGTAACGCCGCACGCAGCAATTCACGGAACCGCCGCTTCATGCGATTGCGCACCACCGCGTTGCCGATCTTCTTGGTGACGGTGATCCCGAAGCGCATGCCCTGCCCCCCGTTGGGCCGTGTCAGCAACACAAACCCGGCCCGCGCATTGCGCAGCCCCGAATTGGCCGCGAGAAAATCGGCGCGCTTGGTGAGCGTCGCCAAGGGGGTGTTCGCGCTTGCCGCCTGAGTCATTTGTTCACGCCCTCAAACGCCGGGCGCGGGCCGTCCGGCCCGCTTGGCTTGCGCGGCATAAGCCGCGGCGCGCAGTCGCGCTTGCGAACCGTTGACGCGGTTCGAATCAGTCTGACCAGCAAGGCCCTCAAAGCAATCGGGTCCCCGCATGGGGACCCGCAAGGCCGGCCGGCCGCCCGCAGCGACGCGGCCTTCAGGCCGCATGAGCGAGGAAATCGCACCCGCGCAGGCGGGTGCGTAAAGAATTACGCGCAGAGCTTCTTGCGGCCGCGGGCGCGGCGGGCGCGGAGCACCTTCTGGCCGCCCGGAGTGGCCTTGCGCGCGAAGAAACCGTGGCGACGGGCACGCACGAGATTGCTGGGCTGGAACGTACGCTTCATATCATCCTCGAAAATTGGCGCCGGCATACCGGCAAGCGGCTACCGCAAAGGCAGCCCTGATCAGGGGGGCGCGATTATGGGAAAGCTTGGCCAGAGTCAAGCAGCGCCAGCGGCAGTGCGGGAAGCGGCGGCATCGCAGCCACAACCGCGCCGAGATCGGCATAGGCCAGCCGCGGCCGGGCAGCGGGCCGCGCACCGGCGAGCGCCAGCGCCAGCGAAGCCCGCGCGCTCTCCCCCAGCACGCCGGCCGAAGGCAGCGCGGCGAGCAGCACCGGAGCGGGCAGCGCCGGCGCAAACCGGCTGCGCGGCGCGGCACCGGACCCGGCCTCGGGCGCGACCCAGCGCGCCATCTCGCTGCCGCGCAGCCAGAGCGCACCCTGATGCGGCACCGAATTGGTCATCGCATAGAAGGCCCGCGCCTCCTCGCGGCTCATGCCCATTTCGGCATAGTAATCGAGATAGAGCCGGTTCTCCGGCGCATCGGCCGCGAAGTCGGACGGCTCGCGCCCCATCGCATCGCGCCACGAATGCACCGCGAACAGCGCGCCCGGATCCATGCTGCGGCGGGTTCCGGCGAGGAACAGCTCGACCGCGCCCGAGCGCGCCGAGCCGCCTGCGGGGACGTGCGTGGCAAGCCCCGCGGCGCGGATCATCCGCCCGAGGCGCAGGTTGGCAATGTCGTGGCTGGTGCCCGGCGCATCGCGGAACTCGATGACCTTGAGCCCGGGATAGGCCGCGAGCATGGCCTTGAAGGCCGCCGGGCTGGCGGCATCGGTGCCGGCGACCAGCGCGGCGCGCTCGCCATCGAGCACGCGGAACGGCCCGAATTGCGCGATACCCGACGCCGCGCCCGACCCGCGCATCGGGCCGGCAATGAATCGCACCGGCTCCTCGATCACGGTCTCGGTAATGGTCACGCCGCCGGCGCGCGCGAGGGTGGTCGTGGCGGTCTGGTAGGCGGCGGGTTCGAAGGCGGCGGGGCTGTCCTCGACCCGCACCCAGGCCTGCGTGACCGGATCCCATTCCTCGACCCAGCTTGTGGTCGCCACCACCCGCGCTCCGGCCCCCGTCGCGGCCTGCGCAAGCGCCGCCGTGCCGGGCAGCAGCAGCGCAAGGGCAGCAAGCAGGAGAGCAAGGGCGCGGTTCATGGGAGCACAATCGCCCCGCGCGCCTTCCGAAATCGCCAAGAACTATGCTTTAGAAATCCCTTAGCGTCCTTCCCAAGGCGCTCGACAAGTCCCTCTTAACCCTGCACTATCCCCCCTTCAGGCGGGCAGGGGGCAAAGATGGTCGCGCTGACAAGAACCGTTGCCTATCTCGGGCTGGAGGCGCGCGCTGTGGAGGTGCAGTGCCACATCGGCCCCGGCCTGCCGCGCTTCAATGTCGTCGGCCTGCCCGACAAGGCGGTGAGCGAGAGCCGCGAGCGGGTGCAGGCGGCGCTGGCCGCGATGGGCCTCGCGCTGCCGCCCAAGCGGATCACCGTCAACCTTTCGCCTGCCGACCTGCCCAAGGACGGATCGCATTACGATCTCCCGATCGCATTGGCGCTGCTCGCCGCGATGGGCGTGACCGATGCCGAACAGCTGGGTGACTGGATCGCAGTGGGTGAGCTGGCGCTGGATGGCCGGGTGGTCGCCAGCCCCGGCGTGCTGATCGCCGCCCTGCACGCGAGCGAGGTGGGCAGCGGCCTCATCTGCCCGGAAACACAGGGCCCCGAGGCGCGCTGGGCGAGCGGCGTCCCGGTCCTCGCCCCGCGCGATCTCACCAGCCTGCTGGGGCACCTGAAGGGCACGCTGGTTCTGCCCGAGCCTGCGCGCGGCGCGGTGACAGAGGGCGCGAGCGGCAATGATCTCAGGCAGGTGAAGGGTCAGGAAACCGCCAAGCGCGCTCTCGAAATCGCGGCGGCGGGCGGGCCCAATCTGCTGATGGCCGGACCGCCCGGATCGGGCAAGAGCCTGCTCGCCTCGTGCCTGCCCGGCATCCTCCCACCGCTCGCCCCGGCCGAGGCGCTGGAGGTTTCGATGGTGCAATCGGTCGCCGGGATGCTGGAGGCGGGGCGCATCAGCCGCGCCCGCCCGTTCCGCGCCCCGCACCATTCGGCGAGCATGGCAGCGCTCACCGGCGGCGGGCTGAAGGTGCGCCCGGGTGAAGTCAGCCTGGCGCATCTCGGCGTGCTGTTCCTCGACGAACTGCCCGAATTCCAGCGCCCGGTGCTCGATTCGCTGCGCCAGCCGCTGGAGACCGGCCACGTCGATGTCGCCCGTGCCAATGCCCATGTCACCTTCCCGGCGCGCGTGCAGCTGGTGGCGGCGATGAACCCGTGCCGCTGCGGCTATGCCGGCGATCCGGCGCGCAACTGCAACAAGTATCCGCGCTGTGTGGGCGACTACCAGTCCCGCCTGTCCGGGCCTTTGCTGGACCGGATCGACCTCCACGTCCATGTCGCCGCCGTCAGCGCTCTCGACATGGCGCTGCCCCCGCCCGCCGAAGGCAGCGCCGAAGTCGCGCGCCGGGTCGCCGCCGCTCGCGCACGGCAGGTGGCGCGGGGTGTCAGATCGAACGCCGAACTGGAGGGCGAACGGCTGGAGCAATATGCGACGCCAGACGAGGCCGGGCGCAAGCTGCTGTTGCAGGCCGCCGAGAAGCTGCGCCTCTCCGCACGCGGCTATACGAGGATGCTCAGGGTCGCGCGCACCATCGCCGATCTCGCCGGGGCCGAAACCGTGGGCCGCGTCCATGTCGCCGAGGCATTGAGCTATCGGTTGATGACGGGCTAAGGGACGCCCAGAGGCCGCTCCCCCTCGATGACGCGGCCGATCAAGGACGCATTGGCGATTTCGGACGATCCTTCAGTATTGGCAACGGACCAGCCGCGCGGCCTTGCTACCCTGCTGCAAAGCACCCGGCGGCGCAGGGCGGCGAGCCTTGCCATCGCGCTCGCCATCGAAGCGCTGATCCTCCTGTTGCTGTTAACCCTCGGCGCGCGGATCGCAGGCGATCCAAAGGGCGAGGAAACCGTCACCGAATTTGCCGCCAGCGACTTTTCCGAACCGGCCGAGCCGGAGGCCGAGCAGCCGCCCGAAGCCCAGCCAGAGGGCGCGGCCACGCCGGCCGAAGCGCCGCCAGCGCCCGATCGCCCCACCCCGCTCGATCTGCCCGAGCCGGAGCGCCCCAAACCGCCGATCATCGCGAATCCCACGCCCGCACCGCCGCCACCGGCCCAGCCCGCGCCGCGCCCCTCGCCCACCATCGGCGCACGGATCAATCCCAATCGCAATTACGGCCCGGCCGACACCGGCCCGCCGCGCACCAGCACCGACAGCGAGCGCGTCGGCACCGCACCCAATGGCGAGCCGCTTTACGCTGCGCGCTGGTATCGCGAGCCGACCGACCGCGAGCTGGCGGGCTATCTTTCCACCGCCAACGGCCCCGGCGTGGCGCTGATCGCGTGCCGCACCGTGCCGGACTACTATGTCGAGGACTGCGTGCTGTTGAGCGAGAGCCCGCAAGGCTCGCAGATGGGCCGCGCGGTGCTGGCCGCGTCATGGCAGTTCCGCGTGCGCCCGGCCCGGATCGGCGGGCGCGAGCAGTTCGGATCCTGGGTGCGGATCAGGATTGATTATTCGATCAGGCGAAACCCGCTCTAAGCCCGCAGATTCTCGCGGATCACCGCGATGAAGTCCGGCCCCCAGGTCTCCAGCTTCTTGGCCCCGACGCCCGCGATCGTGCCGAGTTCGGCGAGTGTTTCGGGGCACCGGTGCGCCATGTCGCGCAACACCGAATCGTGGAAGATGACATAGGCCGGGATGCCATGCTCGCTCGCCAGTTCCTTGCGCCTGGTGCGCAGCGCCTCGAACAGCGGGTTGCCAACCGGGTTGGGCACATCCCCGCCGCCACGCGCGCGGCGGGTGCGGCGGATGCGCGGGGGCGGCTCGGCGATGGTCACGCCTTCCTCGCCCTTCAGCACCGGGCGCGCCTGCGGCCCCAGCATCAGCCCGCCATGCTCGGTCGCGGCCAGCACGCCGCGCGCCACCAGCGTGCGGGCAAGCGGGCGCAGCAGCGGCGCTTCGGCGGCGCTGACGATCCCGAACACCGACAGCGCATCATGCCCGCGCGCCGTGATGCGTTCGTCGCTCTGCCCGGTGAGCACCTTCTCGATGTGGCCAAGGCCGTAGCTCTGCCCGGTGCGATACACCGCCGAGAGCAGCTTGCGCGCAAGTTCGCTGGCATCGACCACCCGCGGCGGGTTCTCGCAATTGTCGCAGTTCCCGCAGGCCTCGGGCGGATGCTCGCCGAAATGCCGCAGCAGCACCGCACGGCGGCATTCGTGGGTGTAGACGAGAGCGGATAGGGTGTTGAGCTTGGCCTTTTCCACTGCCAGCCGCTCGGGCTCGACTTCGGCCAGCCACTGCTGCGCGCGGGCGAAATCGCTCACGCCCCAGAACAGATGCGCTTCGGCCGGATCGCCGTCGCGGCCCGCACGGCCGGTTTCCTGGTAATAGGCCTCGATCGATTTGGGCAGGCCGGCATGGATGACGAAGCGCACGTCGGGCTTGTCGATGCCCATGCCGAAGGCGATGGTGGCGACCATCACCATGTTTTCGGAGGCGACGAATTCCGCCTGCACGGCGGCGCGCCGCTCCGGCTCCAGCCCGGCGTGATAGAACGCCGCCTCGCGGCCCGAGCGGGCGATCTGCGCGGCGAGATCCTCGGTGGCCTTGCGGCTGGGGGCATAGACGATCCCTGCCCCCTCCATCCGCTGGAGCAAGTCGACGATCTGGCGCGCGCCATTGTCGCGCGGGGTGATGGCGTAGCGGATATTGGGCCGGTCGAATCCGGCGATGATCATCCCGTCTTCGGGGATGCCCAGCTGGCGCAGGATATCCACCCGGGTCGCCGGATCGGCGGTGGCGGTGAGCGCGAGGCGCGGGACATCGGGGAAGCGATCGAGCACCGGACGCAGGGCGCGATAATCGGGGCGGAAATCATGCCCCCATTCGGACACGCAATGCGCCTCGTCGATCGCGAACAGCGATACGCCCACGCGTTCGAGCAGCGCCTGGAAACCGGGGGTCGAGGCACGTTCCGGGGCAACGTAGAGCAGATCGAGCGCGCCGTTGCGGAATGCCTCGGCGGTGGCGGCATTATCGCTGTCGGCCGAGGTCATCGAGGCGGCGCGGATGCCCGCTGCGCTGGCCGAGCGGATCTGGTCGTGCATCAGCGCGATCAGCGGCGAGATGACCACCGCGGTCCCTTCGCGGGCGAGCGCAGGCACCTGATAGCACAGGCTCTTGCCCGCACCGGTCGGCATCAGCGCCAGGGTGTGGGCGCCGGCCATCACCCGCGCGATCACCGCTTCCTGCTGCCCGCGAAAGGCAGTGTAGCCGAAGGTGCGGCGCAGGATATCGTGCAGATCGGGGGAAAGGGCTGCGTCCATTGCCGCGGCCCTAACCGATTGCGGCCGCGCAGGTCACCCGCGCGGCGCATTCTATCGACGGCTTATCCGGCGGCAGCGGCTCTGGCGGCGGCGATATCGACCACGTCACCCTGTCCCAGGCCGCTGCCCGGGGTGGCGATGGAGCCGTCGGCCCGCTTGCCGAGATTGGCGGGGCGGGTCAGCCACAGGTCCTGCGGGCCGAGAATGCGCCCGTCATGCGCGAGAATCGAGACCGGCCCGATCGGCAGACGATCGCGTTCATCGACCAGCACCGGGTCTTCAACCACCTGCTCGCTGCCGTATTTCTGCCCCCACTGGCGCAGCGCGAGCATGGCGGGGAGCAGATCGAGGCCCTTTTCGGTCAGGCGGTATTCGATCTTGCGGCGATCATCGGCGCAGGGTTCACGCTTGAGGATGCCGTGTTCGACCAGCTTGGCGAGGCGGTTGGAGAGGATGTTGCGGGCAATCCCCAGTTCGCTCAGGAATTCCTCGAAGTGCTTGAGACCATTGAAGCTCGCGCGCAGAATCATGAACGACCAGCGTTCGCCCATCACTTCGAGCGCCTGCGGCAGTCCGCATTCGATCAGATCCCGCAGCGGTTCTCTCAATTCACCCATTCACGTGTCCTTCCCCTGATGGGGCCAGTTGTAACCACTTTTGCGCGTCGTCACAAAAAATTTCAGTTTTCAGTTGCAACTCGCAACCTAGATGGGTAGGTAGCGAATAGCAACTGGTTTCGAATCGAAATGTTGCATTGCAAAATTGAAAGCGAACCACCATAGGGCTCCCGCGCCCCTAGCGTCAGAATCAAAGGAAGTCCCCGATGACCAACACCCTCTCCCTCCCCCGCACCGGCAAGTTCGCCGTCCTCCTGAGCGCCGTGCTGACCACCGCCGTAACCTTCAGCGTGGCGACCTCGACCACTCCGGCCAATGCGGCGGGCAATGCCTATTACAGCGCCACCCTTGCCGCCCCGGCTGGCGAAACCCGCGCGGTTGCCGGCGGTGTCGCCTGGTCGTGCGAAGGCAGCACCTGCGTCGCCAACAAGGCCGCCGCCCGCCCGCTGCGCATCTGCCGCGGCCTGAACCGCAAGTTCGGTGAAGTCGCGACCTTCAAGGTCGACGGGCAGGAACTGACGGCCGAAGAACTGGCCAAGTGCAACGCGTAATTCCGCAGGCCTGATCTCAGGGCCTGACACGAAGTCCCTCGCCCAGTCCGGTGCCTCTCCAGCCGGGCCGGGCCCCAAAGCCCCCGAAGCCCTGCTTCGGGGGCTTTTTATGTTTACACTCCGCGCCTGCGCACGGATATCCTCGGCGCGTTTCAAGCCCTGCGGGCTTGAGCGCCTGCGGGCGGCCGGTCGGCCTTGCGGACCCTGCGGGTCCGAAACAGCGCACTCTTCTCAGGTCAGCTCAAGAAACCCGCTTCCACCAGCGCGGCCTCAAGCCCCGCAGCATCGGTGAACAGGTGGGCGTGCCAGCCGCGCGCTTTGGCGGCTTCGATGTTGGCGGGGTTGTCGTCGGTGAAGAACAGCGCCGCGCCGTCGCGTCCGCTGCGCGCCTCGACGATTTCGTAGATGCGCGGATCGGGCTTGGCGACCTTCTCGACGCCGGAGACGATGATGTCCTCGAAGTGGTCGAATACCGGCTGGGTCGGACGGAACCCGGCCCAGAACTCGTCGCCGAAATTGGTCAGGCAGAACAACGGCACGCCTGCCGCCGCGAGCCGCTCGACCAGTTCGTGCGCGCCTTCGACTGGGCCGGGGATCGTCTCGTTGAAGCGCGTGGCATAGGCGCGGATATGCGCCTCGTATTCGGGAAACAGCGCGATGCGTTCGGGCACCATGTCGGCCAGCGCCCGCCCGCGATCATGTTCGAAATGCCATTCCTCGGTCACCACATGGCTGAGGAACCATTCCAGTTCGTGCCGGTCGTCGATCAGCTTCTCGAACAGCGTGCCAAGCTGCCAGTGGAACAGCACCCGCCCGACATCGAACACCACCGCACGGCTCATGCCCGCTACGCTCCTCAAATGATTTCGGCCCGCGCTCCGGTCAGGAGGCGGGCCGCCATGTTGCCAAGCCGCTGCCGCCAGGGCAGCCGGCCTGCTCGCTGTTTAGCCCTGACGAGCCTTGAAGCGACGGTTGGTCTTGTTGATCACATAGGTGCGGCCGCGACGACGGATCACGCGGTTGTCGCGGTGACGGCCCTTCAGCGACTTGAGGCTGTTGACGATCTTCATGGCTCTTACGCTTTCAAATGCAAAGCGCGCCGGATCAGCCCGACGCGCGCAAAATCGAAGCGTGCCGTTAGCGGCGCAGGCCCCGCGCGTCAATGCGAGTCTGCGAGGAAGACGCGCGCAGATCGGCCAGTTTTCGCTCCCACGCCAGCGCGTGGGCGATGATCGTGTCGAGATCGGCGTGCGCAGGCACCCAGCCGAGCGTCTGCTGGAGCCGGCGCGAATCGGCAATCAGCGAATCGGGATCGCCTGCCCGCCGCCCCTCGATGCGGCGCACCAGCGGGCGATTCGCCGCCCGTTCGACCGCACCCAGCACTTCGAGCACCGAGAACCCCCGGCCATAACCGCAATTCATCGTCAGCGAACGCGCGGGCTCGGCCATCAGCGCCTCCAGCGTCAGCACATGCGCGGCGGCAAGATCGCTGACATGGATATAGTCGCGCACGCCTGTCCCGTCAGGCGTGGCGTAATCGATGCCGAACACGGCCACCGATTCGCGCAGGCCCAGCGCCGCCTCGATCGCGACCTTGATGAGATGGGTCGCGCCTGCCGTGGACTGCCCGCTGCGTCCCAGCGGATCGGCCCCGGCGACATTGAAATAGCGCAGCACCCCGAAATTCAGCGGATGGGCCGCAGCGACATCGGCGAGCATCCGCTCGGTCATCAGCTTGGACCAGCCATAGGGATTGATCGGCTGCTGCGGCGTATCCTCGTCCACCATGCTGACGTGCGGCAGGCCATAGGTCGCCGCGGTCGAGGAGAAGATGACGTGCGGCACCCCCGCCGCCACCGCCGTGGCGATCAGAGCGCGGCTTTTGGCGGTGTTGTTGTCGTAATACTTCAGCGGATCGGCCACGCTTTCGGGCACCACGACGCTGCCGGCAAAATGCATGATCGCCCCACGCCCCGCGCCCATGCCCTGCTCGGCAAAGATCCGCGCCAGCAGCGCGGCATCGGCGATATCGCCCTCATAGAAGGGCACGCCTTGGGGCACCGCAAAGCGGAAGCCGGTGCAAAGGTTGTCGATCACCGCCACCGGCCAACCGGCATCCTGCAAGGCCAGCACGGCATGGCTGCCGATATAGCCCGCCCCGCCGGTCACGAGCACGCAAGGTTTGCTGCGAAAAGTCATGGGGCGAGGCCCTAACACGAAGATCGCTTAGAAAACGTCAACCACTGCGCCCGCACAGCAGGCCTGTGCATTGCCCCGTGCGAGCCCTATAAGCGTCGGGACACCATAAGGAATTGCCGCCATGCGTAAGATCCGCCTGCTTGCCCCCGTCCTTGGCGCCGCGGCGCTCGCCCTGTCGGCCTGCGCGACCACGCCTTACACCGGCCCGGTCGAAGTCACCCGCTTTGTCGCGCCCGATCAGGCCGGGCTCGGGCGCGGGACGATTGCGGTGCTGTTCCCCGACGAGGTCGGCAATGTGGCCGCCCGCACTGCCTTTGCCCGGGCGGTGAGCGCCGAGCTGACGCGGCTCGGCTACACCGTGGTCGATACCTCGGCCGACGCCAGCCAGACCGCCGCCGTGCGCACCAGCCGCACCCCGATTGCCGCCACCGAAGACCGCCGCGGGCCGGTGAGCGTCGGGGTCGGGGGCAGCACGGGCAGCTACGGCTCGGGCCTCGGGATGGGCATCGGCATCAACCTTGGCGGCGGACGCGAAGGCCCGGCGGTGATGACCAATCTCGAAGTGCGCATCACCCACGCCGACGGCGCCAGCCTGTGGGAAGGCCGCGCCCAGATCGCGACCGGGGTGAAGTCGCCCTATTCGAACCCCGATGTCAGCGCCCGCACGCTGGCGGCAGGCTTGTTCAAGGACTTCCCGGGTGGCAATGGCGAGACCGTGACGATCAACGTCAAGAAGCTGCAAGGAAGCAAATGACCGCCCTTTTCATCGACGCCGGGTTCGACAGCGGCAATATCGACGTGCTGGGGATCGACGGGCGCACCGCGCGCCTCGCGATCCGGCGCGACAACAGCTCCGAGTTCTTCCAGTGGTTCCATTTCCGCGTCGCGGCGAGCGCGGGCGAGGAAGTGGTGCTCAAGCTCACCGGCCTCAACGCCAGCGCCTATCCCGGCGGCTGGCCCGATTATGACGCCTGCGTGTCCGAAGACCGCGAATACTGGACCCGCGCGGCGAGCAGCTTCGACAAGGACGAGGACGGCGGGACGCTGACGATCCGCTATCTGCCCGCCGCCAGCGTGTTCTGGTGCGCCTATTTCGCGCCCTATTCGATGGAGCGGCACCATGATCTCGTCGCCGATGCGGCCTCCTGCGAGGGGGTGGACTACGTCCGGCTCGGCACCACGCTCGATGGCCAGCCGATCGACTGCCTCGAAATGGGCGAAGGCAGCACGCAGGTGTGGCTCTACGCCCGTCAGCACCCGGGCGAGACCCAGGCTGAATGGTGGATGGAAGGCGCGCTGGAGTGTCTGACCGATCCGGCCGATCCGGTAGCGCGCGCCTTGCGGGCCAGGTGCCGCATTCATGTCGTGCCCAATTGCAACCCCGATGGTTCGCACCGCGGACATTTGCGAACCAATGCGGTTGGTACCAATCTCAACCGCGAATGGGCAGAACCGACCCCCGAAAAGTCGCCCGAGGTGCTCGCAATCCGTAACCGGATGGACGAGACCGGCGTCGACTTCGCCATCGACGTGCATGCGGACGAAGCGATCCCGGCGGTGTTCCTCGCCGGGTTCGAAGGCATCCCGTCGTGGAAGGAGGAACAGGGCGAAGGCTATTACCGCTACCAGCGCATCCTCGACCGCCGCACGCCCGACTTCCAGACCAAACTCGGCTATCCCAAGGCAGCCAGCGGCAAGGCCAACCTGTCGATGAGCACCAACCAGCTCGCCGAACGCTTCGGCGCGGTCGCGATGACGCTGGAGATGCCGTACAAGGACCTTGCCGACTTCCCCGAGCCCGAACAGGGCTGGTCACCGGAGCGCTGCAAGCTCTTGGGCCGCGAATGTCTGGCGGCGCTGGTCGAGTGGCTCGAAGGCCGCGACGGCTAGGCCAGATGCGAAGGGCCGAAGGCGTGCGGCAGCAGCGCGGATAGCGTCACGCGTCGCACGTCGTCCTTGCTCACGCACAGCACCAGCGGATCGGTGCTCCCGAGCGCGGCGACTTCGTTCAAGACCTGGCGGCAGCGCCCGCAGGGCGTGATCGGCTCGGCATCGGCCTTGAGCCCGACCACGGCCACGGCCCGCAACCCGCCGCGCCGCCCCTCGCCCAGCGCCTTGGCGACCGCGACAGTCTCGGCGCACAGGGCAAGGCCATAGCTCGCGTTCTCGACATTGCAGCCGGTGATGACCGCGCCATCATCGAACAGCAGCGCCGCCCCCACGGGGTAGTCGGAATAGGGCGCATAGGCATTTTCGGCAGCCGCGAAGGCCGCGGCGATCAGCGCCTGCTCCTGCACGGCATCAAGGCTCATTTCTGCACCACCACCCATTCGACCGGCTCCTCGCTCGCCTCGGTGACGAGCTGGCTGTTCGCGCTCCATAGCAGCCACGGACGGCCCGCATAGTCCGGGCGCGCGCGGTCGCGCATCAGCCACAGGTCGCGGGTCAGCGTGGTCGCGGTGCGGTGGCGCGCCTCGAAGTCGGGCGAAAGCCGCAGGATCACCGGCTCGCCGCTGTGCATCTCGATCTGGTTGATCAGCGTCATCAGCTCGCTTTCGACCGCGGCGTCGCTGACCTTGGGGTTGCAGCCGTCGGCCAGCCGGGTGAGCCCGATTGCAGGCGGCAGCAGCGCAGCGTCGCGCGGTACCATCTGCGCGAACAGCCCGCTCTGGCGATCGGCCGGAAGGCACGGATCGAAGTCGATCAGCACGCCGACCTTCAGCCCGGCCTCGCGCGCGGCGGAAAAGCGCGCGGCGAAACCGTCTGCCCCCGGCGTCAGCGGGAGATAGACGAACTGCGCCCCCACCGCCTTCAATGTGGCGAACTTCACCGGCGCGGCACCGGGCGCGACCAAGGCGCCCTGTTCGGGATAGAGCGCCTCGTCCGGGCGCCATTCGCGCATGTCCCACCACAGCCAGGCGGCAAAGGCGATGCCCACCAGCACCACCAGCGCAAGCGCACGCAACAGCCAGCGACGCGGCGCCTTTCGCGCCGAAGCCTTGCGGGTGCGCACCATGATCAGCCCTTGATGTGCAGCACGCAGATCAGCGTGAACAGGCGGCGGGCGGTGGCGAAATCGGTCTCGACCTTGCCTTCGAGCCGTTCGAGCAGCAGTTCGGCGGCGTTGTTGTGGATGCCGCGCCGGGCCATGTCGATCGTCTCGATCTCGGCCGGGGTCGCCTTGCGGATCGCCTGGTAATAGGAATCGCAGATCGCGAAATATTCGCGGATCGGGCGGCGGAAGCGGGCCATGCCGATCAGCAGGGTTTCGAGCAGTTGCCCGCTCTCGTCGCTGATATCCATCGCCAGCCGCCCGTCATTGACCGACAGGTGCAGATGGAACGGCCCCTTGGCCCCGCGCTCGGCGGCGCGCAGCGGCTTGAAGGTGTTTTCCTCGATCAGATCATAGATCGCCACCCGGCGTTCCTGCTCGACATCGGCATTGCGCCACAGGATCGTCGCCTCGTCGAGCGTGATCTGGGCAATGCGCCACGCCCCCGCGCCAGCGGCGGGTGAAACGGGCAGGGAATCGGGCGGCGTGTCGGCCATGACGCCTGCCTTCGCAGATGGAGGGGCCGCACTTCAAGCACTTCGATCAAATCTCCCCGCTATCCACAGCATCGCAAAAAAATATTGGATGCTTTCACCCTTGCGTGCGGGGGGCGGACATGAGCATCAGGGGGCCATGGCCGAACCGGAAAAAGTCACTCCTCTCAACGTCGCAGCGCCCGTGGCGGAAGCTCCGGCGCGCAAGCTGCCGTTCAATCTCGAAGCCGAAGCCGCGTTCCTCGGCGCGGTGATGATCGACAACCGGGTGATCGAGGAACTGCAGGTTCCGATCCGCCCCGAACATTTCTTCGAGCCGCTCCACCAGCGCATCTACGAGCGCGTGCTGACCCTGATCGAGCGCAATGCCACCGCCTCGCCGGTGACGCTGCGCCCGTTCTTCGAAGCGGACGAGGCGCTGCGCGAACTGGGCGGGCCGTCCTACCTGGCACAACTCACCGCGAGCGGCGCAGGCCTGTTGCTCCCGCGCGAACTGGCGCAGCAGATCTACGATCTTGCCCTTCTGCGCGAACTGGTGAGCGTCGGGCGCGGCCTTGTCGAAGGCGCGCTCGATACCTCCGAAGACACCTCGCCGATGGACCGCATCGCGCAGGCCGAGGCCGATCTGTTCCGCGTTGCCGAAGGGGCCAGCACGGGGCGTGAGGCAGCGACCTTCCGCGATGCCGCGCTCCACGCGATCAAACTGGTCGAAGCGGCGATGCAATCAGGCGGCGGGCTGTCGGGCAAGACCACCGGCCTTGCCACGATCGACCAGAAGACCTCGGGCCTCCACAATTCAGACCTGATCATCCTCGCCGGACGCCCGGGCATGGGCAAGACCTCGCTGGCCACCAACATCGCCTTCAACTGCGCCGAAAAGCATCTCGAATGGCAGCGCGACGGCGGCGAATTCAACTACGGGGCGCCGGTCGCCTTCTTCAGCCTCGAAATGAGCGCCGACCAGCTTGCCACCCGTATTCTTGCCGAACAGGCCGAAGTTTCCTCGGAAGCGCTGCGCAGCGGCAAGCTCTCCCGCGAGGACTTCCAGAAGCTCTCCTTTGCCAGCCAGCGGCTTGCCGAACTGCCGCTCTATATCGACGATACGCCCGCGCTCACCATCGCCGCGCTGCGCACCCGCGCGCGGCGGATGAAGCGGCGGCACGATATCGGGCTCATCATCGTCGACTACCTCCAGCTGCTGCAAGGCTCGGGCCGCGCCAACGACAACCGCGTCAACGAAATCTCGGAAATCAGCCGCGGGCTGAAGACGCTCGCCAAGGAATTGCAGGTCCCGGTGATCGCGCTTTCGCAGCTCAGCCGTGCGGTCGAAAGCCGCGAGGACAAGCGCCCGCAGCTGTCCGACCTGCGCGAATCCGGCTCGATCGAGCAGGACGCGGACATGGTGTGGTTCATCTTCCGCGGCGATTACTATCACCTGCTGGTCAAGCCCGACACGCCGGACGCCTCCTCGCCGCCCGACGTACAGGAGAAGTATCGCCTGTGGGAAGAGAAGTTCGAAGGCCTCGTGGGCCGGGCGACACTGATCGTGGCGAAACAGCGCCACGGTTCGACCGGCAACGTGCCGCTCCACTTCCAGAGCGACATCACCAAGTTCACCTCGCCCAACTACAAGGACTATTCGGACTACGGTTTCGAATAGGGGCGGACCCTGGGCTGCACCCGACATTCAGATGATGATGTGCCGAAAATGGTGCGTTTTCAGGACCCGGAGCGCAGCGGGCCTTTCTGGCCGTGAGCACCGGAAGTCTGGAAACGGGCCATTTGCAGGCCGTCAGGGCTGAATGTCGGGTGCAGCCTAACCCTGTCCGGGCTGGCGGTATCCTGCTGCCTCGGCATCGGCGCGGCTGCAGAACATCTTTTCGGCTTTGGACTCGCTGTACAGCGGGCTCAGCGGAGTGCGGTACACCGGCGCACCGCGGGCATCGCGGGTGCCCTTGATCTCGCATTGCGACGCGCAGCCGACGATGGCGCAGCGGGTCTGCGATACACGCGGACGCCCGCGCGCAGGGGCAGCGGTTCCGGGCACGGATCCGGCCAGATCGAGACTGGCCTGCTGTGTGCCGGCCACCGCATCGCCGGGCTGTCCGGCAAGGCCGGCGGTCTGATCGGATAGAGCGCCGGACGGGGAATCGATCATGGCCGCCGGAGCGGCGGGCATCGGCATCACCGCAATCAGGACGAGCGCGACGAGGTTGACCATGCTCGCCAGAATCGCAGGGAGTCGTGAAGGATCGCTCGACAAGTGAGGTTAACATCGGTCTGCGACGACACGCCCCGCGCGCGGTCCCGCGCAAATGCATTTGCGGCCATATCACTCAATTGCCAGGGTAAAGTCGTCTGCTAACGCAGGGCAACGCCGGTCAAAGTCGTTTCTTTGACCCGCATGGGGGGACAAGGAATGGCCGACATCAACGGCACGCCGGGCAACGACACGATCATCGGCGGATCGAACTTCGATCAGCTGATCGGCGGAGACGGCGACGATTCACTGTTCGGGAACGGCGGGACAGACAGTCTGCTGGCGGGCAACGGGGTCGATTTCCTCGTCGGCGGCACGGGTGATGACACCCTCGACGGCGGCAACAATGTCGATACCGCGCGCGTCGGCGGCACGCGCTCGCAATACACCGTCACCCAGCGCGATGTGGCCGAATTCCTGGTGGTCGGCCCGGATGGCAGCGACGTTCTGCACGGGATCGAGTTCCTCCAGTTCGACGACGAGACCCTGCGCCTGCGCCCCGGTACGGTGGTCAGCGTCAACTTCGAAACGGCTGATCGCTTCGTCTATCAGGCGGCGATGAACGAAATCCGCGATCTCGACGGCAACCTGCCGGGCGGCAACGGCTTCTGACTGCGGATCGGCTCGGCCGACGTCAACGGCGATGGCGATATCGACCAGATCCTCGTCAACCGCGCGATCGGGCGCTTTGCCACGGTCGGCACCGCGCCCGACGGCCTCGTCTATTTTCTCGACCATGGCTGGCCTGGGCCGATCTGCGGGGTGCGGGCGGTGGCGCCACAGCGACGCTCGATGCCGACGCGCCGGTGCTCCACCACACCGCCAGCCTCGACGAATATCTGCGCGCGGAATTCTACGGGTAATCAGGCTTCCCCGTTTCGGGTGAGGCGCCGAGCCGCTGGCCCGGCGCCTCCCGTAAATCATGCTTACCGCAGATCGAAGCGGTCGAGCATCATCACCTTGTTCCACGCCTTTGCGAAATCGGCGACGAACTTGGCCTCGCCGCCCTCGACGGCATAGGTTTCCGCGACAGCGCGCAGCTCGGAATTGGAGCCGAACACCAGATCGACTTCGGTCGCGGTCCACTTGAGCGCGCCGGTCTTGCGATCGCGGCCCTCATACAGCCCCTTGGTCGCAGCCGGCTTCCACTCGTTGCCCATGTCGAGCAGGTTGACGAAGAAGTCGTTGCTGAGCGTGCCCGGCCTGTCGGTGAACACGCCGTGCTTGGCCCCGCCGGTATTGGCATCGAGCATCCGCATCCCCGCCAGCAGCACCGTCATTTCCGGCACCGTCAGCGTCAGCGTGTCGGCCTGATCCACCATCATCTGCGTCGGGGTCAGGCGCGCCTGATCGCTGTAGAAGTTGCGGAAGGCGTCAGCCGCCGGACGCAGCTGCTCGAAGCTCCTGGCATCGGTGTGCGCGTCGGTCGCATCGACCCGGCCCGGGGTGAAGGGCACGGTGACGGTGTGGCCCGCCGCCTTGGCCGCATCCTCGATCGCCACCACGCCGCCGAGCACCACGAGATCGGCGATCGACACCTTCTTCGCGCCCGACTTGGCGTTGAAGCCCGCGGCCACGCCTTCCAGCGCCTTCACCACCTTGGCGATGGTTTCCGGGTCGTTCACGCCCCAGTCCTTCTGCGGGGCGAGCCGGATGCGCGCGCCATTGGCACCGCCGCGCATGTCGGTATCGCGGAAAGTCACCGCCGAAGCCCATGCCGTGCGCACCAGGTCCGAACCCGACAGGCCGGTCTTGCGGATCGAGTCCTTCAGCGCGGCGATGTCGCCCGCCTCGATCGTGGCGTAATCGGCCTTGGGCAGCGGATCCTGCCAGATCAGGTCTTCGGCCGGGACTTCCGCGCCGACATAGCGCGCCTTGGGGCCCATGTCGCGGTGGGTCAGCTTGAACCACGCGCGGGCAAAGGCTTCGTCCATCAGCTTCGGGTTCTTGACCCAGCGGCTGGTGATCGCGCCGTAGGCCGGATCATAGCGCAGCGCGAGGTCGGTGGTGAGCATCACCGGCGCATGGGTCTTGTTCGGATCGAAGGCATCGGGGACGAACTTGACCTGGTCGGCGTTGACCGGCTCCCACTGCTTGGCACCCGCCGGGCTGGTGGTGAGCTTCCACTCGAAGGCGTAGAGGTTGTCGAGGTAGTTGCTGCTCCAGGTAACAGGGGTCGCGGTCCACGCGCCCTCCAGCCCGCTGGTGGTGGCATCCGGGCCAGCGCCGGTGCCGCAGGTGTTCTTCCAGCCAAGGCCCTGCGCCTCGACGCCTTCCGCCGCCGGCTCCTTGCCGACGCAATCCGCCGCCTTGCGCGCGCCGTGCATCTTGCCGATGGTGTGCCCGCCGACGATCAGCGCGACGGTTTCCTCGTCATTCATGCCCATCCGGCCGAATGTGGTGCGGATCTGCTTGGCCGCGGCGAGGATGTCGGGATTGCCGCCCGGGCCTTCGGGGTTGACGTAGATCAGCCCCATTTCGGTCGCGCCGAGCGGGTTGTCGAGGTTTTCGCCTTCCGCGTTGCGTTCCGAAGTCAGGAACTTGGTTTCCGGGCCCCAATAGACCAGCTCGGGCTCCCACGCATCGGCACGGCCACCGGCAAAGCCGAAGGTCTTGAAGCCGGTGTTCTCCAGCGCGACGTTGCCCGACAGGATGATGAGATCGGCCCACGAAAGCGCCGCGCCATACTTCTGCTTGACCGGCCACAGCACGCGGCGGGCCTTGTCGAGGTTGCCGTTGTCAGGCCACGAGTTCAGCGGCTCGAAGCGGATCTGCCCGCCGTCCGAACCCCCGCGCCCGTCGCCCGAGCGATAGGTGCCGGCCGAGTGCCAGGCGAGGCGGATGAACAGCCCGGCATAATTGCCGTAGTCCGCCGGCCACCAATCCTGCGAATCCGTCAGCGCGGCGTTGATGTCGGCCTTCACCGCCTTGAGATCGAGCTTGGCGAATTCCTTGGCGTAATCGAAATCGGGCCCGTTGGGATCGGGGTTGTATTCGTTCTGGCGCAGCCGGGTCAGGTCGACCACGTTCGGCCACCAGCCCTGCACGTTGCGCGGGGCCGCTTCGGTCTGCGGCATGGCGGCGCGGCCCATGCCGGGCTCGTTGAACCCCGGCGGGGTGGCGAGAGCGGGGGCGGCCAGCAGCAGGCTGGAGGACAGGAGCAGCAGCCCCTTCATTTTTTGCGACATGGTGTGGTCCCTGTTTCGTTGTTGAACATCTTGCACCGGAATTCCCGGCAGGCACGCCTCGGGCTTATCCCGTCAAGCTGCGCCCTGCCTGACAGCGCCGCTACTAAGTGTGCGGACCGGTCCGACAAAACGGGTTGTCACGATAACAGTGATTGAAATTGCCTGATGAAGCCGCCCGTATCTCTGAGGTCCGCTGCATCGGCACCGGATCAGGCGCGCAGGGCGAACGCTGCGGACTGCTCCGGCGCGGCGGCGCGGGCCTCGGCCTTGGCCTGATAGAGCGCGCGGTCGGCACATTCGAACAGAGCGTCTGCGCTGGCCGCATCATCAGGCCATTGCGCCACACCAATGCTGCCCCCGACACTCACGGCCACCCCCTCGATCCCGTGCGGACGCACCAGTGCGATCAGGATCCGGTCAGCCAGCGGTGCAGCCATCAGCGGCGAGTGCGGCGGGATCAGCACCGCGAATTCATCGCCCCCCTGCCGCACCACCAGCCCGTCATCGCCGATAGTCTCTCGCAGTCGCTCGGCCACGGCGCGCAGCAGCTTGTCGCCAAAGCCGTGGCCGAAGCGGTCGTTGACCGGCTTGAACCCGTCGAGATCGACCAGCGCCAGCTTGAACGGCTCGGCAGCCTCTGCCCGCGGGCGCAGCAGCGCGGCGATGCGCTCGTCCAGCGCGCGGCGGTTGGCGAGCCCGGTGAGCGGATCGGTCAGCGCCAGATCGCGGGTCTGCCGCTGGAGATACAGCAGATCGACCAGCATCGCATGGCCCTGGAGGATAAAGCGCACGAGGATCAGCGTCGCCAGGATCAGGCTGGTGGCCGCGGCCATTTCTCCCGGGCGTCCGGACAGCAACATCAGCCCCGCCACCGGCACCACGCCGATCACCAGATTGAGCAGCGCGGCAAGCCGGATCGCCGAGAGGCAATAGGCCGTCGCCAGCGATCCCATTGTCAGGATCATCGCAAAGTTGGCATGGTTTTCGGGCGGCGCGGCGAGCCAGTTGATGACGCACCACGCGCTGCACATCAGTGCGACGATCCCGGACACCCGGCTGGTCTTGGCGACGATAGACCGCGCGCGGCGGATGCTCATGAAGCGGCGGCGGGTGGCGAAGTTCTCGGCCAGGCCGAGCACGCACAGCACTGCCAGCAGCGCGGGCAGGCCGAAACGGATCGCCCAATGGACATCGGCCCCGCCCGCCCAGGCCGCTGTCGGCGTGGTTGCCAGCAGCATCAGATACATCACCGGCGTCTGGGTCTCGACCCGCCTCGCCCGCAGCACGGTGAAATCGTCGCGGATCGCCTCGGGGATCGGCGGTGCCAGCCGCCGGCGCAGATTGTCGAGAGCCCCCATCATCCCCGGGCACCTAGGGCAAGCGCGTAAAATGCACGTTAATGGCGGCGCGATAACCGGCTAATCGGCGCCCATCCGGCTGACGCGGTAATCGGCGAGGTTCATCCAGTAGGCCAGCCGCCAGCGCAGCCGGGCAAGGAAGGTCGCCTTGGCGGCGTACCATGCGGGCGTCACCGGCACGCTGGCGGCCTCCATGTGATCCATCAGCCCGCGCAGCGCCGCGGCCACCGCCGCATCATCGATCCGCACCATCAGTTCGACATTGATGCGGAAGCTCCGCTTGTCGAGATTGGCGCTGCCGACATAGCTGACATCGTCCATCACCAGCAGCTTCATGTGCAGCTTGCACGGCTGGAATTCCCAGATCGTCACCCCCGCCGCCAGCAGCTTGCGGTAGAGCAGCCGGGCCATGTCGATCGCGGCGTCGATATCGGATTTGCCCGCCATCACCAGCCGCACCGGTCCGCGCCGGGCGAGCTTGGCGAACTGGCGGCGGACGCTGCGCGGCGGCGAGAAATAGGCCGAGACCGCATCGAAACGCTGCGCGCGCACCAGATCGCGCCCGAATTCCCACGCCCAGTGCCCGCGCCGCACCAGCGGCCCGCCCACCAGCAACCGCACCGGCCCGTCGCCGCCGTCCCACTGCTGCACGATATCACGCAGCGCCCGCAGCTGGCGCGTGCGTCCTGCCGCCTCGTCTGCCACCCAGGCCCGCAGCAGGCCGAACCAGCGGCTGAACTGTTCCACCACCGGCCCTTCGATGATCACCGCCAGATCGCACCAGCCATTATGCGTCGGCGGGTTGAAGTAATGGTCGGAGACATTCGCGCCCCCCGTCATCACCCGCACGCCATCGGCAATCACGAATTTCTGGTGGTTGCGGATGAGGTAGCGCAGCCCCCATTTCGGCGAGAACAGCGCGAAATAGCCGCCCGCCTCGGTGAGCGGGGCAAAGAACTCCGCGCCGGCATCATTGCCGAAGTCATCGACCAGCAGCTCGACCGCCACCCCGCGCCGCGCTGCCGCGATCAGCGCATCGCGCACCGCCGTGCCCGAAGTGTCGCTATCGAACAGGTAATAGAACACCTTGAGGCTCGATTGCGCCGCGCCGATCAGATCGAGCAGCGCCCGCAGGCGGTCCGTGCCGCCGGGGTAGAAGGTGAAGCCGTGGCCCTGCGCATCCAGCGTGAACGGCGGCGGATCGGCATAGGCTGCCGCCGCCTGCTGAGGCTCGGGACTGGGGCTGTGGCCGTCCATCGCGCCAACCTAGCGGCAAAGCGGTCCGATTGCATTACCTTGACTTTGCGCGCCCCCGTGCCTAGCTGCGCGCTTCCCGACTTTCCGCGATTCTGAGAAAAGGCCGCCCATGGCACGCGTTACCGTTGAAGATTGCGTCGACAAGGTTCCGAACCGCTTCGACCTCGTCCTGCTCGCCGCGCAGCGTGCGCGCGAGATCTCCGGTGGGAGCGAGCTGACCATCGATCGCGATCGTGACAAGAACCCGGTGGTGGCGCTGCGCGAAATCGCCGAAGAAACGATCCGCCCGCGCGATCTGCACGAAGCCGTGGTGGTGAGCCTGCAGAAGATCCTCCCCGACGACGAGGACGAGGCCGACGAGATCGGTTCGCTCAGCCAGTCGGCTGAAGCCCTGCGCATCACCGCCTCGGCCCCGGCCCGCACCACTTCGCTGGGCGGCGATTACGACGGCTGATCCTGATTTTTCAGAACGTTATGTGAATTTCGAGGGGTCTGGGCGTGTTCCAGACCCTATTTTCGTTGGGCCTAGACCCCCTCTAGACCCCCTCCAGACCCCCTCCAGACCGGTTATGACCCTCGCTTGACCGGTTCTTGACCACGCTTTCGCGATGCTTGCCATCACGCTTGGCGGCGCTATCCCTTGTTCCGGTCATCGGACCGTAACGCAGTGGGCGGGCAGCGCAGCATGGCATCGATTGCAGTCTACAGCGTCAAGGGCGGGGTCGGGAAAACGACCCTTGCGGTCAACCTCGCATGGTGCTCCAGCGCCATCTCGCGCCGCAAGACGCTGCTGTGGGATCTCGATGCGGCCAATGGCTCGGGCTTTCTGCT
>VFQO010009054.1_pt1 | contig 36380 bp, 26 predicted proteins | sample 3512331 | NCBI WGS metagenome assembly VFQO01 (sample SAMN10412371, study PRJNA504923) | tailings metagenome | isolation source: Replicate 3 from Balatoc abandoned mine | place: Philippines: Itogon, Benguet | collected 2017-08-28 | reverse complement strand
GGGACGCCTATTGGATCACCCTCGCCGGATGAAACAGAAATCCGCTCCTACACCCGCTACGGGAAACGACAGCAGTCTCCATTGACCGTCTCGCGAACCCTGCTATGCTGCCCGACTTCGATCATTCGCGGCAAAAATCAGGGGCGCATTGTCGCCCTGGGGAATGAGAGTCATGCACCGGCTTTTGAAACAGGTGGAAGAAGCCTGCTTCCGTAAGAATACCCTGACCTTCGACATCGGCGACACCGTCGATGTGCACACCCGGATTCTGGAAGGCGACAAAGAGCGCATCCAGCTGTTCTCCGGCGTCGTGATTGCTCGCCGCGGCTCGGGAACCCGCGAAATGTTCACGGTTCGCCGCATTGTGGCGGGCGAAGGCGTGGAACGCACCTTCCCGATCCACTCCCCCAAAGTGGCCGAAGTGGTCGTCAAGCGTCACGCCCGCGTCCGCCGCGCCAAGCTCTATTACCTGCGCGACCGCGTCGGCAAGGCAACCCGCCTCACCGAACGCCGTGCCAAAGAAGGCGAAGCCGCCGTCGAGTGAAAGATTGTCGGGGGAAACGGCGGATCGAACCCGCGGGGTCGCCCCGATTTCGCCCACTCAGGCGAACACTCGCCTCGCGACCGCCAAAACGTAGCGCCCGCCAGAACACAACGCCCGGAACGATCCCGGGCGTTTTTTGTTGGCGTTCCCGCCCGCGCAGCCCGGCCGCACTCAGGCCGCAAACGCCTGCCTCCAAACGGCTTCCGCCCGAATTGCCGCAGCTGGCGGAACCTCTTCCGCCGCGTCTCAGCCGCCAGCGATCGCCGGCACGAACTGAACCTCGGCCCCGGGGGGAACCTCGGCCGAAAGCCCGACCGCACACAGCCGCGAGTTGACCGCGACGGCGATCCCCTGCTTCAGCCGGTCCTGCTCCATCAGCCGCTCTCCCAGGGACGGAAACCGCGCGTCGAGCGCGATCACGACATCCCGCACGCTGGCGCCCTCGACTTCCACATCGCTGACGCCCCCCGTCAGCTTGCGCAGCGACGCCGGAATATGAACCTTGATGGCCGTGGACATGGCCGCACCATACCATCAGCAGCGTGAGGCGACACCCAACCGTCTCCCGTCGGCAAGACGCCTCGTTGCGAACGAACTCCCCGCGACGGTATTTTAACAGGCGAAACTTTTCTTCTAAACGGCCGCGGTTTCGATGGACAGTCGCACCACCCCCTTTTTCCTGAGCTTTCCGCTGGGGACGTGGTTTCAGACGCAGGTCCGCGTCTCGCTGTTCTTCCTCATCGTTCTGATCTACCTGCTGCTGGAATATCCGCCCGCCGTCGGCGTCACGATCTTCGGCCTCCTGTTCCTGTCGGTGCTGATCCACGAGTTCGGGCACGTCCTCGCTGCCCGCTGGACCGGCGGCGAAGGGGAAGACATCTTCATGTGGCCCCTGGGGGGGCTGGCCTATGTGCGTCCGGCCAACAGCACCTCGTCAGAACTGCTCACCCACGGAGCCGGACCGCTCACCAACGCCGTCATGTGCCTCGGCAGCCTGCTGGCCGTGAAGTCGCTGGGGGGCGAACTGAAACCCGAACTGTTCTCGCTGTTCACGCTTCCGCCCGTCGAATGGCAGGCGAACGTTCCCCGCGACATCTTCCTGCTGGCCGCGTCGATCAACTTCAAGCTGCTCTGCGTGAACCTGCTGCCGGCGCTGCCGCTGGATGGCGGGCAGATGGCGTATGCGATCGCCCGAACCCAGGGGGACGCTCCCGACATGCGGCAGTTCGTGCTGCGTCTGGGGCTGGTGGTGAGCATCGGGCTGGTCGTGCTGGGCTGGTTTGCCGACCAGACGATCGCCGTGGTTCTGGCGTTCTTCGTAGCCGTCTTCAACCTGCACGAGTACTTCATTCTGGCGCTGACCGACAGCTGGACCGATGGCTTCGCCGGCGCCGAGTTTGGCGCGTCGCTGCGCGATGAGGACGAGGAACCCCGGCCCGGCATGATCGCCCGCTGGAAAATTCGCCGGGCCGAAGAGCGCCAGCAGCGTGAAGCGGAGGAGCGGATTCAGACCGAGCGGAAGGTCGATGAGCTGCTCGACAAGGTGCACCGCGAAGGAATGAACTCGCTGACCGATGCCGAGAAGCGCTTCCTGACCCGGGCCAGCGAACGCTACCGCAGCCAGGAGCATTGACGTGAACCCACCAGCACGCTCGCAGTGGAAACGGCGGATGGGCTGGATGGCCGTCGTGCTGTTCGTGCTGGCAGTGCTGTATGGCGGCGTTGATTTTGCGCTGTCGCCATTCGCAGAATCGCGGCTGCTCGGTGGCATGCACCCCGAGCTGATTGTCGACCGAAAATGGCATCCGCGGGCCGGAAACATCCTGGTCATTCGCGACGACACGCCCTCTGACTGCAACTGCCCCCTGCACCAGATGCTGCGTGGCGAAGAGGTCGTTTCGGTTGGCTGGAGCCGCTTTGTGGAAACCTCCGGTTCCGCCCTGTCAAAAGGGAAGAACAAGGCAAACCGATATGAAGGACGCGATCTCGCCCCGTGGCGACTCATCCTTCTGCGAAGGACCGACGAACACACCTTCGAGGCCGACCTGATCCAGCAGTGGGATCCTCTCTGGACTGTGAGCCAGATCCAGAGTCGTTTCGCGGGCCTGCTGCGCGCGTTGTACCAGTGAGGCCGGCGTTGCCCCACGCCCCCCACATTCTCATCGCCACCGGCGGCAGCGGTGGCCATCTGTTTCCGGCGTTCGCGGTCGCGGACGAGATCAAACGCCGCTGGCACGAGGCCACCGTGCACCTCACCACCACCGATCGGCCCATCGAGCGGGAAATCTGCCGCTCGGCCGGTCGCATGGCCACTGTGCTCCCGCTGCTGCCGGCAGCCGAGGCCCGGCGACATCCGATCCGCTTCGCCCGGTCCGTCTGGCGCGCACACGCCGCGGCGTATGAATTGCTCGACCTGTTCGATCCCGATTGCGTCGTCGGAACGGGGGGCCTCAGCATGGCTCCCGTCATTAAGACCGCCATCCGCGCGAACATTCCGGTCGTGCTGCTGGAACAGAATGCCGTCCCCGGCCGGGGAACCCGGTGGTTCAGCCGCCAGGCGGCCGCCGTCTGCAGCACCTGTTCCGAAATGCAGCCCCCGCTGACGAATGCACGCGTCGAGCTGACAGGCAATCCCGTTCGCACCCCGATCGCCCGGCTCGTCCTCGACGACTGGAACCCCGGCGGCCCAATACTGATTCTCGGAGGCAGCCAGGGAGCCCGCGCCCTCAACGAAGCGCTCGGCTGGATCGCGCACCACCAGCCCGCGCTGCTGGCGGAACACGAAGTCGTCCATCAGACCGGCGGTCCCGAATCGGCCCGCGAACTGAAGAACGCCTATCGATCCGTGGGCATCCGGGCCTCGGTCGCTCCGTTTTTCGACGACGTCGCCAGCCTCTACGCCGCAGCGGGAGTCATCATCGCCCGGGCCGGGGCGACCACGCTGGCGGAGGTCGCCTGCGCCGGGGTGCCGGCGATTCTGGTTCCCTATCCCCAGGCCCGCGATCGGCACCAGCATGCTAATGCACAAGCGTTCGCATCGGCCGGTGCGGCGGTCGTGGTCGAACAGGCGCCCACAGCGGACGAAACCGGACGCCAGCTGGCGCGCTGCCTGGCCGAACTGCTGCGTGATGAGCCCCGACGTGCCGCCATGTCCGCCGCCATGCGCCGTCTCGCGCGGCCCGATGCCGCGCGGCGGGTGGTCGACGTCCTGGAACGGACGATCGCCTCGCGAACCTGAATCAGGCGGCCTTGCGCGCCGGCAGCGAGATGATGGGCGCCGCCTGTTCCACATCAAGGGCATGCGCCAGGCCGCGAACCACGCGCTCCTGGCGGATCGCCCCGAGTTCCGCATAAATCGGCAACGCCAGCGACTCGGCCGATGCCCGTTCCGCTTCCGGGAACTGCCCCGGCTTGCAGCCCAGGTGCTCAAAGCACTTCTGCAGATGCAGCGGCTTCGGATAATACACCGCGCAGCCAATCTGCTGGGCCTGCAGGCTCTTCAGCACATCGTCGCGGCGACCGTCTTCGATCCGCACGACGAACTGGTTATACGAATGACCGCAGGCCGGGTGCGTCGCCGGGAAGACCAGGTGCTCGCTGACCCCCGTCGCCTCGAACAGCTTCTGATACCGCGCGGCATTCATCTGCCGGCCGGTCGTCCAGTCCGAAAGCCGCCGCAGCTTCACCGACAGAATCGCCGCCTGCAGCGCATCCAGCCGGCTGTTCAGGCCAACTTCCACATGCTCGTAACGGCCCACGTCGCCATGCACGCGCAGCCGCTTCAGCCGGGCGGCCAGTTCCGGATCGTCGGTCGTCACCATGCCGCCGTCTCCCGCTCCGCCGAGGTTCTTCGTCGGAAAGAAGCTGAAACAGCACATCGTTCCCAGTACGCCTGCCTGCCGGCCGCCATAAGTGCTGCCAATGGCCTGCGCGGCGTCTTCAATAATCGGCAGCCCGTTCCGCACCGCCGTCCGCCACAGCGGGTCCATGTCGGCACACTGGCCAAACAGGTGCACCGGCATAATGGCCCGGGTCCGCGACGTGACGGCCGCATCGACAGCCGCCGGATCGAGATTGAACGTCGCCGGGTCGATGTCGACGAACACCGGGGTCGCCCCGACACGGTGGATGCAGCTCGCCGTGGCGAAGAAGGTGTACGGGGTCGTGATGACCTCGTCGCCCGGGCCGATGTCCAGAGCCATCAGGGCGAGCACCAGAGCGTCCGTCCCGGAAGCGCAGCCGATGGCGTGCCGGGAATCGCAGAACGTGGCCACCTGGTTTTCGAAGTCGGCGACATCGTCGCCCAGAATGAATTTCTGGGTCGACAGCACGCGATCGACCGCGCTGCGGACTTCGTCGCCAATCTCTTCAAATTGTTCCACCAAGTCGATCAGTGGAACCGGAGCGGTTGCGAGCGCGGCCGCGGAAAGCGGCAAAATGTCCCGACTCATGCTGCGAATCCCTTCGCCTGTAACGACTTCGGCTGTCTTCCGAACGCGGACCCGGCCGCCTCATTGCCGCCGGGGATCCGCACGCTGCCCGGAAGTTAGGCCCGTTGATTTCGCCCTGTCAATATGGGTGCCAGAACGTGCAAAATCGCGACTTTTTTCCCGCAGAAACTGCCGCCGCCGCTCGTGCACCCCTTAGGCTGCAAACCACTGCTCGCGACCGCCCCACCCTGAGGGAGCCCCTGCTATGAAATCGCTGTTTCTGGCCCTCGGCCTGACCGTCCTGACGCTCGCGCCCGCCGCTTCCCACGCCGGCTGGAAAGCCGGGGCCGCCAAAACCGCCATTACCCCCGCAACACTGATGTGGATGTCGGGCTACGGCTCGCGCAACAAGCCCGCCGAAGGGAAACAGACTGACCTCTGGGCCAAAGCCCTCATCCTCGAAGCGGAAAACGGACAGCGGATGTGCCTCGTCAGCCTCGACCTCGTCGGCATCGGCCGGGCGCTGTCGCAGGACCTCAAAGACCGGATCGAAAAGCAGTCGGGGCTGAAGGAACACGAAATCGTGTTCTGCTGCTCGCACACCCATAGCGGACCTGCCGTCCGCGGCAACCTGGTTCCCATGTATCAGTTCGGGACCGACGCTTCCCAGATGGAGCTCATCAACGATTACTACAACCTGCTGCTCGAGCGCATTCCCGCGGTGGTGGCCGAAGCGTTGGCCGACCTGGCGCCGTCCGAAGTCGCCTGGGCCAGCGGCTCGGCCGAGTTCGCCGTCAACCGCCGCAACAACAAAGAGCCCGAAGTCCCGAAACTGCGGGCGGAAGGCAAACTGGCGGGACCGGTCGACCACAGCGTCCCCGTGCTGTCGGTCCGTCGCAACCGGCAACTGCGGGCGGTGGCGTTTGGCTACGCCTGCCACGCCACCGTCGTCTCATTCTACGACTGGTCGGGCGATTATCCCGGATACGCGATGATCGGCCTCGAAAACGAATACCCCGACGCCGTGGCCCTGTTCTGGGCGGGATGCGGGGCCGATCAGAACCCGCTCCCCCGCCGCGAGGTCAAACTCGCGGAGGACTACGGCCGCCAGCTCTCCACCGCTGTCAGCAACGTCCTGAAAGGGGAGATGACGCCGATCGCAGGGCCCGCCCGCGCCAGCTACGGCGAGATCGAACTGGGCTTCGCCACCACGCCGACCCGCGCCGACCTCGAGACAATCGCGGCCGGACCCGACAACGCCGAGGCCCGCCGCGCCAAAGTGCTCCTGGAACAATGGGGCCTGCGCCCGGACTGGCCCGTCGACTTCAAATACCCCTACCCCGTCCAGACGTGGACCCTGGGCGACGGCCCGCGCTGGGCGTTCCTCGGCGGCGAAGTCGTCGTCGACTACTCGCTGCGACTGAAGCGCGAACTGGGCGAGGGCAACACCTGGGTCGCCGGCTATTCGAATGATGTCATGGCCTACATCCCGTCGGAACGAGTGCTCAAGGAAGGCGGCTACGAAGGCGCGACTTCAATGTGGTACTACACGCTCCCCAGCCCGTGGGCCGCGGGGCTGGAAGACAGCATTGTCGGCGAGGTGCTGCGGCAACTGAGCCCGCCGGCCGCAACCTCCAAGGGCCAGACGCCCCGCTGATCCGCCCCACAATCAGAACCCCGGCTTCTCCAAAGTAGCCGGGGTTCTTTCACGCGCGACCCGCTCTGTGCGCCCCTCATCCTGACGAGGCCCCCCGCATCCCACCCCCCTCCTTCCGTCTCCTTTCCTCCTTGTTCAACCCTTCTGTCCTTCCATCCGCACCGCGCAACCCGCCCCCAGTCCAGTGAAAGGCTGCAGTGGATTCGGTCCGGAGGCGTGTCCTCCGGGTCGTGCATGACCGGTACCCGGGGCGTCACTCCAGAGTTCACGCCCCGTGTTGGCCAACGGCATGCACCACGAGAAACTGGTCGCCCGATCCATCCCGGCCTTTCACCGAAAGGGATCCCTTTCTTCTTGTTGTTCAAACCGACAAAACAGAAGCCCATCCGAACAGAACCATCCCGGCCCGAAGGAATGAAACAGCAGGGGCCAGGAACGCGCAACGCAGAAAAACCGGGCCGCCGTCGCCTCTGACCCGCGAACCCGGAGTTTCATCCTTCATCCCGCGGCCGCCTCGTTCAAAGCTCGGCCACCATGTGAATCTGCCTCGCGACTTCGCGGAACCCCAGCGACCCGTACAGGTGGTTGCCGACCGCGTTCTGCGCGAGCGTTTCAATTTTGGCATGCGTCAGCCCGGCCGCACGAAATCGCTCCAGAACCTTTTCCAGCAGCAGCCGTCCCAGTCCCTGCCCCCGTGCTGCGGGCGCCAGGCTGATGTTCGGGATATGCCCGATTCCAGCCTCGCGGTCCATCCATGATGTGACAAAGCCCAGCACGGTCCCGTCCTGTTCGGCCACCAGAATTCCCTCCGCGTCGCGCGCTGCGTCGTCATCGAGATGCCGCGCCTTCCGCCACTTCCAGTCGTGCCCATTGATGGGCCCGTAGAGTTTCTCGATCCCCTCATCAATCGAGACGCCCGTGAACGCCTCAACCATAATGGCCTTCAGGACCGGCAGATCGGACGGACGGTAGTCGCGGACCGTGATGTTCATTGTCAGCTCAGATTCCCGGACGCAGCAGAATCACCGCAAAGTCGCGGAGCACGCTGAGAGATCGATTCAAGATTTGTCGGTTTGTCGGCAGCGCTCCAATGGCCGACTTTGTATTGGCGTCCCTGCATGACGATTGAATCAACGGCCGTCCCCTTCGACACCTCGTCTCCGTGAACTCCGCGCCTCGGCGGTGATTCCTTCCACGGGCGATCAATGCATCCTCACCCCATCACCCGCTCGCTCAATTCGTCTTTCCACGCCTCGGACAGCTCCGGCAGCGCGATCAGCGACCGGATCGACTCCTGCGGCATCCGCTTGTCGTACATCACGGCATTGGCGGCGGCGATGGTCCACTCCGGGTGACGGCGGTGTTCCAGCGTCACCTCCTGCCCGGCTTGGAGAACCCCTTCCTCCAGCACCCGCAGATACCAGCCGGTATATCCATTCGCGACCACCTGCTTGACGAGGTCCGGCGCCTGCCAGCGGCGGGCCAGTTTCCAGCAGGGCTGACGCGGCTGCGTCACTTCCACCAGCACGTCGCCAATCCGCCAGCCGTCGCCAATGCACACGCCCTCTTCCGTCAGCCCGGAGATGGTCAGATTCTCGCCGAATCCGCCCCCCGTCATTCCGGTCAGCAGCGGGTGCTGCCGCCACGCGGGGAAGTGGTCGGCCGAGTAGGCCAGAATCGCCTTGTCGCGCCCGCCATGATGGCGGGCATCGGCCTGCGAATCTCCGGCGAGCCCCAGCCAGCCGGCCTGCACCGGACCGGCCACCGGCTTCTTGAAAATGGCCGTCGTCCAGCGTCGCTGCTGCGGATCCCGGGAGTCGTACTCCCCATACGTTTCCGCCAGGGCAACCTGAATGGAGATGAGTTGTGGCACGGGCAGTCCATCCCGCCGGGCGCGTCCCGGCGGGTCCAGACGATCGGATGAAAATCAGCCCTCGGGCGGTGCGTCGCGCTCGCCGCGGTTGACGAACTGCACGTTGTTCCGCTTCAGCAGGTCGTCGATCGGATTCCGGCCGTACAGCGCCCAGTCGCGCGACGCCAGATCGAAGTACTCGTTCGACAGGCCGCGGGCGAGGAACGTCTGCCGGAAGGTCTCGAGTTCTTCCGGCGTCGACGGCGTGCGATTCGTCACTTTCACCACGTAGTACTCCGACTTGTCCATCGAGTTCGCCGTCCCCGTCTCGCCCACCTTCAGCTTCTCGAACACCGTGCTGAAGAACGAGTCGCCCACCGGCTTGAGGCCGGGAAGCTCGGTCAGAGTGGGAGACGCCTCGCGCTGCATGCTGCGCGTCGGCACGACCGGCATGCGATACCACGTAAACTTGCCGGTCGGGCGCACGCTGATGTAGCCCGTTCCCGATTCCCCCGTCACAGACTGCTCGGCGAACAGTTCCGTCAGCGGTTTGTCCGACTCCTGCGCCAGTTTGACCAGCGCCGCGGCCCGCGCTTCCGCCTTCTCGCGGGCCTTCAGTTCGCGCCAGGTCTTGACGACCTGCTGCTTGACGATCGGGTCATCCATATTGGCCGGCTCGCCGTCGCGCCGCTCGGCGGTCAGCCAGTACACAAACCAGCTTCCCTCGCCCGACTGGTCGAGGCTGGCGGCCGGACGCGGCAGATAGAACATCGATCGCCCGAACGACTCGAACGCATCCGTCGCCACATTCGCCTTCTCGGGATGATTCACCGCCGCAGCGGCCCCGACCGGATAGTCTTCCGAGTTCTGCAGCTCCTGGAACGACAGGAACGGGGTCTCGACGTACACCAGCCCGTTCTTCCCGGCGTACTCCTTCAGCTTCTTCGCCGCGTCTTCGGCGGTCAGGTGACCCTGCTCCTCGGCCGGAGTGTTGATCCGCGCGCCGATTTCCGAGGCAAACCATTGCACCGCTTCGTCAATCTTCTTTTCCATCAACGCCTGCGTGCGCTCGCGAATGATCTCTTCCTTGATCTCCGCGCGGTAAGCGTCGTCCAGCGGGCGCACTGTCGGAAGCGGCGGATCGGCCGGAGGAGTCGCCCCTTCCAGCGTGGGGGGCGCCGGGGGGGGCAACGCGGGCGTGGAGGGCGTTCCTTCGGCGGGGGGAGTTTCCGGCTGGGCCGGGGTTTCCGTTGTCGCCGCAGCCGTGGCGTTCTCCCCGGACGCCACAGGCGGCGGCGGGGGCTGGTCATCCTGGAATGCCACGAACGACAGCGTCGACAGGTTGGGCAGCATCGACGACGACGGATTGTCCGCTGGCACTGCTGGCGGGGTCGAGTCGGAAGTCGCATCCGGAGTGGCCGCGGGGGGCGTCCCCTCGGACGGGCTGGCCGGCGGCGCAGCGGGCGGAGCGGCGTCCCCCTTTGGAGCGTCAGGCGTCGATGCCTCAGGGGCCGACGCTTCGGGCGCCGGCGGCGTCGCGGCGGGGGACGACTCGGGAGCGGTCCCCTCAGCCGGGGCGGCCGGCGGCGTCGAATCCGCGGCGGCTGGCGGCGGCGTTGGCGGCGTCAGTGAATTCGGCAGAATGCCATCCAGGGGATTCATCAGGCCGCCCGGCGGAATCGCGGGCAGGTCGCCAGAGAAGTCGGGCATGTCGAACGAGTCGCCGAACGGACGCTTCTTCAACTGCTCGTAACGATCCTCAATCTCTTTGTCGGTCACTTCGCCGACCTGCTTCTCGAACGTGTCGTAGACCGCTTCGAGGTAGGCCAGCTTCATGCGCGGCGGCTGACGGAACCCGGGCATCCCTTCAACGAACTTTCCATCCGGCCCATAGCCCGGCGGGTTCGCCTTGTATTTCACAAACAGCTCATCCAGGTCCTTGGCCGACGGCTCCGCCTTGTCGTCAACAAAATCGGCCACCGGGACGACCGCAATCTCTGCTTCCTGCTGCAGGTTCAGCTTGCTGTAGTAGTCGTACAACGCTTCCGGTGTGGGCAGCGGGCGCTGGCTGTACAACAGGTCGTAAGCCCGCCGGGCCTTCAGTTCATCGGCCAGCACCTTGATCAGCTGTTCCTCGCTGACGCCCAGCCGGCTGCGGATTTCGGCGAACTGCTGCTGCGTCAGCGCCTTGCCCGACGTCATTGCCAGCCCGCGAATGAAATCGAACACCGCGGCGGTTGAAACATCGATGCCCAGCCGGTCGGCCTCCCGCTGCAGGAGCTTGGTGATCGCGATTTCGACATCGCTGTCGTACTGGCCCGGGGTGTAGCGGAAGAAGACCCGCTGGCCGAACTGCTCGGCAAAGTTGGCCTGAAAACCGTTCACCCGCTGATAGGCGTCTCCGACAAACTGGTTCGCGAGGTTCCGCTCGCGCTTCATGTTGAAGACTTCCGTGGTGGTCAGGTCGCCCGAGTCCATCAGAATGGCGTTGGGTTCCGCACGCCCCCAGCTCAGCCACAGACCCAGAACGGCCCCGGCCACAGCCCCCGTCGTCAGATATTCCGACGACTTCCCGTTCACCTGCCCGATGACCCACGCCGCCCCGCCGAACATGGCGGCCAGCGCCGCCACAACGAGCACCGCCGGCATGTTTTCCGGACGGGAATTCACCGCACCCAGAATCAGGAATGAGATCATGGCCAGACCGGTGGTCATGACCATGAGAATCTTCTGGTGCTTGCGGAAAGCGTGGAGCGTCGAAGGCATCCGAAACTACCTCTGGAGTCGCCCCGCCGTCATGCCGGGGCCCGGGTCAATCGTGGTTCCGGACGTCGCCGGATCGATCCAAAATCTGCCGGCCGCCCCCCTCGCGAAAGGGGCCGGGCTGCTCCCGCAGAACCCTTCCCGAGGGGCCCCTCAAGGCCGCTCGAACCGGGTCCGCCAGAGTTCCCTGTCGCTTGACAATCCGTGGAGCGATGCCTTAAGCAAGCCGCAACTTCAAGCAGGCGTGGGATCAGCGTCGGCATTGTAGCGGTGGGACCACATCGCTCAAGGTCGCTCGCGTCCCTCCCCAGGCGTCCCCCAAAGCCCCACGACCGTGTCGTGGGGATCGCGCTTCTGCGAGACGCTTCAAGCTCGATTCGTGTCATCGTGTCCGGGGAACGACAGTCCGTGTCTGGAAAACGGAAAAAAGGGTTGGTGATCGTCGAATCCCCGGCCAAAGCCAAAAAAATTGGCGGCTTCCTGGGAAGCGACTACGAGGTGCGGGCCAGCATGGGCCACGTCCGCGACCTCCCCGAAGACGCCTCCCAGATCCCCGAAGAGTTCAAAAAGCAGCCCTGGGCCCGACTGGGCGTCAACATCACCCAGGATTTCACCCCCCTGTACGTCGTTCCGCCCGAGAAGAAGAAGGTCGTCAACGAACTCAAAACGCTGCTCAAGGGGGTCGACGAACTCATCCTCGCGACCGACGAAGACCGCGAGGGAGAAAGCATCGGCTGGCACCTGGCCGATCTGCTGCAGCCCAAGGTCCCCGTCAAACGGATGACGTTCGACGAAATCACCAAGTCGGCCATCCTCAAGGCAATCCAGAACACCCGCCAGCTCGACACCAACCTCGTCGAAGCCCAGGAAACCCGCCGCATCCTCGACCGCTTGTACGGGTACACCCTCAGCCCGCTGTTGTGGAAGAAAATCCGCCGCGGCCTGTCCGCCGGCCGCGTGCAGAGCGTCGCCGTCCGCGTGCTCGTCCAGCGCGAACTCGAACGCCTCGCGTTCGTCAAAGGCTCGTACTGGGATCTGAAGGCCAACCTGCAGACCCCCAAACCGGAAAGCTTCGCCGCCCAGCTCGTCACCGTGGGCGGAAAAAAAATCGCCCAGGGCAAAGACTTCGATGAATCGACCGGCCGCATCACCGAAGGGGTCGATGTGCTCCTGCTGGCCGAAGAACCCGCGAAGGCCCTGCAGGCCCGCCTGAAGAACGCGACCTGGAAGGTCACCGATCTCGAAAGCCGCCCGCAAACCCGCCGGCCGTCGCCTCCCTTCACCACCAGCACCCTGCAGCAGGAAGCCAACCGCAAGCTGGGAATGAGCGCCCGCGAAACCATGCAGACCGCCCAGCGGCTGTATGAAGACGGCCACATCACTTACATGCGAACCGACAGCGTCAGCCTGTCGCAGGAAGCCCTCACCGCCGCCCGCGGACGCATCACGTCCAGTTACGGCCAGGACTACCTCAGCGAAACGCCGCGGCAGTATTCCAACCGCACCAAGAACGCGCAGGAAGCCCACGAAGCCATCCGTCCCGCCGGCACCGAAATGCTGACGGCCGACGAAATCGGCCTCGGCGGTCGTGAGGCCCGCCTGTACGACATGATCTGGAAACGGACCGTCGCGTCGCAGATGGCCGAAGCCCGGCTGCTGTTCACCACCGCCACCATCACCGCGGAAGACGCCGAGTTCCGCGCGACGGGCCGGCAGGTTCAGTTTCCCGGCTATTTCCGGGCCTACGTGGAAGGCTCGGACGACCCTGAGGCCGCCCTCGAAAGCGAAGAGGCGGCGCTGCCCCAGCTGGAAGTCGGCCAAACGCTCAACTGCGCGGAGGTCGAAGCCCTCGGCCACGAAACCAAGCCCCCCGCCCGGTACACGGAAGCCACGCTCGTCCGCAAGCTCGAAGCCGAAGGGATCGGCCGGCCGTCGACCTACGCCAGCATCATCAGCACAATTCAGGATCGCGGTTACGTCCGGAAGGCCAACAACCAGCTCATCCCGACATTCACCGCGCTGGCCGTGACGCGGCTGCTCGAACAGCATTTCCCGCAGCTCGTCGACCTCGCCTTCACCGCCCAGATGGAACAGTCGCTCGACGACATTTCCAACGGCCAGGGCTCGCGGCTTCCCTACCTGCAGGGCTTTTATAACGGCAAGGACGGCCTCGAACAGCAGGTGAAGGCCCGCGAAGAAGGGATCGACCCGCGCGTCGCGTGCACCATCCAGCTCGACAAACTGTCGCCGGCAGTGCGAGTCGGCAAGTTCGGGCCCTATCTCGAACGCAGCGACAACGGCGAAACCATGACCGCCTCGCTGCCGGACGACATCTCACCGGCCGACCTCAGCGATCAGCTGGCGGAAGAACTGTTCCACCGCAAACTGCAGGGCCCGAAGTCGCTCGGCATGCATCCGGAAACGGGGCTGCCCATTTTCGTGATGAACGGCCCGTTCGGCCCCTACCTGCAAATGGGGGAAACCGTTGCCGACGGCCCAAAGCCGAAACGGGTTTCGGTCCCGAAAAACATGAGCCCGGACAGCGTCGAGTTCGAAACGGCCGTCGCGCTGCTCGCCCTTCCGCGGCAACTTGGCAAGCACCCCGAAGATGGCAAGGTCGTCAACGCCGGCATCGGCCGGTTCGGCCCGTACGTGCAGCACGCCGGCCGCTACAAGTCGCTCGGCAAGGACGACGACGTCCTGACCATCACCATGGACCGGGCGGTTGAACTGATCAAGGAGATCAAGGGCCGGGCCGGCGCGACGCCACTGAAAGAACTGGGCGAACACCCGCAGGGGGGCGGCCCGGTACAGATCTTCGAGGGCCGCTACGGCCCCTACGTGAAGCACGGCAAAACAAACGCCACCCTCCCCAAGGAAAAGGATCCGCTGGCGGTGTCGCTGGAAGAGGCCGTCGCCCTGCTCGACGCCAAAGCCGGCGCCCCGAAGAAAGCGACCCGCGGCAAGAAGGCCGCCCCCACCACCGCCGCCCGGAAAACCCCGAAAGCCAAGGCCCCCAAGCCCCCCGCCGAGCCGAAGGAACCAAAAGAACCCAAGGCTCCGAAGTTCAAAAAGAAAAAGAAGTAACCCCCAAGCCGACGGCTTCGCCGCCGCATTTGAGGGAACCGCGGATCAAACGGATCGGTTTGTCGCATCCACAAGCACGCCGCGCAAACCCTGTCTCGCCCCCCGCCCGTTCATGAAGAAAATGGTCTGGCGGCCATTCGGGAAGATCGGCAACAATGCAGGTCTATGGACACCTGCCCGATTGCTGCCTGGGGTGCTCGTGTCCGCGACGCCTTGTTGATCGCCGCGGCCGGGCTGACAGTGTCAATGGCCTCAGGCCTGGCGATCGCCGAACCGCCAGTCCCGCCGCTGCTCAGGCGACTGGTCGACCCCCGCTTTGAAATTCGGACGGAGGCGGAACGCGAACTGACGCGTCTGCAGGCCGTCGACCTGCCCCCGCTGGAGAAAGCGGCGCAGCAGAATTCCGAACAGGCGGCCCGTGTCGTCGCGATCCTCGAGCGTCTGTACATCGGGCAATCGGCGTCGAACACCGAGGGCCACCTGGCCCGCGCGGCGCTGCTGTCGTCGCTCGATCCCATGCTGAGCATCCGGCGCGTGGGCGACTTTGGTGAAACGGAAACCACTCAGGCGGCCGAACAGGCGCTGTCCCGACTGGCGGAAAGCGAAACGCCGGCTGCCCCGCTGGCAAGGGCCGCGCTGGCCAGGCATGCCGTCCTGGCCGAGAACCGGGCCATTGCCACCCTGCGGAAGCTCGGAGCGAAAATCGTCTTCTCGGCCGATCGCGATCCGATGCACGATGCACTCCACCAGTTGGCCGAAGGCGCTTCTCCCTCGTCGTCGCCGGCCGAAGGCCTGTTGCCGCCTGCCCCGCTCGCGGTCGAGCATGTTTACATTCTGCGGAACTGGAAGGGGGGCGTGGCCGGGCTCGACTATCTGCGCCGTCTGCGCGTCGATGCCGGGCTGCAGCTGTACCTCGTCGACGGCTGCGGGATCAAACTGGAAGACACTCTTCCGCTGAAGGCCACGATCCCCGGCCTCGCGCCGATCGAACGCAGCGCGGCCACGCTGGGCGTGAAATGGGTCGGCTACCAGATTTCGGAAGACACCGGCTGCGAGATCGCCGGCATCACCGAAGGCATGGCGGCCGACAAAGCCGGCCTGCGCACCAACTTCATCATCAAGGCGGTCAACGGCGACCCGATCCGCACATTCGACGACGGCACTCCCCGTTCACTCGTGCATCGCCTGCGCGTCTGCACTCCCGGAGAAACGGTCACCCTGCGAATTCAGCGCACCGCCAACGGCGCCGAAGAAGACATACCGGTCACGCTGTCCGACTGGTCCGAGATGCCGGACGTGCAGATTGTGGGCTATCGCTGAGGGGGGAGGACGGGCCGCGGCGACCGGGTCTTCGGACGATCGCGAATCCGCACGAACCACGATTCCGATTCGTCGGCGACCGATGTACCTTGGGCATACGGCTGGACGACCGGATTCGTGATCGCGGGCAGGGCCTATGACGGTTGGAATTGATCTTGGCACAACCAATTCTCTGGTTGCGGTGATGCGTGAGCATCCAGTGCTGATTCCCAATGCGTTCGGCGATCTGCTGACACCGTCGGCCGTCGCGATTGACGAGCGCGGCGAGGTGGTCGTCGGGCGGCTGGCGAAAGAGATTCAACTGACGTCCCCGGACCGATGCGCGACCATGTTCAAGCGCCAGATGGGAACTGACTGGTCGGTCCGGCTGGGGGCCCGGACGATGTCGGCGATCGAACTGTCCTCTCTCGTGCTGCAATCACTGAAGCGCGACGCGGAGGAGTTTCTCGGCGAGCCAGTGAACGATGCCGTGATTACGGTGCCGGCGTATTTCAATGAACCGCAGCGTCAGGCGACGATTGCCGCCGGGAAACTCGCTGGCCTGAATGTGAAACGGATCCTGAACGAACCGACGGCCGCCGCGATCGCCTACGGCCTGCATGAATCGGACGCGGAACGGATCGCGGCGGTGATCGATCTGGGAGGCGGCACCTTCGATGTTTCGCTCGTCGAGCAGTTTGAGGGGATCGTGGAGATCCGCGCCTCCGCCGGCGAGATTTTCCTGGGAGGCGAAGACTTTACGACGTCGCTGGTCGCTCACATTCTGAAGAGGCGGCAACTGGTGCTGGAACATGAAGAGCTGAACGCGCCGCAGCGCGTGGCGCGTCTGAGACGCGAATGCGAGCATGCAAAACGGGAGTTGACGACATCGGCTTCCGCCGAGGTTCGCATTCCGGCCCAGGATGGAAGCATCGCCTCCGATGCGGCGTGCGAGACGATCAGCCGCGAGGAATTCGAACAGCTCACCCAACCGACGTTGACGAGAATTGACCGTCCGCTGCGGCGGGCCCTCGGGGACGCTGGTCTCACGGCGGCGGAGATTCAGCAGGTCATCCTGGTCGGCGGGGCATCGCGGATGCCGGGCTTCGTGAAGCGGGTGGAGCAGTTGTTCGGGAGACCGGCTGTCTGCGAGCTGCATCCGGATGAAGTCGTCGCCATGGGGGCGGCAGTCCAGGCCGCCCTGGTCGACAGCCACTCATCCGTGGGCGATCTGGTCGTGACGGATGTCTCCCCCTTCACGTTGGGCGTCGAGATTTCGCGAGAGGTCGGCGGTCGAAGGGTCACGGGCTATTTCATGCCGATCATCACACGGAACAGCACGATCCCATGCAGTCGTGTGGAGTCGGTCTCTACGCTTGAACCGAATCAGACCACCATCACGCTGCGCGTCTACCAGGGGGAAGATCGCCGTGTGGAAGGAAATGTCCTGCTGGGCGAGTTGGCGATCAAAGGCATTCCGCGTTCGGCCGAGTGTGAGTCGGTCGATGTGCGATTCACCTACGATCTGAACGGCGTGCTGGAAGTCGAAGGGACCATCACGAGCACCGGCAAGACCTTCACGCTCGTGATCGCCCGGCATGCGCCGACGATGTCGCAGAAAGAGATCGAGGCGGCGGTCCGCTCGATGCAGGCATTGAAGCGTCATCCGCGAAACGATGAAGCGAATCGACTGCTGCTGAAGCGGGCCGAGCGAGTTTTTCGAGATTTGCCGCCGTATGAACGTCGGGAACTCGACAGCCTCATCACCACATTCGAAGCGATCCTCGAGGAGCAGAACCCGAACGAGATTGAACAGTGCCGGCAGGTTCTGGAAGAACTGATCGATCGCCTGGACCCCGAGCCGGACCAGCTGTGACATGACCAATCGCGATCTGCAGTCGGCCCGGGAGTGGGCGAAACGAATCGTGTTCGGCGACGAACCGCCGGCGGAGGAGCGAATGGCGGGGGCCATTCTCAGTTACTTCCGCGACGAGGAGTTGCTGCTTCCGGAAGAGCTGGTGGACGCCGCGACGCTGCTGCTGTGCGATCCGGAGACTCTTCCGCCGCACTCGGAGTACGTGATCGAAGAGTACAGCCGTGAACAGCTGCGCCGGGAGATCTGCGAGTTCGCCGAGCAGTGCTGGAACACACCGTCCGCCGACCGTCAGGCGCGTTGGGACGAACTTCATTCCCGGGCCTCCGGCGACCTGGTGCTGGTCGCGCTGCTGGACGAACTGCGACCGCTGCTGAACGACCCTGACCTGCCGGAAGATTTCCCGGAAAGCGATGCGGTGCTGCTGCGGCGCGCGCGCCGTGCGGCGGCATTGCCGGGTCGGCTCAATGCGCAGGCCCGCAGCGAATTGCTGGAGGACGACCAGTTTCGCCGCGAAACCATTGAACGCCTCGCGGCGAGTCTGCCGTCCACCGGCCGCTGGGTTCAGCGAATCCTTGTTCCAAAGCCAGACGGGCGTCAGCGGTGGCGTCGCCGTGCGAAGGATGTGGGGGATTGGGTCGAAAAGCAGATCGAGACCGATGTTGCCACGAGGCTCGAACGGATTCTGGTCGGTGTGATGACCGCGTTTGTTGCGATCGCATTCACAACAGGAGTGCTCTATCACATCCTGAACGCCCTCTCTGGGCCTGAAGTGCAGCACTACTCACCGCCAGCCACTGTGCAGCAATACCGGCCCCTTCTTCCTCAAGCGGTGCGTCGGCAGGACCTCAGAAGGGCTCTCGAGATCATGCGGGACCATCAGGAGTCGCAGAGACTCTCCAAAGAGGCTGATGCGATCGCGGATCGCCCGCCGCCGCCGCCGATGGCTGTTCCGCTTGCGGATCCTGCAGACGCACGTTGACCCCACGGACCGCGATGTCGCACCCATTGCCTGACGACGAATCCGAATGGCCGCGCGATCCGTGGCGCGTGCTCGGCGTGACGCGAGACGACGACGAGCGAACGGTGCGCCGTGCCTATGCCGCACTGATCCGGCGCTTCAAACCGGAGACGTTTCCGGCTCAGTTCCAGCGCATCCGGCAGGTTTACGAGACGGTGAAGGCGTGGAATGAGCAGCAACAACTCCGCGCTGCGATCGATCAGGAATCGACCGATGTTGTCCGCGACCCGTCTCCGCTTCGGCCAGCGGATGTCGCCCGGCCGGAGCAGTCTGATTCGGATCACAGCGAGGCGTTGGATCACCAACCGCATGATTCTTCCCCTGTCTCCTTGCCGGAGCTCGCTCCCAACCGGGACGACTGGGTCGACGAGGCGTGGCGCATCGCCATCGATCGCAGCATCGAAGAGGCCGCTGCATTGCTCTCGCAGCCGGAGCCCCAGGCCAGTGCGGACCCGGACATCCGGCTGCTGCGGTACTGGTTGAAGCGGCTGGCGAAGGCGACCCCGGCCACTGAGCGCGATGAGCCGCTGTTCACGGCCTCGACGCGCACTCTGCAGCATCCGTCGTGGCTCGCTGCGTACACACTTGCACTGCGGAGCCATGCCGCGGCGCGCGGGAAACACTGCCTGGAAGTGCTTCTGAACACTTCAGTCGGATCGAGCGGGCAGCTCGCCCGTCTTCGCTGGAAGTCCCTGGCCGCGACGGGTCGGTGGTGGGAAATCGATGACGACCTGGTGAAGTTGCTGGCGGGATGCACGTCGCCGGTTGTCGCCGCGCAACTGGTCCTGGTCGTGGCCGATCTCCGGGTCTGGGAGACTTCGGACTACCACCAGAACTTCTGGGAGAACCTGTCTCCGCAGATGGACGAATGGCTGAATGAAGTCCGGTCGGCACAATGGCTTGGAGACCGCTGGGACGTGCTGCTGCAGTTGCGCCACGACTGCACCCGCATGTCGCTGTCGACCGACTTCGCGTTGGAGGTGCAGCCGATTCACCGGTTGCTGCGAGCCCTGGCGACCGCGCCGCCGCGCGAGGCTCGCCAGCAGTTGGCGCGGGAGCTGATGAAATGGCGTGAAGCTCCTGGCGAAAGCTGGCGACGACTGACCGTGATTCAAAAGGAAACTCCGACGCTGTTTTTCGAACTGGCGCAGCAACTGTCCGGCCGGTCGTGGCGCAGCAGAAGCCTGGCGATCTCGGCGGCCCGTCTGGCTCAGATTTTCGACGACCAACTGGATGCCATCACACTGTGGCAGCTGCGGGACGATGTTCCGCTGCCGCCAGAAATCGCGATGGCGGTTTACGAGTTCTGCCGGCGCAACAGTTGCAGCCTTTCGGCACTCCTGCAGGCGATTCCCCTGAGCAGGAATGCGCCGTCGATGATGTTGGCCCAGCTGCGACGGGCACCGGCGCTGGAACTGCTCATTGAAGGATGCCATCTCTTCTGGGAGCTGTGATTCCAGATCTTTACTGCCGAACTGGTTGCGCCGACAGCCGTTTCTGATGGGTGTAGGAACGTTCGATTGTTTCTGGGCCGACCGGGAGGGCGAGGCTCTGACCGAGCCGCGTCCGGGAGAGCGGGCTCCATCGGATTCGGCGTTCCGCCGGCCCTTGTTGCCGAGGCAGGCCGTTCGTGCAGGGGCCGGTGGATGGCCGTCTTCCAACGGGAAGTTGTCCACCGGATGCGGCTCAGCAGGAGCTTCGCCCTCCCGTTTCGGGCGAGACCACAAAACAGAAGAATCTTCCGACACCCTTTCTGATCAGCCAAGCTGTTCCGATTGTCCCCCGGGCCATTGTGCGGCACACTGACGGGGCGGTTCTTCATTCACCTCCTCCCCGCGGCCGGCGGTCTGTCCGGCGATGCCTGTCACGCCATGCAGCTCGAACGCATCGGTCCCTACAAGCTCGTCCGCGAACTCGGCGCGGGAGGCATGGGCACGGTTTACCTGGGGCTCGACGACCGCAACGCCGGGGCGGAGGCCGCCGTCAAGGTGTTGCCGGCGTCGATGGCCCGCGAACCGGGGTTCGTCGCACGGTTCACCCGCGAAATCGACGCCATGCGCACCGTGCATGGGCCGAACATCGTCGAACTGCTCGACGCCGGGGAAGATGCCGGCACGTGGTACTACGCGATGGAGTATGTCGACGGTGAAACGCTCACCGAGCGACTCGTCCGCGAGAAACGTCTCCCGTGGCGGGATGTCATCGACATCGCGATCCAGATCTGCAAGGCGCTGAAGGCGGCGCATAACTCCGGGGTGATCCATCGCGATCTCAAGCCGTCCAACCTGCTGCTTGCGAAAGATGGAACCGTCAAGCTGACCGATTTCGGCGTCGCCCAGGTTTTCGCGGGGGGCAAGCTCACTGCCACCGGGGGCATCATCGGCACGGTCGAGTACATGTCGCCCGAGCAGGCTCAGGGGAAGCGGGCGACCAAGCAAAGCGACATCTACGCCCTGGGCGCTGTGATGTACGTCATGCTGACGGGGCGGCCGCCATTCACCGGCAAAACGGCCCTCGACATCGCCCAGAAACACAAGTACGGCCAGTTCGACAGCCCGCGCCGCATCGTTCCGGAAATTCCGCACTGGCTGGACGAGATTGTCTGCAACTGCCTCCAGAAAAAGCCGGAAGACCGCTATCCCGACGCCTATGTTCTGCAGCTCCGGCTGCAGGAGATTCCCAAAAAGCTGGAGGTCGCGCAGGGGCTCAGCGGGTCGGGCAGCGGGGCGTCCAGCGCGAATCCGCGCACGTTCGACTTCGATGGCGCCGCCGCCGATGACGTCACCCAGGGCGACGCAGTGCTCGGGAAGGATGCCCCTGTCGGCGGCACGCTGATGCGGGACCTCGTGAAGGGACACCTTGATCGCAAAGGCAACATGAGCCCCGTCGAGCGCATGCTCGACAACACCTGGGTGCTGGCCCTCGTGCTTGTGCTGCTGCTGGCGGGCGGTTTCTGGTGGCTCCAGTCGCGAAAGGTGAGCCCCGAACAGTTGTTCGCCCGGGGCGAGGAGCTGATGAAGCGGCAGGCCGGCCCCAGTTGGGACGAGGCCCGCCGCGATGTATTCGAACCGCTGCTGGCGCTCGACCGCGAGCACTGGGAGCCGCGCATTGCGCCGTATCTCGATCAGCTCGCGCTGTACGATTTGCGGAAGGAGTTCCTCAGTGCCCGCAGCCTGCGGGCCGAGGCGCCGCCGAGGTCGGACATCGAGCGGTTTCTGCGCCGGGCGTGGGATCAGCGGCGGCGGGGCGATCTGTCGGAAGCCCGCGAGACGTTGAATTCGCTGAAAACAATGTCGCTCGGTTCGCGGCAGGGCGAAACGCTCAGTCCCCTGGTCGACGAACTGCTCGCCACGCTGGGGCCCGCGGAACAGGCCATGAACTCGGACGGCCGGGACCTGTTGCACAGCGCTGTCGCCCGCGCCCGCATGTTCGATTCCCAGGGGATGACCACGCAGGCCCGCGCTGTCTGGGAAAGCATTGTGACCCTGTACGGCGACGACCGTTCCGCAGTGAAGGAAGTCGAAGAAGCGCGGGCCGCCCTCTCGGCTGGTCAAGACGCGGGTGCGTCCGCTACAGAAGATGCCGGAGCGCCCGCCCCTCATCCCGACCTCTAATTTCCGACAGACACCGCGACCGCATGTCCGCATCGACCGACCTCAAATCGCATATCCGCAGCATCCGGGACTTCCCCAAGCCGGGGATCATGTTCCGCGACATCACGCCGCTGCTCGCCTCGCCGATTGCCTTTGGCGAGGCGATCCACCAGTTGGCCGGCCGGTTTCGCGATGCGGGCGTCACTGCCGTCGCGGCCGCGGAGGCACGGGGTTTCATTTTCGCCGCGCCGCTGGCCCTGGAACTGAACGCGGCGTTCATCCCGGTTCGCAAGCCGGGCAAGCTCCCGTTCGAGCGCCGGGCCTTTCAGTACGACCTGGAATACGGGAGCGATTCCCTCGAAATGCACACCGATGCCGTGAAGGCGGGCGACCGCGTGCTGCTGGTCGACGACCTGCTGGCGACCGGGGGCACGATGCAGGCCTGCGCCAGACTGGCCGAACAGTCGGGGGCTCACGTGGTCGGCTGTGCGTTTGTCATCGAGCTCACCTTCCTGCCGGGCCGCCAGAAGCTGGAAGGCTACGACGTCTTCAGCCTGATGCAGTACCACGACGAAAACTGAACGATCGCCCGCCCCGCTGCGAGGTGGTCATCGGCCGAATCGGATTTCCCGCGTGGCGGGGGGCTGGTTCAGTCGGGCCGTGATGAATTCGAGAGCGCGGGCGATCTGTTCGGGCAGTCCGCCTGCCGGATCGAGGTCGGCGGCGTACGGAATTCCGCTGGACCCCAGCTTGCTCGCCAGCCGCTCGCAGCCATCGAAGCGCCAGTCCGTCCGCGGGCAACTGAACCACTGATGCGGCGGCCAGTTCAGCGGATGCAGGCGCAGCGTCGCCGTTTCCTGCCGGGCGCGTTCTTCGGTTTCAAACCACGCTTGCAGCTGGGGCGAACTGGCGTGCAGTCGATGAAAGTCGACCGCGGGGGAAACCGCGGCCACAACGGGAAACTGTTGCGGAAACCGGTATGCCAGCTGCATCGCACCCTGCCCGCCCAGACCAACGCCAAACGCCGCCAGCCGCAGGCCGGGCGACGCCCGTTCGGCCATCCAGGGAATCACCGCCCCGGTGATGAAGGCCAGCGGCGTCGGGAATTCCGCCGTCTGCGGATCGGGTCGATCGATCCACCAGCAGCGCGCCAGTGGAAGTACGGCGCCGCAGTGCGCGGCCTGCAGTTGTTCGGCGATCGCTGCGAGATCTTCAGGCCCGGACGCGTTGCGGTCGGGCCAGTCCAAATCGGGCAGCATGACGACGGCGCCGACGCCATTGGCCGGCCTGGGCAATGCCAGGGCGGGAATGCCGGCGATCGTCTGCGGCCGCCAGCCGGCCGGTTCGAGGGCTGCGTCGTTCATGAACGGCAACTCGCGGTCACAGTCCGACGACGGGAATCGAAGCGATCCGCGGACGGTTCTGCCAGTACAGGCGGTCCATGGTCACCACCCCGCGTCGCACGGCGCAGGTCAGGCAGAGGCGTTCGTCGCGGCTCTCCAGGAAGATTTCCCCGTTGAGCAGCAGGTGGAGATAGTCCTGCCCGGGGAGTTTCGCGTAGCAGTACTCCTTGTCCCAGCCGATCTTCACGCGGGCCGTCCACACCTGCGGTTCCGGAATGTACAGCCGCAGATCGGCGGGACGGTCGTTGCCGTCGTGCGTGGCTGGAGACTCGCTGTCGGACACACTGCGCTCCCGTCCGGAAACTGCCTGGGCTTTCGGACGCGATTATAGCCGGTTGGCCCGGCCGTCACGGCACCATCGAGCCATTCAGCCGGAAGCTGCCGGTCGTTTTTCCGGACGGGGCCTGGAAGTCGGTGGTGGCGCCCTGCACGACGTTGTTGCGGGTGCCCATCAACTGCACGGTTTCGCCCATGCTGGTGAAGATGATGCCGCGATCGACGACCACGCCGGTCGACTTGAACTGCAGGGTGTTGCCTTCGATGCGCGTCGTGGATCCGGCGGCGATGTCATCAAACAGGAAGCCGGTTCCTCCGAACGCATTATCGATGACGACGTTGGTGTCGAGCAGCACGTTCGCGGCGCCTCCGAGGTTGAACCGCATGCCGACGCCATTGCCGCCGTTCATTGCAATGCCGTTGCCGACGATGTTCAGCGTCGCGGTGCCTGCTGCGATGAAGTGGAAGCCGGTGGCGCCGGTGTCGTCGGCGTTCACGATGTTGTTGGTGATGGCCGCCGTCATGCGGTCCGTCAGCGATGTCCCGACCAGTTTGACGGCTGTCTGGTTGGTTTCGTTCAGGGTGAACTCGTTGCCGTTCAGCGTCAGGCCGATCGGGCCATTCCAGTCCACATCGAGCGCCGACACTCCGCCGCGGTTGGCATAGACCACCACGCGGTCCATCAGGAAGTTCAGCGACGAGCCTTCCGAGCCGGCAAGGCCGCGATAGGAAATGGGGGTTCCGTTCTGGTCCTCGATGGTGCTCGACAGAATCTGCGCCGTGTAGGTGCCGAATTCGTCCGCCCGGTAGCGGATCGAACCGCCCCCGATGGCGCCGTTCTGGGCGATCAGCGAGTTGGAAATCGAGTGCAGCGAGTCGTTCATCGAATCGATGGCGTAGTTCGTCGTCTGACCGATCTGCACATAATCGAGCACCACATAGTCGGTCGACGAGGAAACCACGCCGTTCGTGTTGCTGAGGATGTTGACCTTGCCGAGCCCGAACGTGCCGGCGTTTTCCAGATAGACGGCCGTGTCCATGTTCTGGATGACGCCGCCCGAGCCCAGGCCCTTGAGGCCGTTCACAATAAACCCGCCGGTGCTGTCCACAATCCGGATGCCGATGCCGCCGTTGTTCGCGCTCAGCGATGTCAGGCGGATGTCGGTGTTCGAATCCTGAATGTCCGCGGCGGTGTTGTTCGTGGTGGCGATGGTTCCCCGATCGATGGCGAACTTTTCGACGTTGTCCGCCACGAGACCGGCCCCGTTGGTGAGGTCGAGCGCCAGTTTCTTGATGCGGATGTCGCCATCGGAATCGGTGACGGTGAGCGCCGCCTGCGACGAGCTGGACTTGATCTGCAGGTCGTCGATGGTGATCGCTTTCTTGACGTCGGCGACATCGGTCGGATTCAGGCCGTTGAGCACCATGCCCCGGGCGAGCGAATCTTCGATTTTCGTGACGCCGCCGAAGGTGACGCTTTCGGTGCTGCCATTGATGACAATGGCGTCGCCGGTGATCTGCGTGATGGTCAGGTCTTTGGTGACCAGGTTGCCTCCGAGATTCGATCCCACCAGCCCGCGTCCGCCGGTGTTCCGGATGTTGACGCTGGTCAGGTTCACCGAACCGCCCGTCGTGTCCTCGATCGTCAGGGCGTCGCCGGTGACGTTGGTGAATGTCGCGGTGGCGTTCACGATGGCGTTGCCGCCGTCGATCACCAGCCCGCGGCCGCCGATCGACTGGAAATCGAGATTCTGCAGCGACACGCTGCCGCTGGTGTTGTTCAGCTGCATCGCGTCGCCCGTGATGTTCTTCAGCAGCACGTTGCTGACCGACACGTTGCTCGAGCCGTTGGCGACGATGCCGTGGCCCGTCACTCCGTCGATCGTGAAGCCGCTGAAGGTGCTGTTGTCTCCCAGAATGACGGCCGGACCCGTGACGCCGGTAATGACGGGGCCCGGCGCCGCCATCGCCAGCGATCCCGCGGCCGGGCCGCCAGGCAGCGTGATGAATCCGTACCCCTGCGCGGCAATGCGCTGTCCCGGCGCTTCGCCGAGGACGAACTGTCCATCCTGGACGGTGATCTGTTCGGTGATGGTGGTGCCCGAATGGACCCAGATGAGGTCGCCGCCGGCCGCCTGCGCCTGGGCAATCGTGGCCCAGGCCGAGTTCGGACCTCCCGTCCCCCCGGCCGTTCCGGCGTCGGACACGTGCTGCACTTCGTACGGCAGCCCCGTCGCGGGGTTGATCGCGACGATTCCCTGAATGTCGGACCGCGTCTTGCCCACGATGATGTTGTAATTCCGCTCGACATACCGATACGGCGAAGGCATCGCACGTTTCCAGCTCGACGACGGATGCCGCGCGCCCCAGGGGAATTCAATCTGCGCGCCGACCATCAGATTGCTGCCGAACGTGCCGTCGTTCGTGTACGCCAGCTGCGTGGTGACGGCATGGTTGATGTCCAGTTCCGCCCGCGCTTTGAACCCGGTAATGCTGTCGGCGTCGCCGCCGTTGAAGAAGTACCCGCCGACATACCCCCGCAGGTCGCTGCCGAACGGCCCCACCGGAACAGGCAGGGACGAACCGGCCTCAAAGTCCAGCCCCTTCATGGCGCTGCCGAAACGGGATGTGGAATCGAACAGCAGCTGGTTGTTCTCGAACCGCGCAGCCAGGGTGCCGTTGCTGAACTGCTTCTCGGTGTCGCCCACTGGCAGGTAGAAGTTTGCCCGCAACTCCAACACTTCAATCGCGGCTTCCAGGCCGAAACCGATCTGGTGAAACAGCTCGCCCGTCGTGTTGTCGATGTCATAAAAGATGTTGCCGCCGTACCACGACATCATCCCTTCGTCGAGATAGCGGTAACCCAGGCCGACATTGCCGCCGAACTCGGCTTCGTTCGACACGAACCCGCGGACGTCGCTGAACATGAAGTGCTCGTCCTGCAGCAGGTACGGCATGATCTCGACCGGGGTGATCGACGTATCGCGGCCGAACGTCTTGAACCCCAGGTGGCCGGTGCGACCGATCACGCCCCATCCGTTGAGGCTGGCGTCATCGACGTGGGTTCGACGCTGAGACGACCCCGGAGGACCCTGCGCAATCGCGGGGGCGTTCCAGGCCAGGGCGGCAAGGCAGGCCAGCGATGTCAGCCCCCACTTGCCTCGCGGCCGGGTTGTGAGAGGACCCGTCACCCGGCTGCCAACGGCCCGCAGGCAGCGGGTCACGATCGATGACCGCGTCCGAACCGAGAGGCGAGATGAACTGGAAACCGGCGAGCGGGACATTCCGAATCCTTTCAGGGCCGCTAAATCCATATACACAAGCCGCTTGCGTCTCGTTGCTGCTCGATTGTGAGCGCGACGACGGCACAGGCGACCGCCGCCGAATCTAGGTCCCCCGCTGAGATGGCCTCAATTCGCGCTCAGACGAGCAGGACGAACGCGCTCGCTTTTTGGACGAACAAAGACAATTTGGGCTCAAGTTCGGAGAGAATTGCCGCTTGTCGGCGGTCAGCCCGTCCGCCCCGGGGCTCGCTGAAGATTGTCTCAAGTCCCGCGGCGGTAGTCGGATGGCGTGCTCCCCGACCAGCGTTTGAACGCCACGCTGAACGCGGCCGGCGACTGGTAGCCCGATTGCCGCGCGATCGATTTCAGATCGTGCCCCCCCTGACGCAGCTGGCGGGCCGCCTGCCACATCCGGAGCTCGACCAGAAAGTCGATCGGCGCTGTTCCCATCAGGTCACGAAACTTCCGGGCAAAGGCCGACCGGGACATGCCGCCGACCTCGGCCAGGCCTTCGACCGTCCAGTCGCGGGCCGGCTCATGCAGCAGGGCCGCTACAACAGGACCGATTTCTGCATCGAACAGCCCCCCCAGGATCGGGATTTCCTCGGGGTGCGATTGCAGATGTCGGTGCACACATTGCAGGTAGATTGCCGTGGCGGCCGCGTTCAGCACCGGTGCGGCGCCCCCCGCCCGGACCGCCTCTACCAGCGCGCCGCACAGGGCATGTTCGACGTTCGTCGCCGTGCTTTCGCGATGCAGGATCGTCGGACGCAGCAACAGTCGCAAACCGGCTTCAGTTCCCAGCCGATCCAGTTGCACCACGACGACTTTTCGAGCCCGCAGCGGATCGCCCGAAAGCCAGTTTGTGCCGACCGGCGGTTCGGCGCCGTCCGGCATCGAGCCGGTGAGGGTCACAGCGTCTGGTTCGTGAACCAGCAGCAGATCTCCGGCTTCGAGCCGCTGGAGAACGGCGCCGGTCAACTGCGCCCAGACTGGTCCGGCCGTTACCAGCACGAGGGCCGGAAATGCAGGACGTTCGACAGAATCGGTCACCGCCCGTTCGGTCGCCGCAATGCAGGCGACGGGCCAGCGTTCAAGGACGGCGGTGACGGCCGGAAGGCTGCTGCGCCCCGCTTCGCGGTCGACAGTGCTCATGCGGCATCCTGTCCAACGCAGGCTGTCGAGCAGCGGGAGGCCGTCAAGGAATTCGCCAAATGGCAGAGGGAATAGTCTGGCGCCGGGCGGGGGTGCATATCAGGAGCAGGGAGGGGCGGGCGGCAGGCCGAAAAAGTCGACTGGCCGTGTCCCATGCAACCCCGCTCATCGCCGAATGTCCCGCAAAAATCGGCGGTTCATGGGCATGAATGCAAAGAGCACGCCGGTGTGGCGTGCTCTGGGATGGATCCGTCCCGGTTCCATGCTGCGGTTTGAGGTCGGTTTCCCGATCGACTCAGGACTTCTTGGCGAGATCGTTGTTGATGCGGGCCCGGCGCTGAGCCCGACGACGTTCACGCCGCTTCTGCTCGCTGGGCTTCTCGAAGTACTCGCGACGACGCATTTCCTTCTTCACGCCGGTGTGTTCCACCAGCTTCCGGAACCGACGCACTGCTTCCTGAACGGATTCGTTATCTCGCAACCGCAGACGGACCACCCAAGACTCCTTAAGTTCTGGCTCCCTCGTGATCAGGGAGGGATGATGACAGCCGGACGCGACACGCCTTCCGGCACGACCTCAACCACCTGGCAGACCGGGACGGGGCGCAGGCGGATCGGAAACGCTAACTCCCGGACCGCCAAATTGCAAGGGGAATGAAACGCCCTCGCCCATTCCCTCAGGCGTCGTCCACGCGATTCCACTTCGCAACCGCCGACTCGCCGAGAGCGGCCTGCCGCGGAAACCGGGGGCCGGGGCCGAGACGCACAAAGTCGCCCCCGCAAAAGTTCAAATCCCGCCCACGGTCGCTATCGCAACCACGGGCGGGATTCGAGTTGACCGTCAAGTCGGGGTGACAGGACACGGTTAGAACTTTTCATAACTGGAATTCGTTGTTGGTCGACCCGCTATCCGACAATCTCTCTCGCCAATCTGGAGACAGCGTTGACGATCGCAGGGCGGTCGCATGCATAAAGGTCCGCGCCGCTGAACGGATTCAACTCAAGCACATGCATCCGGCCATCCGACTCGCAAATGTCCAGGACGTAGGCGGGTTCGGGGGCCGGTATTGATTGAGCCACCCGTTCCGCGAATTGCCACGACTCGCGATGCGGAGTATCTGACACAGCAGTGCGACTCGCAGCTTCATACGCACTTCCAGCGATGACTGCGCCGTTCACAATCACGTACCGCCACTCCCGGGAGACTGCCCGCACAGGTGCAACGACGACGGGCAATGTTTCGTTATCGAAGTAGAAGCCAAAATCAAGCGCGCGGAGGGAAAGCGAGTCCACGCGAACGACTCGGCCACTGAATGGCTTCAATGGGCTATCGGGTCGCACGAAGACAGAGTCAGCCGCGCCGAGCGAAGCTGCAGTCGCGAGCGGATCCGCGACGAGTTCATTCACGGGCAGAATCTGATATCGCTGATGAAGAAGGAAACTCTTCGCCTGCGGATACCAGGACGAGCACCGGAACCGTGCCGTATCGCAGAAGGCGCCAGGCTTCCAGGGAAAGCCGCTTCTGATGACCGAAGCATTGCCTAGGCTGCCATGAAATACGACCGCTTTGCCTTCGAGGTCAGGGCGTTTGCCCTGCGCGAGCCAGTCGTCGCTCCACATCAGCAGTTCGCATTCGGCCGCGATCACCGCTTCGCGCATCGCTGAATGCGACCGGGGAAACACTTCCGCTTCGAGAATCCAAGTCACTCGCGACATTCGAAACCCGATCGAACCTGCCCGAAAACGTTCAAATCCCGCCATCAGTCGCTTTCGCAACCACTGGCGGGATTCGAGTTTACCGCGGAGTCGGGGTGACAGGACGGCTATTGAACTTTTTCGCGGTGCCATCTGGGGACTTGGCGCGTCCATTCGTGCCAAGTTGTGACAATCCCGCTGCACGAGGCACGTTGTGCCTCCATCCTGAATGCTCCAGACTCTGTTGTTGGCCATTCACCGACCTGTTCCGCCATCGGTCGGATCAGCTTGAAGGGCGCCTGCAACCTTGACGAATGGGCCCCGTAATTACCTCGCCCTTCTGGTCCACGATTCTTGCTCACGGATCATTTTGTTCAACACCGCGCAAAGAGTGAAATCCGGGGGGCGCAGGCAATCCTGCCCAGCGGACAGGGGCGGAATCCTGAGTGGTACTCATGGACCGGCCCGCCGGATTCGTGAACGAATGTGATGTCTCAGGTGCTGGAAGCACGGGACTCATCCGTCGCAATATCGGCTCCTCAACTGGCGGGGGCGGCGCCATCGGCGTCGAACCGACAATCGTGATTGCGATTGGCAGCCGCCCCTCGATCCGCACAATCGGTGCCGCATCCAAAGTCGTTCCAGAGGTCGATGGGGCGGAGTGGAATCGCAGATAGCCTTCCAGGTGGATCGCCTCAATTTCCGGGCGAGCGACAACGTTTTCCTCTTTAAGAACGGTTTCCACTTCCGTCTGCAATGCCAGCTGAGTGGCCGAACTGATGATGACCGGGTTTGGCTGCCTGAGGCTGATGCCAACGCTGTTTGTGGGCGTCTTCAGCTTCTTAAGGGTCTTGTCTCCCTTCACCTGCAAGAGCACGAAACAGCGTAATTCGGCTCCATCGGCAGTAAACGGGCTTTCGCTGCTGTTGGTGATGGCGAAAGGCGACGACAGGTAAAGCGACTGCACCAGGCCATCTTTACCACTGACGATTCGCGCGACCGGGCTGTCGGCCTGCCACTTGAACTTGTCAACATGCTTGACCGCGACGTGAGTCTCGATCGCTTCATTAATTGCCTTTGCAATCGCTTTGTCCTTTTCGGCTTCGGATGCCGCCGTGGCAACCACTGTCGGCGAAGGCACCGCCAGAACGGCTAAGTGATTCGAGACGCCGTATGGGGTAGAGACGTGAATGTCGACCACCTTTCGCTGCGCGCCGTCATCCAGCGTCATCACGTTTGGCGGTACGGTCACCCTCATGATCTGCCGACTCAGCAGGACCATGGACGCGGTGATGTCGCGGTTTCCAGCCAGGACGTGCGTTTCATGGACGTTGAAATTGTCGCCGACCAGGAACAATGTTGTTCCAGATGGTTCAACTGGCGGGGCTCCTGCTGCCGGTCTTGAGTGGTCAACGACGATTCCAGGCTCGCCGTAGTAACCGTGCAGTTCGGGGGCCAAGTCGGGAACGCCGCTGTTGAAAAACTCGAATCCTCCCAATGAGTTGTCGAACGGCATTGGGACGTAAGTCGATTGCAGCGGGAGACGGCGCTCGAGCTGTTCCACCGATCGGCACAGCCGATAGACCTCGTCGGCACGATACAGGTGAGCGTCACGCATGCATTCATTCGACAGTCTCTGCATGCAGGTGATTTCGGCACTCAGCCGCACCGCGTCTTCCGTAGTCAGTTCCTTGCGTTTTGGGTTCGTCAGTTTGAACCAGTTCGTGCGAACGTCGAAGATGACGTAAGGGACGAACGAAGGCATAATCACGATGGCCGTGCATTCCCGTGGGCCGGCTTCGAGTCTGCGCTGACTGAGATCGTAGTCCCGCATCCGCCCACCGTGGATGACGTCTCGCATGAGCACGCGACAGTTGCCTTCGATATCCGGGCTTTGAACGCGAGGCATGAACCGCCAGCCGAAAGTGTCGTCCCCATGCGAGAAGGCGATGGCGGTGCGGTTCAGGTCGATTGTTTCCATGTCGAGGCTGATTTTTCGCGCATAGCGCGTAAAGTTTTGCGCGCTCATATTGCCCGTTGTGAAGGCAAGCGACAACGCGAGCTGCATCTCTCGCTGCATGCTGAACCGGTCGGCGATGTTCTGGTCTTGCGTGACGGGATCGAGCGCGACGACATGAATGGGCCAGCGGCATTGGACATAGTGGTTGAAGGTGGCGCGGGCCATTGGATCGGGATTAGAGCCGTAGAACACCATCCCGTCGGGATTCGCCAAAGGCGCATTCTTGGCGGCGGTTAGGTGCTGGATATCTTCGATCAGCCTCTGATTGAGCAAGGCCGATTCAACGAGGATCGCCCAGGCCAGAGCGCCGCGGGAATGGTCGCGAAGAGTTGTGCATGGAGGAAGGGCATCGAGGAAGCACTGGCGACTGTTTGACAGGACCGCGTTATTGCTGGTCCGCACCGCGGCGACGATTTCATCAGTGCAGTGCATCCACAGTTCCGGGTGCAGGCCCAGCATCGCATAGGCCGCCTCTGTCTCGGCCGTCAGTGCCTTCTGCACGTCCAAGAGGAGCACCTGCCCCGCGTTCGTCGGCTCGGACTTTATTCCGGAGATAAAGTCTCCGATCTGGCCAAGCTCGCGGCAGCCGATGACATCCTTGAGCTGCGAAGGTGGGAATGGCAGCTGCGACCGCCGACTCGGCGCGATCGACATGCCGACGGTGACAATGTTGAGAAGTGCCTCAGCGACTTTACCTTGAACCAATGCTTCATCCAGTTCCCGCTGTGCTTCCTCAAGCCTATCAATGAGGGCGTCCTTATTGCTCGGATTGAGTTGACTCTGTTTCTCCTTGAGTAGGTTCGCCTTGTCCTGAAGGTTCATTTCCAAGAGAGTTTTTTCACTCTCAGCAGCCTCTGATCTCACATTTGCTGCTGCTTTCTCTACGGCAGCAGCGTCGAGAACCGCCTTGCTGTCAGATTGTTCTCTGCGAAGCGCGGCGAAGCGTTGGGCCAGATCAGTCGCCTGACGCGAGATCGCTGCCTGAGTGGGTGTCATCGCAGCAGGCTCCGGCTGCTGGGTTCGAGGGCTGATGACGGTATCCGCGAACACGTCGGCCGGCAGTTTGATCAATCCCTTAAATAATTCGACCGATGCGACCGGGGAATCGCTGGCCGCCCGGGACACGACGTCGGAAATTTGAACTGCGAAGGTCTCACTGACTTCATTCGCTCGCAGGATCAGCTCCTCCTTACGAGCCTCAAGCTGCGTCATTTTTCTTTCTGAGGTGTACAAACTCTTGTTGGCGCTGCCTTCTTTGGCGTTGGCCTGTTGCAGGCGTATTTGTTCCTGTTCAATCTCACGATCGACCCGTTGGATTTCGGACTTCGCCAGCTGAATGTCACGTTTAAGATCATCAATTTCACTCAGAAGTCGCTGCTGATCCGCTTTGAGTTCCTTAATTCTGTCTTTCAACTGCTGCTGCTCTGCATCTGTCGGCGCCACACAGTTGCCGCCCTTCATCTGCTTAATCAGCTCTTTCGCGTTCTTCTGACTGATGATCTTCGTTAATGGAAACGCCAGCTGATCGACGACATCGTTCACAACCAGGTGGCGAAACGTCTTCGGCAGCAATTCATCATGAAGGTGAGGCTTCGCCATGACCGTCACCTCCGCTCCGTAACCCTCACGAGTACGTTTGCCTGGAAGCACGGAGAATGGAATCCGCACCAGATTCAGCGAGTAGCCGGGGTAATCCGACTGGTCGTCGCCATCGTTGACGCGCCGCAACTCATTCAAATGGTTCAGGTACCGGGACCTCTGATCGAGCATCACCGTTGGTTCGAGGGCGACCTTCTTGTCCCCAAAGCCGGGGGTTGTCTTTGAAAAGGAGTCAAACTGAGTCCTGGTTAATTCAGGAGCGGTTGGCTCGCTCGGCGCGTCGAGCTTTGATGTGCTAAAGCCGTCCCTGAATTCCGTGACCTGGGGATCCTGTGTAACAACTTCCTTGCCGTCGACGATCGTCGTCGTCTGCTTGCTGACAGTGCTCACGGAAGTGCTGGGCGTAGTCAGGACTGCCGCCGTCCCGCTGATAGCGGCCTGCAGTGCAAACGAGTTCGCCAAGAACGCCTGATCCGATCGGCTGATGGCGGCGTTGATCGTATCTGAGAAGGCCCCAAGCTGTTTTTTCATTTCGGTTTCATAGTCCACCCGATACTTCGTCAGCCGGGCTTCTCCCCAAACGTCGGGAGTCTTGGCGACAACCGTGCCGTACTCTTCGATGTGTCGCTCTACGCAATCGATCTGGCGCGCCAGCTGTTCGACGGCCGTCGTCTTGCGAAACGGAAAACCCGCGATGGCAGGTATAGCTCCATTGAGCAGGACTCCCGCCGTCGACAGATAGACCCCTGCGGCCCTTAGAGAACCTCGGCGCACCGCTTGCAAAACTTTCATGATCGTCGCCCTCCGATCGGCTCGTTGCAATCGGTCTGCGCAAATTCATTTGCGCTCGCCCGAGAAGACGCAGTCTGCGTCATCCGCCCATGACACGATGCCCCAGCCTCTACTTTTCCTCTTCGTCAATCAGGGAGCAATCCCTAAAGTCGGTAGAAACATGTGGGCAAAAGCTGCCCAGGCTACGCAACCTGCCAGGCATCGGGGGGAGACTCCCACTAATTCGGCTGGTCAGGAATCGCGGCGAACTGCCTCAACCTTGACCTCATCCTTCAAGTGGAGGGTGTCCGTGACGCCGACCATGATCTTGTTCAGAAAACTCATGACGAACTGGTCTGGCGTGCTGTCCTGGTCCAGGCGCACCTCAACGATATTTTCGGACTCCGCGACTTTTCGAGCCCCCTCCTGCAACCCCAGCGGGCTCACGATGATCCCGCCCGTCGCGCCGGTGTCGACGATGCGGTAGGCCAGGGCGCCGATCTTTTCCTGGTTCTGCCTCGACGTGGTGTAACGCCGGCACTCCACCACCATGAACGCACCATCGTTATCACGCACACCCTTGCCATCGATCTCCCAAGTGGTCTTGGACCGCTGACCGGAGACCTGTTGCTTGCCCTCGATCCGGTTCAAACCAAATTCCTGCGCAAACTGGTTGAGCAAGTGCGCGGCCACTTCTTCATAGGCCCCCCAGGGCTCCGTCATGATTCACCTTGTTCCTTCCACTCGGCTATTCTGATGTCGTGTCCAACCGCATCCTTCGCAGCGATCTGAGCTTGGGCCTCGGACTCGAACCGATCCACTTGCTGCCCCCCTGACTGGCGTCGGCGGCGTCCTGCAACTTCACTTACGGACGCTTTTTCGAACCACACACTCGTCATACTGAGCTTCGTTCAAGCTTGATTCAAACAGGTTTTTGGAGAGAATCGAACGTGAGGCTCAGATCCCTTCTTTGGAGAACCCCTTTTTTGGGCTGGTCAGCTCCTGGGCGAGAGGCATGGCGACACATTACCAATATCGCTTGTTCGACGCCGAATTCGGGCCGGTGGCATTCCGGGAATTGGTACGGCTGGTGCGAGACGGAACGCTCGGCGTCGACGACCTCGTCAAGGCCGATTGGGAACAAGAATGGCGTCCCGCAGCGGAGGTGGTAGGGCTCTTCCACATGGCCGGGAGAGCGGATGTCCTCGAGTTGTGGGAAGCAGAGCGGGCTAACTGCGCACAGGAAGCCGGCGACTCTGCCACTCTCGACGAAGTGCTGAATCAGGCGGAAGTCCTCTCAGACGAGGAGATTCCCGCCTGGCAGCGTCGTTGGGCGCAGGTGCAGGAGCAGCAGAAGGTTCTCGAAGCGGAAAAGGCGCAGGAGCTTCGTGAGCAATATGAGGGAGCGAAATCGCAGCAGAAAATCCGCGACGCGATTTCGGCGGCCGAGGCCGTCCTTGATCGCCGCGAGGCCGGCCGTCGTCCGGGGCGTCTGCAAGGGTGGAAAGACGCCGTCTTCTCATCCAACTCGCTGCACTCCGCCTTCCGCTGGGGAATGACGATCGTCGCCGCGAACCTCGTTGCCTTCGGCGTTCTCACCTGGTCGGAGACGGAGGTTCAGCGGTATCCGAAGCGGGGGACCGCGTCTGCACTGCAGCAACAAGTCTTTCCGTTCTTCGGAAAATGCTCCTCCGGTGAGTACCTGTTTCTGCTGGCGGATGCCATGATGATGGCCGGGTTGGGCGGGTACGGCGCGGCAAGGGTTCTTGAGTCGATGGCGGACGACTGAATACTGGGGCGACTGAAGGGGGCGGGACGCTGGTGATCACCTCTCGGCATCGATGGATCGATCGGAAATCGCTTCCTGAACGAAGCGGGTTTTCTCTGGTCGAGCTTCTGGTGGTAATCGCCATCATCGGGATCCTGGTGGCGATCGGGCTGCCGGCAGTCCAGCGCACGCGGGAATCGGCCCGGCGAACGCAGTGCCACAACCATCTCAAGCTGCTCGCCACTGCGCTGCAGAACCATGAGAGCCAGTACGGGCATCTGCCCAAAGAT
>VFQO010000594.1_pt1 | contig 36635 bp, 38 predicted proteins | sample 3512331 | NCBI WGS metagenome assembly VFQO01 (sample SAMN10412371, study PRJNA504923) | tailings metagenome | isolation source: Replicate 3 from Balatoc abandoned mine | place: Philippines: Itogon, Benguet | collected 2017-08-28 | reverse complement strand
CGGCACTGGCGAGTCTCCCTCACCACGCAACTCGCAGCTGTGTTCAACGCCCAATTGGCGGCGGTGTTTCGATCGCCTCGCCTTCAAGAAAACCTGCCCTTGCGTGCCGAGCAGGGCCGGTGTTGCCCAGCATGGGCGACAGAGAACGGACCCGACCCGCAGTTTAGGAGGGTCGTTCTCAGGCATCGCGAGGCTCAGCAAGGGGAGTACAGGTTTTCTGGCGAGAGATCGGAACCCAAGCCGATCGGGCAGTTAACGGGCAGGCGAGAGATCGGAACCTGAGCCGAATGGACCATCAAGAAGCTCCGAGAGATCGGAACCCAAGCCGATGAGCTGTTAAACAGCGTGCATTCAGGCCCCTCGCTTGGGCAGCATCAATTCACTCGCCGCGATTTTCTCGGGCTGAAACTTGTTCACCGGCACATCCAGTTCATAGCCAATGGCCACGCCGCATAGCAAGTTGTATTGCTTCGGAATGTCGAAGTGCTTGTCCAAAGGCGAGCGGAATAGCCCCAGCGCACCTTGAGCGCAGGTCCCCAAACCTTCATTGGTGGCAGCCAACATCAGGCTTTGCAGAAAAATGCCAGCATCCAGCGCACTGTAAATACCCACACCTTCATGCACAAAAAGAAACGCAGCAGCCGGCGCCCCAAACATACGGAAGTTCTCGGCCATGGCCTGGTCGCGGGCTTTCAAGTCGTTGCGGGCCACGCCCAATACGCCATACAAGCCTTTGCCACACTCCACCCTGCGTGCCTGCAAGTCCTTGGGGTAATTCACCACAGGTTTGACATCGCCATCGGGAATGCCTTTGCTTCGGGTCAACAGCCCTTTGATTTGCGTCAGCTTGCCACCGCGTTGAAGTTTGATTGTTTCTTGAAACCTTGAGTACAGCTCGGCACGCAAACTTTCCAGCACATCGCCAGTGGCTAGGGCGATTCGGTAAGGGTGCGTATTCGACCAACTTGGTGACAGTGCAGCCTGTGAAAGTAGGCGTTGGAGCACCTCGTCGGGCACGGGTTTGGGGTCAAAAGCACGCACACTGTGGCGCTGTTTCAATGTGTCAAGAAATTCCATTTTTCCTTGCTCTGTGTAATAGTTAGCCCAGTTTAGAGTATTTCTTACTAGCCAACAGACCCAGCTCGCCACTATTCTCTCAACTGACAATACAAAAAGTCACATAAACGGTCAACCCACGGGGACAAAACAATGAACAATCCACATGTAGACGTACTGATTATTGGCGCCGGTCTGTCTGGCATTGGTGCAGCATGCCACATCAAGCAGAACTGCAAAGGCAAAAGCATCAAAATTCTGGAACGTCGCAAAGCGATTGGGGGCACCTGGGACTTGTTCCGCTACCCCGGTATTCGGTCTGATTCCGACATGTTTACGCTGGGCTACAGCTTTAAGCCCTGGAAGGGCGAGAAGGTTTTGGCCAATGGGCAGGAAATTCGCGAGTATGTGACGGAAGCCGCCAAAGAGCACGATGTGATTAAGGATATTCAGTTCGGCTTGAAGGTGACCGCTGCCGATTGGGATTCCGAAGCAAACCAGTGGACTGTTGAAGGCGTCATTGAGGAAACCGGGGAGAAGCAGGTGTTCACCAGCAACTTCCTGTTGGGTTGTACTGGCTACTACAACTATGACAAAGGCTACAGCCCTGAATTTCCCGGCATTAAAAAGTTCAAAGGCACTGTGGTTCATCCGCAGCAGTGGCCTGAAAACCTGGATTATTCAGGCAAGCGTGTGGTGGTCATTGGTAGTGGCGCCACTGCCATTACTCTGGTGCCTGCCATGGCCGATACGGCTGGCCACGTCACCATGTTGCAGCGTTCGCCCACCTACATTGCTTCCATTCCATCGGTGGATCCGGTTTCTGTGGTGTTGAAGAAGTTCATGCCCGACACCTGGGTATACAACATCGGCCGTGCCCGCAATATTGGCCTGCAACGCCTGATCTTCAAGTTGAGCAAAGAGCGTCCGAAAGCGATCAAGCGTTTGCTGCTGGGTGCTACCCGTGCGCGCATGGGCAAGAACTTTGACATGAAGCATTTCACGCCCAGCTACAACCCTTGGGATCAGCGTTTGTGTGTGGTGCCGGACGGTGACTTGTTCAAAGTGCTGAAAAAAGGCAAGGCTGACATCGTGACCGATCACATTGATACGTTTGTGGAAAACGGCATCAAGCTGAAAAGCGGTCAGGTACTTGAGGCGGACATTGTGGTCACAGCCACCGGGCTGGACCTCCAAATTCTGGGCGGTTTGACTGCGCATGTGGATGGCAAGCCTGTCAACGTGGGCGAGGTGATGAGCTACAAAGGCGTGATGATGAGTAGCATCCCCAACTTCGCCATGGTGTTTGGTTACACCAATGCTTCCTGGACTTTGAAAGCCGACTTGGCTGCCGAGTTTGTTTGCCGAGTGCTGAATCACATGGACAAACATGGTTACACCCGTGTGGTGCCCAACGCCGAGGGGGTCGAGGCGGACGATACTCCCATGTTTGATCTGGAAGCGGGCTACATGAAACGTGCCGCAGACCGTTTGCCCAAGCAGGGTCCGGCTGCACCTTGGACCGTGGTCAACAATTACCTGGCTGATCGCCCCGTGCTGAAAAAAGGTGAGATTGAAGATGGCGTGTTGGAGTTTGCGAAAGCGGGCTCCGCAACTGGCAAAAAGCCTTCGGGTCGCAAGTCACAAGCCAAGCAGGCGGCTTGATTTCCGGCTTGACGGTCAGCGAGACAAAGACGTTTCCCTATTAAAAGATTCGGGATACCTCTTTGATCTGCTGGCCGTCGACCTTCACCCACCCCTTTGAATCGTTGATATTCACTTCAATCCAGCTTTCAGTCGCTGGTTGATTTACCAATCTCCAGCCGACACTTGATTCTGTAGGGCACTCTTTGAGTTCGTTGACGGTTTGTCCTGTCGCAACAAGGCAGTGCCCCTCTGCAATCCACATCAGTAATCTGGGTTTGTCGCTAGCACTGATTTTTTTTTCAACCCATGTTATTGATTCGTCGTAATACCGGTCCGAGGGCAATTCCTTGATTTCACCAAACTCTCTGACCTGCACGGATTGGCTGCTAATGACTTCAATTTGTCCTGCGTTCAAAGCACGGGTAATTGAATTCTCAAAGGAAAGTGCCCCTTCTTTTTGAATCATCGCGTTGTTGGAAATGGCCGAGTCCTTGTTGGGGGCGACTCGCAGTTCAATCTGGTTTCCGATCGCCACGTATTCCGGGCGACCTTCACCGACGAAATTTTCATAAACAAAAGAAGTTTGTGTTTCAGTTGTATCGACGGAGCATGCGCATATTGCCAGAGTCGTAGTCAGCGTTGAGATTAAGCATGCTTTCATTTCGCGGCCCTTTGCGGTGGTGCAAGCAAAATACCTGGATGGTAAATTTGCGACCCCTTGAACTTGGTCAATACGCTACCGCGATTGTTGAATGAGTACGAGCAATGCACCCAGCCGGATTGGGGCGAATCAGGTAAATAATGTTCGAGAATCAACTGGTCAAAGCTCAAATTTTCCTTGATCCAATTCGCGACCTCATGAACAGTGTGGCCCTCTACGCGAAAGTCAACCGCCTCGCCTTTGGAGTGTTGAACACACCGGTATTCGTTTTGGTGAGTTCTTCAAGATTGAAGTGAGCCGAAATACAATTTGGCAATTTGCCATCGCAAAAGTTTTTCATTGGAATATTTACTTGCGTTTGCTGGGAAGCACGAAAGGGTATCAGTGCAAGCCCCAACTGCAAAAAGCCACTCAGAAGTGATGATCCCCTCGTTTAAAACCCACTTCGGTACCCAAGCCGATTCAAACCACGCGCGCTGCGCATGGCGCGTTCACTGCGAAACTGGATTGCCTGTTCCATGTTGCCCTCGCTGAAATTGCCGCCCAATGGTGTGTCAAACCCGCCATTCAAACCGCGGCTGGCCCGCTGCGCACGCGCAGTGCGAAATTGCGCCACCTGCTCCTTGTCCACTTCGAATTCGCCGCCCAGCGGGGTTTCCAAAGTGCCGGTGTCAAAGCTGTCCAGACTGCGGTTCAAGCCAAGAAGATCATCACGACCAATTGTGAGCAATGCTTTGGCAAAAGGGAAATTGCCTTGGGCTCGAATGTCGTCGCGAAGTGTGTTCACTGCGAGGATTTCCTCACCGTTTACAAAGTAATCAATCGGGCGGGGCACTTCGGGAAAGCGTTCTGCGAAGGCGGGTTGGATGGGCGCAGCGCCAATTCCCAGGGCAATTAACAGACAAATGTGTTTGAACATGAAGACCCTCGTGATGAATAAGTTTTCATCATCTAGAGTGATACTTAGGTGATGATGTTGTCTATCGGGCTTACCCTTCGCTCGAATTAGGTATGCCAGTCCACGGGTAAGCGCAATATCGCCTAAGATAACTGGCCAATCACCTTACTTATTAACTTTGTCCAACCCGGTCGATCAAGACAAACAGCTTGAAGAACTGCCCTATGCATGGCGGCGTGTCGTGCTGTTCGCGGACAACATGGCGCAGGCCACCGTGGCTGATGCCATCGGCCGCAGCCCCAAACAACAGCTCACATGGATCGGTCTGGCCGCTTTGCCTTTGCTCTTGCCCTTCGGAATTCCAGGCATTGCGACCAGCCTGGGTTATCTCACTTTCCTCTTGGGTGTGGGTTATGCCCTGGGGTTTGGGGTACCCATTCCACAAAAGATCGGCGAAAAAAGGCTGCCACCCAAAGCGGCCCATGTGCTTAAACGGTTTTTGGGCGTGTTCATCCGCAGGGTGGCCCCCCACAGCAAGCCGCGCCTGTTCCTCATGAGCCACCCGCGAATGCGTCCCGTCAATGGCTTGGTGCTGGCCTTCGCCGGGCTCACCATGGCAGCGCCAGTGCCTTTTGCGTCATTCGACAACGTGTTACCCGCTGCAGCCATGGTGTGCATCACTTTTGGCCTTAGGGTTCGGGACGGCAGGCTGGTACTGGCGGGCTACGTGTTCACGGCATTGGCTGCCTTGCTGGTTGCATTGTTGTGGTGGGGTGGTTATGCCGTGTTCATGTGGGTTTCAAAGCAACCCTGGGCAAGCCAATGGCTGGGTTGGCTTTTTTCCTGACAAGGCGCAAGCCACACCGCGAAGTATCCCCTAAGTTCGTTAGAATCACAGGAATAACCTTAATCTGGAGCCCAACAGCACCATGACTACCAAACAAACGATTGATTTCTATTTCGACTTGACCAGCCCCTATAGCTATGTGGCCGCCGAGCAAATCGAGGAAATTGCAGCAGCAGGTAACCGCAGTGTGAATTACAAGCCGACTCTGTTGGGATTCGTATTCAAAAGCACTGGGAACACCGCGCCCATGATGAACCCGGCCAAGGGCAAGTACTCCGCAAAAGACTTCGCGCGCACCGCGCGCTTTCATGGCTTGAAAATCAACTGGCCGAAGAAATTCCCCATCAATGCCACCACTGGCTCACGTGCCATTTTGCAGGTGCTGAACACCCAGCCTGAAAAAGCAGGTGAACTGACCCGTGCCCTGTACAAAGCCTATTTTGTGGATGGGCAGGACATTACCGAAGATTCAACTGTGCAGGCGGTGGCCGATTCCATCGGACTGGATGGTGCAGCGTTGATTGCAGGTGCCCAAACGGATGCGGTGAAGGAACAAATGAAAAACGCAGTGCAGGAATCGATTGATGCCGGCATGTTTGGTGCACCGTACTTTGTGGTGGATGGTGAAGCCTTCTGGGGTCAGGACCGCATGGAACAATTGCGCCGCTGGGTTGTGCAGGGGCCTTTCTGAACATGGCTGTTCTCGACTCCAACAATGTCAAAAGCCGCCCCGATTTTGCGGCCAACCAGGCGGCACTGAAAACACTGGTTGACGAGCTGAAAGCCAATTTGGCGGTGGTGGCACAGGGTGGCGGAAAGGTGGCCAATGAACGGCACACAGCGCGTGGCAAGCTGCTGCCCCGCGAACGCGTGGCGGGTTTGCTTGACCCGGGTTCGCCCTTTCTGGAACTGGCACCCCTGGCTGCATGGGGCATGTACGGTGGCGCTGCGCCGGGTGCCGGTGCAATTGCAGGCATTGGCCGCGTCAGCGGTGTGGACTGCATGATTGTGTGCAATGACGCCACCGTGAAAGGCGGCACCTATTACCCCTTGAGCGTGAAGAAGCATTTGCGCGCGCAGGAAGTGGCCGCAGAGAACAATTTGCCCTGTATTTACCTGGTCGACTCTGGCGGGGCCAACCTGCCCAATCAGGACGAGGTGTTTCCAGACCGCGATCACTTTGGACGAATATTTTTTAATCAGGCCAATATGAGCGCGCAAGGCATTGCGCAAATTGCGGTGGTCATGGGTAGCTGTACCGCTGGTGGTGCGTACGTGCCCGCCATGAGCGATGAAGCCATTATCGTGAAAAACCAGGCCACGATTTTTCTGGGTGGTCCACCCTTGGTGCAAGCCGCCACGGGCGAAATTGTCAGTGCCGAAGAACTGGGTGGTGCCGATGTGCACACACGCCTCTCCGGTGTGGCCGACCATTTGGCCGAGAACGATCAACATGCTTTGGAAATTGCACGCCGCATTGTGGCCAATTTGGGTCGACCCGAGAAACGCTACCCATGGGCGTTGACGGAATCCAAAGAGCCCCTGTACAGCGCCGAGGAAATTTACGGCATTGTGCCCACCGATGCGAAAAAACCATTCGATGTGCGTGACATCATTGCCCGCCTGGTCGATGGCAGCGAATTCGATGAATTCAAAGCCCGCTTTGGCAATACGCTGGTGTGTGGATTTGCGCGCCTGTATGGCATGCCGGTCGGCATTGTGGCCAACAACGGCATTTTGTTTTCCGAGTCAGCGCAGAAAGGCGCTCACTTCATTGAACTGTGTTGCCAACGCAAGATCCCCTTGGTGTTTTTGCAAAACATCACTGGTTTCATGGTGGGCAAGAAAGTAGAAAACGAAGGCATTGCGCGCCATGGCGCAAAAATGGTCATGGCAGTGGCCTGTGCAAAGGTGCCCAAATTCACAGTGGTGATTGGTGGCTCCTTCGGTGCCGGCAACTACGGCATGTGTGGTCGTGCCTACAGCCCCCGCTTTATGTGGATGTGGCCCAATGCGCGCATCAGTGTGATGGGTGGCGAACAGGCTGCTGGCGTGTTGGCCACCGTGAAGCGAAACCAGATTGAGGCCAAAGGCGGCACCTGGAGCAAGGAAGAAGAAGCCGAATTCAAGGCACCCACGCTAAAGCAGTTCGATGAACAAAGCCAACCCTATTACGCCACAGCAAGGCTCTGGGATGATGGCTTGATTGACCCGGTGGATACCCGCCGTATTCTGGGCATGGCCATTTCAGCCAGCCTGAACGCCGACATTCCGGATACGAAGTTCGGCGTCTACAGAATGTAAATGCGTACAACAATAAAAACGGAGACACCGCAATGACAGAACAGTCGAATGAAAAACCCGTGATTGAAACCCGCAAGGGAAAATCCGTGTGGCTGACGCTGAACCGCCCGCACATTAAAAACGCCATGAACGGCGAAATGATTGCCATGCTGGTAGAGGCTTTCCAGCGTTTGGGCAACGACCCTGACACACGCGCGATTGTGCTGGCTGCAAATGGGGATGCATTTTGTTCTGGCGCCGACTTAAGCTACATGATGCAAATGGCGCAGCAGGCGGCCAGCAACAAAACCAGCGGCATCACACTTACCAGCCTGTTTCGCGGCATTGCCGAATGCCCCAAGCCCGTGGTGGCGCGTGTGCACGGCTTGTGCCTGGCAGGTGCCACTGGCCTGGTCAGTGCCAGCGACATTATTGTGGCCAGCAACAATGTGAAATTCAGCTTGCCGGAAGTCAAGCGTGGTTTGATACCCGCCACCATCAGCCCCTATGTGGTTCAAGCCATGGGTGTGCAGGCTGCGCGCCGCTATTTCATCACTGGCGAAACATTCACGGCTGAGAAAGCGTACGAGTTGGGCATGGTGCATGAACTGACCACGCCCGACACACTCGATGCGAAGCTGGAATCGATTCTTGCCGAGCTGGACAGTTGCGCCCCCGATGCCATGGCGGCGTGCAAAAAACTCGTTCGCGATGTGTCGCGCATGGACATCACCGCCGATGAAACGCACGCCGATGTGGCTGCACGACTAGCTGAAGTGCGCGGCAGTGCCGAAGCCGCCGAAGGCATGATGGCTTTCATGGAAAAACGCAAACCGAAGTGGGTTGGCTAAAAAGGTTATTCACACAATGTTCACCAAAATACTGATTGCCAACCGTGGCGAGATAGCCCGCCGAATTAACCGCACCGCGCAAGCCATGGGTATTCAAACCGTGGCGGTGTATTCCACGGCTGACGCACAGGCCTTGCATGTGCAGGAATGCAATGAAGCGGTGTGCCTTGGCGAGCCCGAGGCTGCGCAAAGCTACTTGAATATCGACAAAGTGATTGCAGCAGCCCGGCAAACCGGCGCGCAGGCCATTCACCCCGGTTACGGTTTTCTGTCCGAGAATGCCGCCTTCGCGCAGGCTTGTGCCGACGCACACATCACCTTCATTGGTCCCGGTGTGCAAGCCATCCGCATCATGGGCAGCAAAAGCGAGGCCAAGGCCTGTGTGCAGCCTGCGGGTGTACCGCTCATTCCAGGTTACTTTGGTGCAGATCAATCGCTGGCCACTTTGCAGGCTGAAGCGGAGCGAATCGGTTTTCCGCTGATGATCAAGGCGGTGGCCGGCGGTGGTGGCAAGGGCATTCGAATTGTCAGCAGTGCAGGCGATTTGCAAGCCGCACTTGAAAGTTGCCAGCGCGAGGCAAAAAACGCATTTGGCGACGCCACGGTGATGCTCGAAAAACAGATTATCCAGCCTCGCCATGTGGAAGTGCAGGTGTTTGCCGACACCCACGGCAATGTAGTGCATCTGTTTGAACGTGATTGCTCGGCACAGCGTCGCCACCAAAAAGTGATTGAGGAAGCACCTGCATTCGGGCTCACCGAGCAACAGCGTGAAGCCTTTGGGCGCACAGCGGTGCAAGTGGCCAAGGCTGTGAATTATGTGGGCGCTGGCACGGTGGAGTTTTTGCTGGATGCGCGTGGCGAATTCTATTTCATGGAAATGAACACCCGCTTGCAGGTGGAGCACCCGGTGACTGAAATGATCACCGGTTTCGATCTGGTTCAATGGCAAATTGAAATCGCGGCAGGTTTGCCCTTGCCAGCGACCCAGGAAACCATTCACATTGACGGCCATGCGTTTGAAGCGCGCCTGTATGCTGAAAACCCGGAGCAGGGGTTTTTGCCTGCCATTGGTACCGTTGAATTGTGGGAAGCACCCGATGCAATCGAGTTTCGCACCGGTACGCACGCAGGCCGAACAGCTGGAATTCGTCTGGACTCCTCCATGCGCTCTGGCTTGGCCGTATCGCCTTATTACGACCCCATGGTAGGCAAACTGATTACCTGGGCACCCACACGCGATGCTGCATTAAAAAAACTGGCTGACGCATTGGCGCAGTTGCGCTGTGTCGGCGTAAAAAACAACCTGGCCTGGTTGCGCGGGCTCTGTCTGCATCCGGAATTTGCAGCGGGTGGTTACGACACGGGTTTGATTGACCGGATGACCATGGGCACTGATCCATCCACCCCCATGGACACCCTCACGCTGCAGGCCTTGGCGGGCCTTGCCCGTTGGGCTTTGCACCAGCACCCGCACAACAGAAACAGCAAAGATCCGTTGGCCATGCTGGATGGTTTTTATTCCAGTTCGCCCCCTTTGCGGGAAGACCGCTGGTTGAGCCGTAACACATCGCTGGCCACCCACACGCATGTCGCGGTGTGCGGGCAGCAAGTCAGCATTCAAAGTGCTGGGGCCGCATTGCACGTCACGCTTTCAGCCGTGTCATCCCGCGGTGAGCTACCGCGCGTTCAGGGGCACATTCAGTCGGGTGCCCATGCCGGCAGTGCGTTTGATTTGATTTGGCATGGCGACAATCTGAATGTGCATGTGGGCGCAGAGCAAACCAATCTGCAATGGCAAAACCCGGCGCACATTCGCGCCGACCAGGGGCATGACGCTCATGGTGTAGCGGCACCCATGCCAGGCAAGGTCTTCGCGGTCTTCGTGAAAGTGGGTGACAGGGTGAAAAAAGGTCAACCTTTGATTGGCCTGGAAGCCATGAAGATGGAGCACACCTTGAATTCGCCCTGCGATGGCGTGGTTCAATCCATTCCGCACCCGGTGGGTGATCAGGTGACTGAGGGCACCGAGTTGATTCATTTTTCAGAAGACGACACGGCAAAATGAGCATGATTAAACTTCCTTCGCAGGTGACTCTGGTTGAGGTTGGCCCACGCGATGGCCTTCAAAACGAGAAAACACCCATTTCTACTGCCATCAAGGTCGAACTGTGCAAACAGTTGATCGAGGCGGGCATTCACAGGCTGGAAGCCGCCGCATTCGTGTCGCCCAAGTGGGTACCGCAAATGGCCGATGGCGCGGATGTGTTGGCTGGCCTGCAAGCCCTGCCGGATCTACAGGATCGTACTGTGTCGTACTCGGCCCTGGTGCCTAACCTCAAGGGCATGGAAGCTGCGATTGAAGCCGGCGTGCAAGAGGCCGTCGTGTTCACTGCTGCTTCAGAAGCCTTCACGCAAAAAAATATCAATTGCACCATTGCCGAAAGCATCGAGCGTTTCAAACCTGTGGCTGCATTGGCCCAAGCCCATAACATTCACTTGCGTGGTTCTATTTCCTGCGCGCTGGGTTGCCCTTATCAGGGTGAGGTACCGGTGCAAAACGCAGCTGAAGTGGCTTTGCGTCTACGCGACATCGGTGTGCAGGAATTTGACGTGGCTGACACGATTGGTGTGGGTACCGCGCTGAGGGTTAGCCAGGTCTTCGAGGCTGTGGGTTACAGCGTGGGTTTGAACAATGTGGCGGGCCATTTTCACGACACCTATGGTCAGGCTCTGGCCAATATTCTGGCAGCCCTGCAGTTGGGTGTGTCCACTTTTCACAGCTCGATCGCCGGGTTGGGGGGATGCCCATATGCCAAAGGTGCAACCGGCAACGTGGCCACCGAGGATGTGGTTTACCTGTTGCAAGGCATGGGCATCGACACTGGCCTGAACATGCACAAACTGGTGCAAACTGGCGCGTGGATTTCAGGCAGCATCGGCAAGCCCTACACCAGCCGTGCCGGCCGTGCGGTGTGGAATAAACTGAATACCGAAACGGGTGCTTGAGCGCTCAGTGAAGTGCTTCTGCGGTGGTGCACTTCACTGCCGAAATGACTCATCTGCCCCGCTTACTTTCTACGCATTCTGGGAATGGCCATGAACACTGCCACGCCTTGTTCCTGGCTGTTGCGCCCGGTATAAAGCTCGATTCGAATGGCTTTGGCCCGAATTTTCATGTGTGCCAAACCACGTCCGCGCCCCAGTGTGTTGTGAGGCATGCCCACACCGTTGTCGCTGATGTTCAGCAACACTTTGTCGTTGGCCTCATCCCATCGCACACTCAATTCAATCTTGCTGGCTTTGGCATGTTTGAGGCTGTTGGCAAAAATTTCCTGCACGATTCGCAGCAAGTCGAACAAGTCACGAGAGCTGTAGCCCTCCAGTTTCGGAATGTCTGCCACACTCCACAACAATGTGACGCCACTGGCTTTCAGGCGGCGTTCATACCGCCATCTGAAGTTACCCAACAGCGCCAAGAGGTCGTCGCTTTGCGGGTCGAGTGAATCAATCGCCATGCGCAAATCATCGAGGCACTCCTGCAATACATCGCGCATTTCATCCTGGCTCAGCGGCTTTGTCTCGCTCAGGTTCAGGGCCGACACCAAACTGGAACCGACCCCATCGTGAATGTCTTGCATAATGCGCCGACGCTCATCGTCCTGAGCGCGTTGCTGCTCAATTTTGCGCAGCAAATTAAATTGTCGAAACAGCTGTTGTTCGCGAATGGCCAGTTCTGAATTCAGCGAGTCGTTGGAGGCTTTCAATTCCAGCAACAAGGCGCGATAACGCCTGAAAATCACCCAACAAGCCGATACGAACAACAGGATGCCGGTGTACTGCGACAGCAACACCGACTCAATGGGCAGCAGGTTCAGCATCGTGGCCAAATCACGAATGCTGAGCAGAACAAACAGCAGAGAGCTGCAGCCCAGTATCGCAGCCTCAAAATTTTGAAGGCGCCATGAATAAGTTAACAGCAGCACATTCAGAATGAACACCAGCGGGATTACCGGCAACAGCAGCCAGAATGTGAAATTCAGTATTTGCTCACTGCCTGCAGCGAGTGTGATCAGCGACACTGCTATTGCGTAGGCCACCAGTCCTCTGGGAATCCACTTCCACCCCAGGTTCATGTACCGTATTAAAAACAGCCCGTACAGACAGGCAAACCAGGCATGCAGACTGTGCACCAGCTGTCCCCACTGCGCGTGGGGCAGGGGAATCCAGTCCATGAAATAGCCTGTGTTACGTGCTGCAAAAACGATCACGGCAAGGCTGAAAAACAGGAAACCTTCCTGTTCCCGAAAAACCCTGGCAAAAAACAGCAGAAGCACACCACTGGCAAAGGCCACCAGCGTGGCCAGCATCGACCCGGTCACTTGCCAGCGATACGACGATTCATACATGGGTTCCAGTACGCTGTTGGGCCCCAGCCATACCCTGCCCAGTCCGCTTCGGTAGTTTTTGTAGCCTGCAACCTGAATCAGCAAGGTGTTGTTACCAGGGATAAGCAGGTCGGGCGAAAACTGGAACAGATAGGGGTAGTTCCAGTGCCGGGTAATGTCCCCCTCGAGTGTTCCCAAGCCACCAATCCAATGGCCATTGAGATAAGCGTGAGCATTCATGATCGCCCGTGGCATGAAAACCGCGCTGGGAACAGGTTTGTCAGGACTCAGGCGGAAATCGATTTGATACCAGCCCTGGCCTTCAAACTCAGGTTGCGTGGTGTCCCAGGAATCGGGAAGCACCACGGTTTTTTTGGCGTTCAGCGCCAATACCTCGCTGGCGCTTAATGTGGGATCACTGGAGAAAAGCACCTTGGCCTGCTGAAACATGTAGGCCTGCTGATGTGAATATTCATCGCCTAGCGCGGGCAGTGGTGCCTTGAACGTGCCCAACAAGGCCACCAGCAACGTCGCCAGAAAAAGAATTAAGAAGCGCCCGGTGAACAGGCGATCAGCAGATTCCCGATTCAAAGGTCAAGCAGTCCCAACAGGGTGGCTTCATACACTGCCTCAGACCTGCTGTGCACGTGCAGTTTCTTGTAAATACGCTTCACGTGGGTTGCAACTGTGTGGGTTGAAATACCCATTTGCGCTGCAATTTCCTGTGCGGTAAAACCGCGGGCCACTTGTTGAATCACCTTCAATTCCCGATCGGTAATGCTGCAGGCCTTTTGCGATTCATCCAGATCGGCCTTGGTTTGAGCATAATCTGCGTCACAAACGCGAGGAGTTTGCATTTTTGACAACAATTGGCGCGCAATCAGTGGGCTGATGGGCGAGCCCCCGTTGGCCACTTCCAGAATGTGCTCAATCAATTCTTCGTTGGAATAATCCTTAAGCAGGTAACCGCTTGCGCCAGCTTCAAGACTTCGCACGACATGGTCTTCATCACCAAATGCTGTGATGACCAGGCATTCTGTTTCGGGTTTGTGTTTGCTTAGCCACTCGATGACTTCAATCCCCGACGAGTCTGGTAAACCCAGGTCGATCAATGCCACCTTCGGGTTGGTCATGAACAACAGGGAATAGGCGTCCTGAACAGTGCTGGCCACGCCCAACAGCTTCATGTGTGGGGATGAGTCAATGACGCGGGTGAGGTGATCTTGTGTGGCGGGTTCATCCTCGACCAAGATCACGCCGACCGGCTTGGCTTCAATGTGATCGAGATCTCGCGCGTTCATGGTTTGCCGATTGGTGTATCCAAGGGTAATTTGAGCAGAAAACGGGCGCCTTGCCCAGCCTCGGAATGAATATTGATACTACCTCCCAAAGCATTTGCACGTTGTTTCAGGTTTTTCAAACCCCTGCCGTGCTGGCTTCTTTCCATCACGAATCCTACGCCGTTGTCTTGAATCTGAACACCCACATATTTTGGTCCCCTTGAAACATGCAAGCTTACTTCGCTGGCGTTGGCGTGTTTCAAAATGTTGGTGAAAATTTCCTGAACAATCCGCAGAACATGAAGACAGTTGCGCGCATCCAGGTAGGGAATGGTAGGGATGTCCTGATCGATGACCCAATGCAGTCGAATGCCAGCACTGCGCATATTGTCTGCAATCCGGTAACGGAACGCACCGAGCAAGGTGGTCAGGTCTTCTTCGATTGGCTCAAGCGAGTCAATCGTCAATTGCAAATCCCGCAACCCCGATTCAAGCAGGTTCAAGGTGTTTTTGCGGTTGAAGTTCGAGGATTGCAGGTGGTGAATGGCGGCTACCAGGTGGGCACCCAAGCCATCGTGCATGTCGGCCATCAAACGTTGACGCTCAGCCATTTTCACCTTTTCTTCATCTATTTTTTGCATGCGCTGGTATTGCGCAGCCAGTTCGGCCTCGCGCTCCATCAGGCGGCTTTGAAGTGTTTCGTTGAAGCGGTCCGATTCAGCCAGCAAACCACTGTAACGGTCGATCAAAAAGTAGCTCATGGCCAGAAACATGGCGATACCCATGTACTGATTCAGAAAGTAACCATCGAAAGGCAAAATCCCGGCGAGAAAAAGCAGATCGGACACACTCAAGGCCATGTAACAAAGCAGGCCGAATCCAAATGCATGCGGAGCCAGGGATTGTTTGGTGTTGCCATATCGCATCAGCTGGATCACATTCCAGCTGTACATGCACAAGCCAAGAATGCCGTAATAACCCACCAGGCGAAGAGCCCAGTTTTCATTGATCATCAGCAGCACGGGAAAACTGGCTGTGTAGGCGCCCCATATTTTCCATTCAAGCCGGTGTTTGGGCACACGGCAGTACAAAAGGATCAGCAGCACAATCGCACTGGCAAACACCAGCAAGCCGCCTTGAGTAATCTGGATCCACAAGCCGTGCTCAACAGGGGGTACCGTGGTCAAGAATGCGAGGTTTCGGATACCCCACAAAAAACAGGTGGCGGCCAGCAGCGTGAGCAAGCCGCTACGGGTTTTGCCCATGCCGATCAGGATGGTCAGCACAATTCCCGCCCCCAGCACAAAGGCGGTACTCAGGTAAACCGATGTCACCTGCACTTCGTAACGCGAACGGTAGGCCTCGCGCAGGTTTTCATCCGAACCCAGCCAAATTGAAGACAAGCCAGCCAGGTAATCGGGAAAAGCACGCACTTGAATGGCCAGTGTGTTTTTGCCGGGCTGCAGCACACGGGCACCCAAATTCAGAATTTGGGGGCGATTCCAGTTGCGCTCGGCGTACTCGCCTGTCATGGGACCGAAGTAACCAATTCGCTCCCTATTCAAGTACACCTCGGCATTCATCGCAAAGCGGGGAATGTAAAGCGCCTCAATTCGGCTCTCTGGCAATACGGTGAAGTCCATTTCATACCAGTAAAAACCGCCCGGACCCTGCAGTTTGTCGTCGATTCGGTGGGGCAACAGCACCACCGGGGCTGAAGCCAGGTGCGAAGGGGGGGCGGTTTGGTAATCAATGTGCGTTGAAAAACGCGCCATGGTCAATTCAATCGCGCTGGGGTCGGTGGGGGTGGCCTTGGCAATTTGATAAGAAAGCAAGGCTGCACCACTCAGTGCAATGCACACAGCCAACACATAAAACAGGCCAAGTCGTTTCGCCCAGCTTGATGTGGGCTTCAGTGGAGCGCTTGGCATCGTTTCAGCAGTCTTTTAAATTAATCAATCCCAAGGCATTGGCGCGGTGAACTGCGCTGGTGCGGGAATTCACCGCAAGTTTTTTGTAAATGCGTTTGATGAAGGTACTGATGGTGTTGATGGACACTCCCAGAATGTCTGCAATTTCAGCTTGCATGAATCCTTTGGCCACCATTTCCAACACTTGCTGTTCCCGTTCTGACAAAGGCGTGAACTCCTGGTTCATCGCAGTTTTGCTGGTTGGGAGTTGATCGGGCGTTGCTACTCCGCGAAACCGGTTCAGCAGTCGTCTTGCGATCACCGGGCTGATGGGCGAGCCGCCTGCACGCAATTGTTTCAATCGATCCAGAATATCGGCGGTGCGTGTGTCCTTGGTCAAGTAGCCTGTAGCCCCGGCCTCGATGCTTGAAATGACGTGCGATTCATCACCAAACACAGTCAATACCATACTCTCGCAGCCGGGCATGTGCTGGTGAATGTGGGCAATCAGCTCCAATCCACTGCCATCTGGCAGGCCCAGGTCAACCAGCACCACTTCGGGTTGTAACTCCTCAACCACGGCGATGGCTTCTTTCAGCGTGTACGCCTGTCCAACCAGGTTCAATTCAGGGTGGGTCTCTATGGCCAGTCGAAGCGCTTGCTGAATACGCTCGTCGTCGTCTACCAGCATGACGCGGATGGTGTCTTGCCCAATCTCTTTTCTGCTTTGTATGTTCATTGGATCAGTTGGTTGACTTCAATAATTGGCATCATCACTGCCAGTACAATCAATAGCACAATCAAGCCCATTACCAAAATAAGTATGGGCTCCATCAGGCTGGTGAGCCACATGGCCTTGCGTTCCACTTCGGTGCGCTGGCTTTCTGAAGCCCGCTCCAGCATGGCCGCCAACTGGCCTGTGGCCTCGCCACTGGCCACAAGATGAGTCAGCACCGGAGGAAACAAACCACTTTTCCCCATCGCCTTGCTCAAGCCGCTGCCTTCTTTCACGCGTTCCTGGACATCAACCATGGCCAATTGCAAGGCGCTATTGCCCAAGGTGCGGTTGGCTGCGGCCAGTGCTTTCAAAATCGGAACACCGCTGCCCACCAATATCGACAGTGTGGAGGCCAAACGTGCGGTGTTCACCGCACGAATGAAGGGACCCACGACCGGAATGGTCAACACAAACTCATCGAATTTCAACTTGAAGGCTTTGTTCTTCAGCGCATTGCGAAACAGGTAAATTGCCGCCGCCAGCGCCAAAGCCATTAACCAACCCCAGTCGCGAAGCAGGTCCGACAAGGCAATCATCACCACCGTGAGTGTGGGCAGTGCCTGGTTGTTGCTTTCAAACACTGAGACCACTTGCGGGACCACATAGGTCAACAAGCCGATCACCACCATCAACGCCACCACGGTAACAATGGCGGGGTAAATGAATGCAGCACTCACTTTTTGTTGCAAGGCCTGGCGGGCTTCCAACGCATCGGCCAGCTTCGACAGCACGCCACCCAAGTCGCCAGTATTTTCACCCGCGGCCACAGTGGCCACATACATTTCAGGGAAAGCTTTGGGGTACTGTGCAAGCGCTTGGCTCAGCGGCGTGCCTGAAACCACTTCGGAACGAATACTGTTGATACGCTCGCGAATCAGGGGTTTTTCTGCCTGTTCAACCAATGCAGCCAACGCCTGTGCCAGCGCCAGGCGCGCTTGCAGAAGGCTTGCCAATTGCCGTGTCAACAGCACCACTTCACGGTTGCTCAGCTCCCGGTCAAAGCGCCCAGCCTTTCTGCCGGTCATTTTCGCGCTGCCAACTTCAAGCACCTCAATGGGTGTCATGCCTTGCATGCGCATCTGGTTGCGTGCGGCTCGCGGGGAATCGGCCTCCATCGAGCCTTTCACCGTTTTGCCTTGGGCGTTCAATGCCTCATATCGAAAAACCGCCATATTTGCCTAGTCTCTCGCTCAGTCTCTGGTGACTCGAAGCAGTTCTTCCAGGGTGGTAGTGCCGCTGTCCACCCATCGTTGCCCATCTTCCCGCATGTTCTTCATGCCTTTGGCCTGTGCACGCTGACGCATTTCGGCTTCCGAGTTTTCGTTGTGCACCATGGTGCGCAATTCATCGTCAATCGTGAACAGCTCGTATACGCCTGTTCGGCCAATGTAACCGGTGTGACCGCACTGGTCGCAGCCATTGGCATGCCAATGTGTGTCGCCGTGCTCATCTACTGTACTCGTTTTGCAGTGGGGACAAAGGCGTCGCACCAGGCGCTGGGCCAAAACACCCAAGAGGCTGGAGGACAGCAAGAATGGCTCGACGCCCATGTCCACCAGGCGAGTTACTGCGCTCACGGAGTCGTTGGTGTGCAGGGTGGCCAACACCAAGTGGCCTGTTAGCGACGCTTGCACCGCAATTTGTGCAGTTTCAAGGTCGCGGATTTCACCAATCATGATCACATCCGGGTCTTGGCGCAAAATGGCGCGCAAGGCCTTGGCAAAAGTCATGTCGATTTTTGCATTCACCGGGGTTTGGCTGATGCCAGGCAAATCGTATTCCACCGGGTCTTCCACGGTCATCACATTGGTAGTTGATGAATCAATGCGCGACAACGCGGCATACAGCGTGGTGGTTTTGCCCGAGCCGGTCGGGCCCGTCACCAAAATGATGCCGTGAGGCATGTTGCACAGCCGGTCCATTTCTTTCAGGGTGTGCTCCGGCATACCCAGGCGGCTCAGCTCAAGCCGGCCCGCTTCCTTGTCCAGCAAACGCAGCACGGCCCGTTCTCCATGGCCTGTGGGCAAGGTTGAAACACGCACATCCATGGGTTTGCCCCCAATGCGCAAGGTAATGCGGCCGTCTTGAGGCAAACGTTTTTCGGCAATGTCCAGGCTGGCCATGATCTTGATGCGTGAAATCAGTGCCGAGTGCAGTTCACGACGGGGTTGCAATACGTCGCGCAGTGTGCCGTCTACCCGGAATCGTACGGCAGAGTGGGTCTCAAAGGCCTCGATGTGAATATCCGACGCACCATCCCGGCTGGCTTGGGTCAGCAAGGCATTGATCATTCGAATAATCGGCGCATCGTCTTCAGTTTCCAGCAGGTCTTCCACGGCGGGAATGTCTTGCATCAACTGGTCCAGGTCCAGGTCACCTGCCACTTCATCAGCGACTGCGGCAGCACTGGTTTCCTGGTTTGAATAGGCCTGGTTGATGGTTTTTTCCAGCACGACCGCGTCTTCACAAAATACCCAGTCGATGGGGCAGGGTGCTACACGCTGCGCCTCAATCAGCGCGTGGCTGGGGGTGCGCGGGCTGAAAGCCAAACGCCACAATTCGCTCTGTGCATCCAGGCACAGCACCTGGTTTTGCCTTGCAAAACCGTAGTGCAAACGGCCAACAGTTTGAGGATTAAAACGCAGTTCCATCAGGGCGTACTTCCTGGGGTTCGGCCACGAATCATGCGCCCGCCATTCGGGCCTACATCGGAACTGCCAGTGCTTTCACCAGCGCGTGGTATGACCAGAATCCGGTTGCTCGGTGTGAGGTTGATTGAATCAGCATTGCCTTGGGCTGGCGCCACCGCATTGGGTCGTGCAACATCGGCCGGGCGGCGGCTTGGCAATACGGGTGCTTCCATATTGGGCAGGCCAAATCGTTTCTCCGGCTGGTTTTCCTGTTGCAATTGGCGCATATAGTCATAACGATTGGTCACAATGCTTTGGGCCTGGTCTTCATTGCGTACCACCACTGGTCGCAAAAACACCATCAAATTGGTTTTCTGGCGACGGCGGTTGTCATAGCGGAAAAACTGCCCTAGCACAGGTACATCGCCAAGGCCGGGTACCTTTTCTTCGTTGCCGGTGACACGGTCTTCCACCAAACCACCCAGCACAATGATGTTGCCGGTCTCAACCAGCACATTGCTTTCAATTGAACGCTTGTTGGTAATAATGCCCGACACGTTGGTGCTGTCGACCACCGAGCTGACTTCCTGGAAAATGCCCAGTTTCACAACGCCGCCTTCAGACACCTGTGGCTTAACACGCAAGGTCAAACCCACATCCTGTCGCTCAATGGTCTGGAACGGGTTGACCGTTGCCCCATTGCCACCGCTGTTGGTGAACTGCCCGGTAATGAAAGGTACGTTTTGGCCAATCACGATTTTGGCTTCTTCATTGTCCAGCGTCAGAATATTCGGTGTTGAAAGAATGTTCGCATTTGCCTTGCTTTCCAGTGCCCGGGCCAAAAAGCCAAGGTTGGAGATAGTACCAATCCCGGGAATATTCACTTGCCCGTCAATCACACCGATGTTCAGGCCACGGCCCACCGAACCCAGGTTGGTGGCTACACCCAGAATATTGCTGCCAGAGCCTGGGTCGTTGAAGTTGGTGCCACCGATCACCCGCACACCGTCTGCCCCAACGCCTGACAAGCCTTGAAACTGAATCCCAAACTCAGCGGCTTTGTCGGTGGACACCTCAACAATGAGGGATTCCACAAACACCTGCGCACGACGCACATCCAGCTTCTCAATAATGGAGCGCAGGTTGCGGTAGATGGGTTCAGGGGCGGTAATGATCAGTGAATTGGTGGACGGATCGGCCTGAACAATACCGCCATTGTTCAGGTCTACGTTGCCGGAAGCTGCGCTTAATTGCCCGCTCGAGGTCCCACCACCCAGCGACGAGCCCAGGCTGCTTGAACCCAGGCCAGCGCTGCCATTGGTAATGTTGCGTGTGCTGTTGTTGGTGTTGGAGGTGTCGCCCAAACCACCCGCAAGGCCGCCACCAGAGAGTGAGCTCAAACCCGAGGAGAGGTTGTTGTCGGAAATCGGGCTGCTGCTCAGCACCGCCTGCAGTGTTTTGGCCAGCTTGGCGGCTTCTGCATTTTTCAGGTACACCACCCACACATTGCCGGGCTGCTTGGTGGGTTGATCCAGCTTGGCGATCAATGCCTTTGCCAGGTTCAAACGAGCTTTGCTGGGTGTGCGCAACAACAGCGAGTTGGTGCGCGGATCGGCCATCACGGACAACCGTTGGCCTGCATCCACCGCGGCACCCGTACCCCGGTTGCCCTCATCCAGCATGCGTCCCAGAATGGCAGCCAAATCCACGGCCAATGCATGTTCAAGAGGCACCACTTCCAGATCGCCAGAATACGGGCCATCAATGCTCGCAATGATGCGGGCAATTCGCTGCAGGTTGTCCGCGTAATCGGTAATCACCAGCGTGTTGTTGTTGGGGTAGGCCGCAATGGTGTTGTTCGGTGCAATCAAAGGGCGCAGTACTGGCACCAGTGCAGTGGCCGATTCATAGTTGAGCTGAAACACCTGGGTCACAATTGCATTGCCGCTTTGATTCATGGCCCTGCGAGGGTCCACACTGTCGGCCTGCACCTTGGCATCGTTTTCAGGCAATACGCGTGCAATGCCACCGCTTTCCACAATCGTAAAACCCTGCAGGCGCAAGGCTGCCAGCAATGCATTCTTGGCGTCCGCTGCACTCAGGGGCTCAGGCGACACCAGTGAAATGGTGCCCCGCACACGTGGGTCCACCACGAATGTCTGATTGGTAAACGAGCCAATTGCGCGCACCACGGCATCAATGTCTGCATTGACAAAGTTCAATGCAAACTTGTCTTCCTGGCTATTTTGGACCCTGGCGGTGCTTTGAAGATTCAGGTTTTGTGCATGGCCCGCAACCCCCAATCCCAAGCCCATTGAGGCCAGCGCGATGCTCAAGAGCGAGCGTTTCATTTGTCCCATGCGTGCAGTGTTCAAGCTCACTGTTCCTTTTATTTTTGCTTCTTTCATCAAAATACACCCAAGCGATAGCGATCGCCTTCAAGTCGTCCCATCTGGCTGAGCAAGCCGGTCAACGCATCCTTGCTGCGTTCCTGTGCACTGGCATACCCATTGAATACAAATCGTTGTCCGTTTGTCCACTGACCGTTTCCCTCTAGCATCAGGGGACCTTTGTTGGTCGCCAGTGTCATGTCTATTCTTGTATCAGGATTTCCTGTCACGGTGATGACATATTCGCCCAAGGGTCGAATGCTGGCCAGCGCCGATTGTGCATCCAGCCATTTCAGCGTGGCATTCAGGTCCTCGCCGCTTTCCCATCCACGCCAGCTTAACTGCAACAGGCCTTCGGGTCGAATGGTATTGAATGGCGCACCGGTTGCACCCAGCCAGGCCGCAGGCATTCGAAGTTCGCCACCACTGACACTAATACCTGTGCCAGTGAATCCCAGATGCAAAGGCTGCACGAATTTTGGGTGCGTGACTTCAATGGCCAGCCAGCCGGCCTCGCCGCCCAGCTTAAGCCGCCAGGCCAGTGCCTCTGGTATGGCAAATACCCGCGCGCCATCGGACAGGCCCAGCTGCATTTGCCCCGACCACACCGAGCCGTTGCTGCTTAATACCCGGACCTTGCCCTCGCTGGCGGATTCAATGCGGCCAGACACCGCATACACCGGGTAATTCCACACCAGCACAGCCAGCGCAATCAGGGCAAACGGCCACAACCCGCGCAAACGTTTCATTGAGGCGAGCCTGTGTTGCCCTGATTGCCTGGCAGCAAAGTGACATAACCTTTCAGTACACCAGCTTCCACTTTCTCAACTTCAGCCAGGTTCAAACTGAGGCTGGAAATGGCCTCGGCACGTGCCAGCCAGGCCAGAAAACCACTGGCTGATACGCCGTTGAATTCCACGCGGATGTCGCCTTCTTCCGTGCGTGCAAGAGAGGCTTGCTCGGCAATGCCCTGTTCGTCGAGCAGTTGCTGAAGGCGGGCCTGCAAGTCGCTTTCAGGCACCACGACTCGGGATCGCGCACCTCGCAGGGCTTCCAGGTCCTGCGCAGCCCGCATCACCTGACCCGCTTTGTCCACCAGCGCGGCCTGGTTGGCGGGGCCTTGTTGTATCGTCAGAAGTGCAGGTTCAATCAACACAAACCAGGCAATCAGCGCAGCGGCCAAGGCGCCGCCATAGGTCACCAGTTTTCGCTCCCTGCTGTTGAGCTGGTCCAGTTGGGCTTGTGCCTTGTTTAGCAAATCATTGGGTTTCATCGCGCCGCTCCTTTCTTGACCTGCAAAACAGGCAAGTTGGATTGCGCACCAATCAGCCACTTCGCATCCAGTCTTCGGGCTTTGAGCTTTTGCAGGGCGGCACCTTGCTGGTCTTCAGACACATTGGCATTGAACCGCACACTCAGTGTGTTCTCGGCCCACGCAAAGTCAACCATGCTGTTAAAAGGTGCCTGTTCCATGGCCAATCCCACCTCGTGAAGCAGGGCACTTGCACCCTGGGCGTTGCTGGTGTCCAGCCCGGCATTCAGGTTGCGCTTTTCCCGTTCAATCAATAACAGGGGGTCGGCCACCATGGGCGTGTTGGGCAAAGCTTGAGCGTAACTCTCGGCAATTTGAGCCTCAATCGCAGCGTTGGCGTTGTCGATTTTAAAGGCCAATGCATTCAGACCCAGCACCGCAACTGCCAATAAGGCCAACGCAGGGGTCAGCAGCTTGCGCAAGCCGGCCTGGTTCGCCATGGGTCGCATACCCATTTTTCGCAATTCGTCTGCGTTAAGCAGGCTTTTGTTCAGCAGTTTTGGCAAAGGCTCGATGGGCGCACGTGCACTGGCTCGAATTTTATTCTCGCCCATCGCACCATCCAACTGGCTGCTTAACCAGGCATAGTCTGTGTTGTTCAATTCAATGACTGGCGAGCCGACTTGTTGCAATCTGCGTTGTAGCATGACCTTCAACACAGCAGCCTGAGCAGTGGGTGTCAACAAAGGCGTGTCGATTCCATCGATCAACATAAAATCCTGCCCGCTGACCCAGGCAGCCCCTTCACTGCCAGTGCGTTCCCGCAGGGTTTCACAGCTCAGGCCTGCCAGCTTCAACCCTTGTTGGGCGCAACTACTCACAATGCTGCGTGCTCGGGTTTTGCCAAGTACCGCAGCCAGTTTTGCGCCGCCTGCATGATTGGGCAGGTTGGGCCACAGGCTTACGTGGTTTTCTTCGGGCTCGTTCAACAGGTAAGGCTCGACCAGAAAAGGCAGCGCCTCCTTCAGTTTGTTGCCTGTCAACTTGGGCGGTACCACCGCAAACAGGCCCACTTCACTCGGGTTCACCAACACCAGGCAAGGCAAGTCTTTGGGTAGCTTGTTCAGGGCCTCCTCGCCGCCGTGCAGTTTGTCGCCGCTTCGGGCAAGCACTTCATAGCGCAGCCGAATCATGCGGCCTTCTTCTTCCGCACGGGTTTGGTCCAAGGCCTTTGGCCACCAAATCACCAACAAGGGTTGGTTGTTATTCAATTATTGTCTCCACATCACATACACGCGCTGGTCACGTCGCTCGAGCAATGCCCGGGTTCGAATCAACGCCTCCTCGACCTGTGCAGTGCCTTCTACCAGGAAGTAATTGCTGCTTACAGTTATTAAATCATTGTTTATGGTCACATTTGCATTCAGGGCGGCCCGAATATCCGCCACGTTGCGGAAAGTGACCCTTTCACGTTGGGCCAGCAGGCGCTGCGCATCGCTGAAACTCATTTCCTCTACTACTGCATAAAGCACTTCGGCAGATGCAGTGTTCGCGTTCACCGCACTTGCTTTAGGTAATATGGCCACGTAAGGGCGCAACTGGTTCCAGGTGTCCTCGGTGATACCGTATTTCCCACGAAATTCCTCCCACCGCAAGGCGGGCTCGAAGCGTGGTGCATTTGGATCAATGCCTTGTTCCTCCGGATTGACCAGCTTCGGCATGAACATGGTGCTCAAGGTTTGTACCAGTAAATTGCGTTGATCCGCAGGTACACTCAGCAGATCGCTCAGTTTGGTGAAACCAGCCAGCCAAACTTGCTGACGCGGGTTGTCAGCACCCAGATTGCGCAGGTTGAATCGCCCCTGTGCGTCTTCAATGCGTCCGGTCAACACCACTTCACGGTCATCGACGTCGGTGGCATTTTCCTCTTTGCGCATCAAGCCCTCGTTGATGCGGCTTTCCGCCAGAGGCACGGCCCATGGTTCTGTCAACGTATCGGTGGTCGACACCCGGGCATCTTCGCGCAAAATAACCCGGGCCCAGTCCACACCGCTGCGGCTAACCGCATCGGCCTGGTCGCGTGCTGCGGCAACCGAAATAGTTTTTGCGGTGGCAAACAGGTTCCAGATCAAGGGGCTCACTGCCAGCGTACACAGCACCACAATGAACAGCGCCATGACCACGGCTGCGCCCTGTTGTCCGTCCGGATGAATTCGCATCAGTAGATCCCTCCGGTCAAAAACACCCGGGTCACTGCCTGATTGTTGGGTTGCGTCAGGCTGATCTCGACCGCCCGCACCAAGCTTTGCACTGGTTGTCCCTCGGGAGTTTCGGGTGTTCCGGGAGTGTCACCTTCGGCGCCTTCCGGGGGGCGCTGTGCCGGTGCACCGCTATTCAATTGCAGTGCGGGCCCTTGCAATTCAAGATCGGTACGTTCCTGCAGGGCGTGGCTGCCAAATGTCACCGGGCTAGTCCAACCGCCGGGTTCTCGCAACAGGCGGACTTGCATGCCGCGGGTTGCAATTGGAGCGCTGATCGACGGTTGCTCCGGGTTGGGCTGGCGTCGAGCGATTCGAAGCAGGTTGGTACCATCCAGAACCCATTCCACACGCTCCCGGTAAGCAGGTTCACTGGTGTTGCGCTGGGTGAACTGAATTAGCAGTCCATTGCCAGTCACCTCAATCAAATCGCTTTCCGGGGTGGGTGCATCCAGCGACAACTCCAGGGCGCCGAGATCTTTCTCGAATTGAGACAACACGGCCGACACGGTTTGAATTTGTTCGTCCACTTCGGTCACCCGGTTGGCTGAGCGCAGCACCTCTTGCAAACCCTGCCAGGACAAAATCGAAATGACCGACACAATGCCCAGTGCAATCAGAACCTCAAGCAGCGTAAATCCATTCGCATTTTTATTCATGGCGCGCTGCTCAAGAAAATCACCAACCGAGCAAGCTGATTGCCTTGTTCGCCCTCGAAGGCATCCAGTACCTGAATTTCAACCCGTCGGAAATTCGGGTTGGGGGTGTTGGAAATTTCAACCCGACACACAAAGCGAAAATTGCCCTGTGGGCAGGATTGTTGCGCGGTTTGTGCGCTCGGAAAAACCCCGGAAACCCGAATGTAGTTGGCGGCATTTTTCGCGCTCCACTGCGCATATTGCCGTTTGATCATCTCGTCTTGCTGAATGTTCAAATTGCCGGCTGCTTTCAGGCAGGCAATCAAGGCCACTGCAATAATGGTCATGGCCACCAAGGCTTCAATCAGGGTAAAACCGTGCTGCTGCTTCATAGGTTTTGACTGGCCCTGTTCAGTACAGTGGTACTGGGTTTGCTGACCTTGAATACACCGCTGGCCTGGCTCTCCAGAACCACTTGTACCTGGTTGCGTTGAAGCACAATGGCCTGGCGCTTCAAGCCCACCTGGCTTTCCAGGGTCAGGAATTTGTTTTCAAGGCCCTCGTTGATCAAAGTCACCTTGAATGGGCCATTGTCCCAAAGGCGGGGGCGCAGCAGTGGCTCGGTGGTCACTGGCACCCATCGGCTGCCGGTGAATTCTTCGAAGGTGTAGCCTTCATCCCCGGCTACAAAGCGAATGTCTTTGGATTTCAGCAAAGATTCTTGTTGTGCAATTCTCAGCAGTTGCGACAACTTTTTGGCGTCCGATTCCAAGTAATTGGAATCGCCAGGTGTACCGCGCACAACAATAAGGCCAGCGGCGATCGACAACACGACGATCACCACCAGCAATTCGAGCAGGGTGAATCCCTGCTTAGAGGCTCCACGAACCAATGTCGGCATTCACGCCCTCACCACCGGCTTTGCCATCTGCACCAAAGCTCATTACATCCACTTCGCCGTTAATCCCAGGGCTCAAAAACTGGTAGTTGCTACCCCAAGGGTCAACTGGCAGGCGCGACAAATAGCCACCTTGCTTGTAATTGCGTGGTACGGGTTCCGTGGTTGGAGGAGTCACCAAGGCCTGCAGACCTTGCTCCGTGGTGGGGTAGCGGCTGTTGTCCAGCCGGTACAGGTTCAGTGCCTGCATCACTGATGCGATATCTTGTTTGGCTGCGACCACACGGGCCTCGTCAGGGCGCCCCATGATTTTTGGAACCACCAGCGTGGCGAGAATACCAAGAATGACTACAACCACCATGATTTCGATCAGGGTAAAACCCCGATTTTGTGTTTTGCCTTGAAGCGAATTTAGTTTTTTCATAAACAACCGTCGAGAAGATCCAGAATTATCCTTGCTGAAGGTTACACCCATTTTATGAATATTTGACAGCAGCCCGCACCACCGTTGCAAGCTGGTCAAAATCCCCCCGCTTTCGGGTAATCAGTAAAACCTTTACCCTTTGTCACGTAAATAGGGTCTTTCTTAGGTGTTCTTGCGTGCGCATACTTCTAATGTGGGCAACTAAGGTTGCCGACAACCCTTGAAGCATGGCTTAAAAACCGGTCACCCTCGCGGGTTGTCCGGTTTTTTTTTGAATCCGGACCACCTTGCGGGTTATGATGCTTGCCAGTGTGTCACTTCACTTCGCCTCATGAAACTTGCATTGAAAAAGCCCGTTGTTCAGTTCAGCATGTCGCCCAGACTTGTTCAGGGATTGAGAATGGTGTTGTGGTTGGGCACAGTGGGGCTGGCTGTGTGGGTGTTGATCAAGTTGTTCGCACCTGCACCCGTGGTCGCCCCCGCCATGCCTGCGCAGGCCTCGGCAAATTATCAAATCGACCAGTCGCCCGAAGCGCGGCTCATGGGCGTTGAAACGGCGGGCGGCCTCACGCCGCCATCAGTGAATTTGTTGGGCATTTTCGCGAACAGCGAAGGCAAAGGTGCCGCGGTCATGTCAATTGAAGGGCAGCCCGCGCAGTCCAAACGGGTGGGCGATGAAGTGGCCAACGGTTGGACGCTGGAGGAAGTAGGTCCAACCTTTGCAGTCATGCGTCGCAGCGGGCAGCGTCATCAGGTCAACTTGCCTATTCTTGAAGCAGATCCCAACTTGCTGCGCCGCGTGCCTTCCAGCGGTTAAGTGCCAACACCAATCAGGGTTTGGATCAAGGCCTTGCCGTCGGCATCCTGAATTTCTATTTTTGCAGGCTGCCAGTTCAAATCTTTGGCATACCAAATTCGCACAATTTCGTCGCCTGCGTCTTCCGGTTTGGTTTCAAATTGCAAGGTACTCACTCGGCGCTCGCCTTTGCCGAGGTCCAGCGTTAGGTCTTGAGCTTTTTTCAGAACAAACACCTCATTGCCCACGCGCCCGGTGCTCATGACCCGCATGGTCAAGGTATCGCCCGTTTTCAGGTCAGCGCTGCAGCGCAAACGCGCTGCGATCTGATAAATCATGCTGATTCGGTCCTGCAGCCCTTTTTCATACGGCGCAGACTCACCATTGCGCTTGAACAGCACCTGCTGCGTTTCGGCATTCAGCATACTTTCCGCCACCGGTTTTTTGCCACGTTGCTCGGCGTAGTAAAAGGGTGTCAAACCCAATTGTGCATCTACCAGACCTTCGCTTTTCTGGGTTAATTGGCCCGAGTACAACAAAGCCAAGAAGCCTTTGGCCTGCGAAGTTGATTCAAGTTTGTACTGCGTACCCGCAACCCGCATTTTGTGGGTACTAATGGCCAATTCGCCAGGAATTTGACTGTGCGTCAATGAAAACCTCAGGTCTGTATCAATCACCTGCTTGCCCATGCCCCTGCAAGTGGTGTCTGCGGCCCAAGTGCTGCCCACGCTGCTCAGGCCGAGCAGGGCAACGGTGCTGATTTTGATCATTGTTTTTTTGGTGATAATCATCGCTTCACGATACCTTCCAGATAACCTTCGTCTTTGCTGAAAATGCTAAGACACTCTCGTCTGGGTGTTTGGCCCAGCGGTGCAGCGGATACATGCACCCATTTGCCAAACTCCAGAATCAGTTGATCAAATTCACATGGCAATTGTGCAATCGCCAATGCCAAATCACAGGGGCTACCGAATTCAGGGCACACCACATCAGCCGCCAGCCCCACGCAGTGCTGCGAGTTGGGCACTCCGCCCACTTTCTCATTCAAGGCCTGTGCCCTGAACCCACTGTTAATCTTTAACGCACCACAGCGGATATTCAGGGACCTTTGTATTTCGCCCAGCAAGGCAGAAAGCCTGCTCAGGTTGCCCAGCAGCTCCGGAGGGCAACTGTTGTCTAGACCGCATCGCAGCGCGGTGTCAGAATGACACAAAGTGTCCTGACAAAATTCGGGATGAAAACTCAACTTCAGGTTCATTCGTTTTGCGCATTCGTTATATTCGTCGCCCCCATGCGGGCCTGTCTGGCAAAGTGTATTTGCTTGATCTGGACAACACCCTTCACCACGCGTCAACGCACATTCTGCCCGAGATCAATCGGCAAATGACGCATTATCTGGCCGAACACCTCGAGTTAGACCCTCAGCGCGCCAGCGAGTTACGCACCCAGTACTGGCTTCGCTATGGTGCCACCTTGCTGGGCATGATGCGCCACCATCAAACCAACCCTCATCATTTTTTGGCCAGTACACATCGTTTCGAGGGTTTGAAGAAACTGAGCTCGCGCCACGGCAGTGTGCCTCACCGACTAAGCAAATTGCCAGGGCTGCGCATCATGCTGACCAATGCGCCCCGCGCCTATGCAGTTGCATTGTGCAAGGAAATGGGTTTGTACCGGCATTTGCACGCCGTCATCGCGATCGAAGACATGGTGGTTCACCAAACCTGGCGACCCAAGCCAGCCAACATTCTGTGGCCCAATCTGAAGAGCAAGTTGAAAGGCAAGCGGGCTTTGCTGGTCGACGACACCTTCGGGCACCTTGAGCAGGCCGCCAGGCATGGCATTCAAACCAGCTGGATCACCTTCCCCGGGTTGGGGTTCAAGCCCCGGCAACTCACCGGCAAAGTCAAACACCGCATCCGGCAGTTTGAAGCCATTCGCACCGCGAAATTTTAGGTGTTACACACCGCGCACTTGGGGTCTTTGCGAATTTTCATTTTCGTGAATTCGCAACTGCGAGAGTCGTAAATTTGCAGGGTGCCGTACATGGGCTGGCCAAAACCAGCCAGAATCTTCAGTGCCTCGCTGGCTTGCAGCGTACCGATCACGCCGGTCAGTGGCGCAAAAACACCCATGGTGGCGCAACGCACTTCCGACACTTCATCGCCTTCGGGGAACAGGCAGTGGTAGCAGGGCGCTTGCGGATTATTCAGTTCGAACACGGCCAGCTGGCCATCCAGCCGAATGGCCGCACCAGAAACCAGTGGCTTGCCGAACTTTACACAGGCGCGGTTCACTGCGTGGCGGGTTTTAAAATTGTCGCAGCAGTCCAGCACTACATCCACTTGCGCAACCAACTGCTCCAGTTCTTCACCTTCAAGACGGTGCGCAATGGGCACAACGGTGCTGCATGGGTTCAGTTCATTCAAGTGGGTTTTGGCCGATTCCACCTTGGCCATGCCCACACGCGCAGTGGTGTGCAACCCTTGTCGTTGCAGGTTGGTGAGGTCGACTTCATCGTCGTCTGCGATATAAATAGTGCCCACGCCCGCACTGGCCAAATACAGCGCACTCGGGCAACCCAAGCCACCTGCACCCACCACCAGCACTTTGGCACTGGCAATGCGCGATTGACCCTCGATGCCGATTTCATCCAGAAGAATGTGACGGGAGTACCGAAGTAACTCCTCGTCATTCAAATCCCGCAGTTCCACGTTCAAGCCGTTGTCATGGAGGCTTATTTCACGGACTTGGCGGTCTGCGCAGCCTTGCGGTTTTGCACCACGGGCTTGCCCTTCAGGTAATTCAGGGCTTGCTGCAATTGATAGTCGTCTTTCTCGCCAAACACGATCGGTTTCATGTCCGCATTCTTGTTGGTGTCGGAGTTTTTGGAGCTCGGTGTTTCCTCGCCCTTCTCATTGCTCAGGTGTCGGGTCAGGTCCGCCTCGCGAACGCGCTCAACAATGTCGCCTTCAGGTGTCTCGGTCACGAGGAAATCGGGTTCAATGCCCTTGGCCTGAATGCTGCGACCACTCGGTGTGTAGTAACGCGCAGTGGTCAGTTTGATCGCGGTGTTGTTGTTCAGCGGCAAAATTGTTTGTACCGAGCCCTTGCCGAATGTTTGAGTGCCCAGCACTTTGGCGCGGCCATGGTCTTGCAGGGCGCCTGCCACAATTTCAGAAGCCGAGGCCGAGCCGCCATTCACCACCACAATCATGGGTACTGTTTTGGCAACCGGGTGCAACTCTTTCAGATAGTCTTTCTCCCGACCACGCAGGTAGTCTTCCGGCCCGGCCACCAGTTTGCGCTGGGAGTCCTCAGTGCGCCCGTCGGTAGAGACCACCAAGGTGTTTTGCGGCAAAAACGCCGCGCTGACGCCCACAGCGGCATTCAGCAAGCCACCCGGATCGTTGCGCAAATCCAGCACCAAACCTTTCATCGGTGTTTTGGCTTGCAGGGTGTTGATGGCTTTCACCAGATATTCGCCAGTGTGTTCCTGAAATTGTGTGATTCGAACGTATCCAATGCCATCGTCCAGCATTTTGGACTTCACGCTTTGAACACGAATGACATCACGGATAATTTTGACTTCGATTGGCTTTTCTACTTCTTTGCGAATCAGGGTCAGGCGGATTTCAGTTTTGGGTTTGCCGCGCATTAAATTGACAGCGTCGGACAGGCTCATGCCTTTCGTCGGCTTGTCATCAATCTTCACGATGAGGTCACCGGCCTTCACGCCTGCTTTTGCAGCTGGGGTGTCTTCAATCGGTGAAATCACCTTCACAAAGCCGTCTTCTGTACCCACCTCAATGCCCAAGCCACCAAATTCACCCTGCGTGCCGACGCGAAGCTCTTTGAAGGCCTCTGCATCCAGGTAGCTGGAGTGCGGGTCCAGGTTGGACACCATGCCGCTGATGGCCCCATTGAACAGCTTGTCGTCGCCCACAGGTTCCACATAGAAACTCTTGATTGCGCCAAAAACCTCGGTGAACTGGCGCAGCTCACTCAATGGCAACGCTTCGGGCTGCTGCCGTTGGGCCACCGCGCTAATACCCACGCTGACCAACACGCCGGCCACTACACCGACTGATACCAAACTGATTTGCCGCAATTTTTGACGCATAATTCCTACCGACCTTTGGTCCACGAAATAGGATCGAAGGGTTGTCCCTGATGCCTTAGTTCAAAGTATAAACCTGTATCAAGATTACCACTGCTGTTGCCAGTTTCAGCAATGGTGTCACCCGCTTTCACGGAATCCCCTGATCTTTTCATTAATTTACCATTGTTGCCATAAACGCTCAAAAACTGGTCGCCGTGGTCAATGATCACAATTTCGCCAAATCCTCGCAGCCACTCCGAGAACACCACGCGCCCCGCTGCAACAGCGCGAACTGCCTGCCCCGCCTCGGTGGCGATAAAAATCCCCTTCCAGGATGGGCCTTGCCCGTCTTTGGATCGCGTTTGACCGAACTGGCCTGCCACGGTGCCTTGCACTGGCAACACCAACCGGCCTTTCAGCTTTGCAAATTCACCCGTACTGGGCATGGGCGGCGGGGGTGAGTAATCCGGTGTGGATGGTGCTTTTCCTGTCGATTTGGGCGAAGTGCCCGACTGGCCTTGTTGCTTCTGTTGTTGCGCCGCCAGTGCCTGCTTGCGTTTGGCTTCCTCAATGGCCCGGGTCAATTCGGTAATGACATTGCTTAAACGTGCCTCGTCGCGTTGCAGGCGCTTTCGTTCAAGCTCCTGGTTTTTCAACTTTGAATTCAAATCGGCGATCAACTGGTTGCGTTCTTCGCGTTGTGCCACCAATTCCCGCTGGCTTTTGTTCTGATCCGCAATCGTATTCTCGAGTCGCTCCTGCTTTTTCTCCAGACCCAGCCGAATTGACTCGAGCTCACGAGCTTGAGCCGCTTGCTGAGCAGCCAAATCGCGTTCGGCCGCTGAAATTCGTTCATACCAGTAACTTTCCCGTGCCGCTTCGCTGGCAGACTTGCCCGCCAGCCAAGCCTGTGTCGGGTTCACTTCAACCCGGCGGTACTGGTTACGCATCACTTCCGCCAGCCTTGTCTGAGTGCTCTCCAGGTCCTTTTGAAGTTGCGCTTCGTCCCGGCTCAGCTTTTGGATGTCTGTCTCAAGCGCATCCCGATCCTGGTCAAGTGCCTTCAAGCGGTTCTGGGTTTTTTCAAGACGTTGTTCAAGCAGGTTGAGGGCCTTGGCCGCCTGCTTTTTCTCGCCACTGGTTTCATTGATTTCCTTCTTCAATGCATCCAGTTTTCGGCGCACTTCGTCGCGTTCCTGTCGAACACCCGCCGGGTCGCGCACACTGCTTTGCGCCCGAGCAGGCTCGCTGGCGGTCAAGGTGAGCAAGGCCAATGCTGCACCAAGCCCGCCACGGGTACAACGAATCAACTTGGAATAGTTACGCACCTGAACTTACTTGGCCTTTCCCTGGTTTTTCACGGCAGCCATGGCCGCTTCAATTTCAGCCTGGTCGCCCAGGTAGTAGCTGCGAATTGGTTTCAGGTTTTCGTCCAGTTCGTACACCAAGGGGCGTGCGGTTGGAATGTTTACCTGCAAGATTTCCTCTTCGCTGAGATTGTCCAGGTACTTGATCAGCGCACGCAATGAATTGCCGTGTGCAGCAATCAACACCTTCTTGCCTGCTTTAATGGCCGGAGCGATACCCTCTTTCCAAAGGGGGATTACACGATCCACAGTGTCTTTCAGGCACTCGGTGAGTGGAATCTCCTCGGGTTTCAGCTTGGCGTAGCGGGGGTCTTTGCCCGCAAAACGGGGGTCGTCCACCTTCAGCGGGTTGGGTGCAATGGCGTAGGCACGACGCCAGATCAACACCTGCTCCTCGCCAAACTTGGCTGCGGTCTCTGATTTGTTCAAGCCCTGCAAGTCGCCGTAATGGCGCTCGTTCAAGCGCCAGGCGTGCACAACAGGTAGCCACATCTGGTCCATTTGGTCCAGGGCAATCCAAAGGGTGCGAATGGCGCGTTTCAAAACAGAGGTATACGCCACGTCAAAGCTGTAGCCCTCCGCTTTCAGCAGGTCGCCTGCCTTGCGCGCTTCTTCGCGGCCTTTGTCGGTCAAGTCCACGTCGGCCCAGCCAGTAAAGCGGTTTTCCAGGTTCCATTGGCTTTCGCCATGGCGCATCAATACGAGTTTGTACATGTTTGTGGCCTTTAAGTTGCTGTCTAATTAGGCAAACCTCCATTTTAGCCTCGATTCAAGGGGATATAATGACCAATCCATCAAGACCCACTCATTGCAGGATTTATGTCGCAGGAATTTCTGATTCAAAACAGTTGGCTTATCGCCTTGGCCTTTGGCTCTGGCCTCATGTTGATTTGGCCCTTGCTGACCAAAGGTGGCGGTACTCGTGTCACAGTGCCCCAAGCCACGCTGTTGATCAACCAAAAGAAAGCAGTGCTGGTTGACATTCGGGACGATGACTTCGTCAAGAATTCAGGTGTTGTGCCCAATTCAAAGCGCATGGCGATCAAAGACCTGAAAGAAAAAGCCGGCACTCTGGCAAAAACCAAGGAAACTCCCTTGATCGTGTTGTGTCAAACCGGCGCTCGCTCTGGCGCAGCCGCCACAGTCTTGAAAGCGGCAGGTTACACCGACGTATTTGTTCTCGACGGCGGCATCAATGCCTGGAAAGAGGCTGGCTTGCCGGTTAAAAAGGCACAAGATGCAGCCGAGGTCGCGCCCAAGGCCAAAACACCCAAGGCCACCAAACAGATTGCCAAGTGAAAGCAAATGCGGTCGCAGTCAACACAGTAGTCAAGGAATACACATGAGCAACATTCAAGCCCCTGTTCGCATGTACACCAGTGCAGTGTGCCCCTATTGCGTGCGTGCGGAACGCCTGCTCAACGAGCGCGGCGTGCAGAATATTGAAAAAATCCGGGTTGATCTCGACCCATCCCAGAAAGAAAAAATGATGGCTGAAACCGGTCGTCGAACCGTGCCGCAAATTTATATTGGCAGTACACATGTGGGCGGCTGCGATGACCTGTTCGACCTCGATCGTGCTGGTAAGCTCTTGCCACTGCTGGGGCAACCTGGCTAACTTCATTCAAAACTTATTCATTCAATCCATAGGAGCCAGCAAATGGCCGAACAGAATTCAGAAGCAGTTTTTCAAATGCAACGCGTGTACATCAAAGACGCGTCTCTGGAACTGCCCAATGCCCCACAAATTTTCCTCGAGAAAAACCCGCCCAAAATTGAAGTAGCGGTAGATGTAGGTGCACAACGCTTGGCCGAGAATATTTTCGAATCGGAAGTGACTGTTACTGTGACTGCCAAAATCGATGAGAAAGTGGCGTTTTTGGTGGAGTGCAAGCAGGCCGGTATTTTTGAAATTTCAAACGTACCTGAAGAGCAGTTCGATCCCCTGTTGGGCATTCTGTGCCCCAACATGATCTATCCCTACCTGCGCGCCAATGTGGCCGATATGATTACCCGAACCGGCTTCCCGCCTGTTCATTTGTCTGATATCAACTTCGAGCAGTTTTACCAGCAGCGTTTGGCCGCAGCACAGGAGCAGGCTGCCAAGCAAAACGGTTCCGGCATCATCACCACTGCTTAATTGGTGGCACGCATGAACATCACCGTGTTCGGTGCGGGGGCATGGGGCACCGCTGTGGCTGCCCACATGTCGTTAGCGCATGATGTGGTGTTGTGGGGGCGCGATGTCGCCGTGCTGCAATCCATCGCCAGCCAGCGCGAAAACCCGCGTTACCTCGCGGGTATCAAACTTTCTCCTACACTGAAAGTGCAGTCTGATTTTTCGGTGGCTGCCCGGCATGGGCTTGCCCAATCCGATGCACTCTGGGTATTGGGTACGCCCATGGGCGCCCTGCGCCAAACATTGCTGCAGTTGCTTGAAATTGCACCCATTGAGCAATGGCCTGCGCTGGTTTGGCTGTGCAAGGGTTTTGAAGTGGGCACGGGTCAAATGCCGCATCAAGTGGTTGAAGAAGTGTTGGGCAAGCCCTATGGCGGCGCGCTCACCGGCCCTTCATTTGCGGCCGAAGTGGCGCGTGGTTTACCCTGCGCACTCACTGCAGCCAGCGCTGATGAGCTCACCCGCCAAGCCATGGTGCGTGCAGCACACCATGCAGCTCTGCGGGTTTACGAGCTTGACGACCTGGTGGGCGCTGAAGTGGGTGGCGCTGTGAAAAACATCATGGCGGTGGCCACAGGCATTTGCGATGGCATGCAATTGGGGCTAAATGCCCGTGCTGCGTTAATTACCCGTGGTATGGCTGAAATCAAACGTTTGGCTGTGGCCTTGGGGGCCCAAGCTGAAACCCTGAATGGTCTTTCCGGTTTTGGTGATCTCATTCTTACCTGTACTGGCGATTTGTCTCGCAACCGGCGCGTGGGTTTGATGTTGGCGCAGGGCAAGTCACTGGACACCATTCTCAAAGAATTGGGTCAGGTCGCTGAAGGTGTGAAGTGTGCGCCGGTCGTCAAGCAGCTTGCCGCGGAATTGGGGGTTGATATGCCGATTACGGCAGCGGTGAATTCTGTGCTGTTCGAGGGTTTAAGCCCCGGGGAAGGCGTGATGCGCCTGCTGTCGCGCGAGGCCAGGTCTGAAGACGCTGAGTAATCGGACTGGTTTCTGGCCAACTCGGCATGGATTACTTGTTCCGCACAGAAAACCGCTTAGTCCCTTTTTGAATGGATTCTTGCTCACCTCGCTCGGCAAAAGGGCGGGCCGAGTC
>VFQO010000593.1_pt1 | contig 36657 bp, 38 predicted proteins | sample 3512331 | NCBI WGS metagenome assembly VFQO01 (sample SAMN10412371, study PRJNA504923) | tailings metagenome | isolation source: Replicate 3 from Balatoc abandoned mine | place: Philippines: Itogon, Benguet | collected 2017-08-28 | reverse complement strand
GACGATTATGTCCATCGCATCGGCCGCACCGGCCGCGCCGGCGCCAAGGGCCGCGCCTTCACGCTGGTCAGCCCGTCGGATGACGAGGCGATCGACAGCATCCAGAAGCTGACCGGTTACAAGATCCCGGTGCATGGCGGCGGCGGCGCGGCGGCCGAAACATCGGCATCGGGACCGGACGAGGCCGAAACCGAAGCCACGCCGCGGCGCGCCCGGTCGGAGCGCGGCGGACGCGGCAGGGGCGCGGCAAAAACCGACAAAAAAGCGGCAGCGCGTGGCGTTGAGGAACCCGCGCGCGCTTCGGCACCGGCGACCAAGCCGCGGAACGATCGCAAACCGGCACCTGCACCGCGCCGCGATGAGGTGGACGGTCCCGACGACGGCTGGAACGGCCCGACCCCCGGTTTCCTCTCGGTCGGCTTCGGAAACTGAAGGTAATGCGGCCGTGATGCCGGTCAGATTTTGACCAGCATCTTGCCGATATTGGCGCCCGCGAACAGCCCGAGGAAGGCGTCGGGGGCCGACGTGATGCCGTCGTGCACGGTTTCGCGCATCGTCACCGCGCCGCTCGCGATCAGGCCGCCCATGTCGGCGTAGAATTCCTCCATACAGTCGAAGAACTGGTCGGTGTAGATAAAGCCTTCCATACGGATACGGGCGGGGATCGTGCGGATCAGATATTTCATCTCCTGCGCCTTGCCGTCGTTATAGACGTCGATCATCCCGCAGATTGCAAAGCGGGCGAAGTCATTGGCCGTCGCAAAGGCGGCGTCCAGATGTTCGCCGCCGACATTGTCGAAATAGACGTCGATGCCGGGCTTGCCGAGTTCGGCGAGCGCCTGCGTCAGCCCGGTCAGTACCGGCCCCGCCTTGTAATCGATCACCGCATCGGCCCCCAATTGCGTGACCCACGCGCATTTGTCGGCGCCGCCCGCCGATCCGATGACGGTCATCTCGCGCGCCTTGGCGATCTGGACCACCGCAGAACCGACCGCCCCGGCCGCCGCCGAAACGAAAACCGTGTCGCCGGGCTTCGCCGCGGCGACGCGGAGCAGCCCGATCCACGCGGTGCCGCCGGTCAGGCCCATATTGTGCAAAAAGGTCTGCGGCGTCATGCCAGCATCCAGCGCCGCGCGGGGCAGTTTGTTGGGCATCATGTCGAGACCGATGACGCCGCCATCGCGCCAACCGCCCATGTGCAGGATCAGGTCGCCGGGCACGAAGCCCTCCATCCGGCTTTCGATGACTTCGCCGATCGCGCCGCCGGTCATCGGCTGGTCGAGCTGAAAACTCGCCGCATAGCTTTTGGCGTCGTTCATCCGCCCGCGCATATAGGGATCGACCGAAAGCCACAGATTGCGCACCCGCAGCTGATCGGCATCGAGCGGCGCGTCGGGCACGTCGCGGAGCGCGAAATTGTCGATCGTCGGCAGCCCTTGCGGGCGGCTAATCAAATGCCAGGCTTTGCTCATCGGAACCCCCAATCCCTGATTTTTCGTGGCGATGACGGCGGTGGTCAGATTAGCCGTTGCCACTGCAATGCTGGGCGTTTATCACGCCGCGGTCGCGGGGCCGTAGCTCAGATGGGAGAGCGCTGCAATCGCACTGCAGAGGTCAGGGGTTCGATTCCCCTCGGCTCCACCAGCGACCTTGGCACCCGATCAGGCCACCAGCCGCCGGTCATTCGCCAGATCCGCTCTAGACAGGGCATCTGCACCGAGCCTTCACAAATCCGGTAAACACCACGGTGGTGACGGTCGCGTTGGGCGTCGCTCACCTTGCGGCAAGCGACGCCCGTTCATGCGGTCACTATGCCGGCGGCGTCGCTGGATCGGCGTTTTGGCGCGTGCTACGCAATTGCTGGCGCACCGCGCTGACGAACCGGCTGCGCCAGAAGGCGGCGAGCAGGCCAAGCAGGATCGCCCATGGCAGGATCGCAGCGCCCAGCGTCAGGACAAAGGTCAGCGCGGTGCTGCCGCTGCGCATCAGCGTTTCGCCGGCGTTGGCGAAGGGATTTTCGTGGCCAATGCCGGGCAGGCCGCCGTCGCTGACATAGTTGAATGCGACACTGGTCCATGCGATCCGCGCCTCGCCGGTACGGCGGCTCTGGCGTTCGTCGCCAAGCTGTCCACGCAGCTGGCCAATCTGGGCGAGCAGTTCGGCGCGTTCGCGTTTGTCGAGCCCGCCCGATTTCAGACGGTCCTCGAGCCGGGCGATCTCCGCTGCCGATCCGGCGCTGCGTTGCTGCGAGGCGAGGATTTCGGTGCCGACATCTTCCCCGGCGATGCTGGCGTCGGCCAGCACACCTTCGGCCTTTTCGACGCTGGCGATCGCGTTGGCGCCGAATTTGCGGGCGATGCCGGGGTCGAGCTTGAACTGCGTCTGCGCTTCGACCAGCTTTTCATCGCTGAGCTGATAGCGGACATCGACGATGCGGCACCGCTGAACGCCCAGCGTCTCGCAGGCGGCGGCATGCTCCTCCTGCACCCGCGCGATCTGCTTGTCGGCAAGGCGGAAGCTGTAGGCATAGTCGAAGGCGACGCCGGGCGCGGCCTCGATGCCGATGCGCGGGGAGGCATCAGCATCGGCGGCTTCTTCGGCAACCGCCGGGGCTTCGCTGTTGGTGGCGGTCGCTGGGCTTGCCTCGTCGGACGATTGTTCCGAACAGCCGACCAGGGCGAGCGCCATTACGCCCGCTAAGAGCTTCATTTTCATTGAAGATTCTCCCAAAACGCGACTCGATGGCCGCGTGGGATGGCATATCATAACTATTCTGGTTGACAATAGGCTCAGGCGAGCTGAACGAAACTGTCCAAAACGCGCTTGCTGCCCGCCTGCTCGAATGCGACTTCCAGCTTGTTGCCGTCAATATCGGCGATTTCGCCATAGCCGAATTTTTCGTGGAACACGCGCATCCCGATCGCCAGGTCGGCGCGCGGCTTGGCGCCGACCGACGCCGCCGGGCCTTTTTCGTTGGGCGCGGGGGCGCGGGTGATCGTCGACGATTGCGCCGCGGCGCGCTGCCACGCCGGGCCGCGCGTCATGATCCGCGACGGCTGGCGTTCCGCCACATGCGCAAACGGGTCGCCCTGCGCCGACCAATTGGCGCGCCACAGGCTTTGCCCGCCACCGAAGCTGTTTTCGCTGTCGACATGCTCGGGCGGAATTTCGGCGATAAAGCGGCTTGGGATGCTGCTCATCCACTGGCCATAGATGCGGCGGTTGGCGGCGTGGTAGATGGTAGCGCGCTGGCGGGCGCGGGTGATCGCGACATAGGCCAGGCGGCGTTCTTCCTCCAGGCTGGCGGTGCCGCCTTCGTCCATCGACCGCTGTGACGGGAATACGCCATCCTCCCAGCCCGCAAGGAAGACATGATCGAATTCCAGCCCCTTGGCGGCGTGGATCGTCATGATGGTGACGGTTTCGCTGTCGTCGTTCTGGTCGCGGTCCATGACGAGGCTGACATGCTCGAGGAACGCCTCGAGCGAATCATACTCCTCCATCGCGCGGACGAGTTCGGACAGGTTTTCGAGGCGCCCGGCGGCTTCGACGCTGCGGTCGGCCTGCAGCATCGCGGTGTAGCCCGATTCGTCGAGGATCAGCTGGGTCAGCTCGGGGTGCGACAGATGAGCCGCCTTTTCCTGCCAGCTACGCATCAGTGCGACGAAATTGGCGAGCTGGCGCCGCGCCTGCGGCGTCAGTTCGTCGGTTTCGGTCAGGCGCGACGCGGCCTTGAGCAACGGCAAGCGTTCGGCACGGGCATATTGATGGATCCGCGCCAACGCCTTGTCGCCCAGCCCGCGCTTGGGCGTGTTGACGATGCGTTCGAACGCGAGGTCATCGGCAGGCGACTGCACGAGGCGCAGATAGGCGAGGGCATCGCGGATTTCGGCGCGTTCGTAGAAGCGGAAGCCGCCGACGATGCGGTACGGCATACCGATCGCGATAAAGCGGTCTTCGAACTCGCGCGTCTGGAACTGCGCGCGGACGAGGATCGCGGCGCGGTCGAGGCTGACCTTACGAACCAGCAGCGTTTCCAGCTCCTCGCCGATCCGGCGCGCTTCTTCTGGCCCGTCCCACACCCCGACCACGCGCAGCTTGTCGCCGGGGTCGAGATCGGTCCATAGCGTTTTGCCGAGCCGCCCGCTGTTCTGCGCGATCAGCGCCGACGCGGCGGCCAGGATCTGAGGGGTCGAGCGGTAATTTTGTTCGAGGCGGATCACGGTCGCGCCGGGGAAATCCTTTTCGAAGCGCAGGATGTTCGCGACCTCGGCGCCGCGCCACGAATAGATCGACTGATCGTCATCGCCGACGCAGCAGATATTCTTACGCTGCTGCGCGAGCAGGCGGAGCCACAGATACTGGCTGGCGTTGGTATCCTGATATTCGTCGACGAGGATATATTTGAAGCGCTCCTGATATTGTTCGAGCACGTCGCGATGGTTTTTCAGGATCACCAGCATGTGGAGCAACAGGTCGCCGAAATCGCAGGCGTTGAGGGTCTTCAGGCGCGCCTGATACAGCGCATAGAAATGCTGCCCCTTGCCGTCGGCGTAGCTTTCCTTGTCGGCCGCATCGAGATCGGCGGGAACAAGGCCGCGGTTCTTCCACTTATCGATCAGCCCGGCGAGCTGGCGCGCGGGCCAGCGTTTCTCGTCCAATCCCTCGGCCTGGATCAGCTGCTTCAGGACGCGCAGTTGATCGTCGGTGTCGAGGATGGTGAAATTGCTTTGTAGCCCGACCAGTTCGGCATGGCGGCGCAGCATCTTGGCGGCAATGCTGTGGAAGGTACCCAGCCACGGCATGCCTTCGACCGCATCGCCGATCATCCGCCCGATGCGCTCGCGCATCTCGCGTGCCGCCTTGTTGGTAAAGGTGACCGCCAGGATTTCCGACGGCCACGCGCGGCGCGTCGCCATGATGTGCGCGAGCCGGGCAGTGAGCGCCGCGGTCTTGCCGGTCCCGGCGCCCGCGAGCATCAGCACTGGACCCTCGGTGGTCAGTACCGCCTGTCGCTGTGGCCCGTTCAACCCTTGCAGATAGGGCGGGTCCGACGGATCGGGCGGGGGCAGGTCGGGCAGCGAGGCAGGAGGCAGGGTCACGCGCGAACGATTAGGGAACGCGGAGCGGGCTGTCCAGCGCGGGGAGGCGCATTTTCGCCTTGCGCGCATCGCCTCGTCGCGTCCAAGGCGGCGGGATCAGCAAGGGGAGGGGCATAGGCCATGGATCTGGCACCCTATCGCAAACACCGCCGCATCCTGACCGCGAGCCTGGTCGGCACCGCGGTCGAATTTTATGATTTCTATATCTATGGGACTGCGGCGGCGCTGGTGTTCGGGCCTTTGTTCTTCCCGTCGGAATCGCCATCGGCGCAATTGATGCTGAGCTTCATGAGCTTTGGCCTGGCTTTTTTTGCCCGGCCCGTCGGCGCGATCGTGTTCGGCCATTATGGCGACCGGATCGGGCGCAAGTCGACCTTGGTCGCGTCTTTGCTGCTGATGGGGGTATCGACGCTGCTGATCGCCTTCTTGCCCACCTATGCGATGATTGGCTGGGTCGCGCCTTTGTTGCTTTGCCTGCTCCGGTTCGGGCAAGGCTTCGGGCTGGGCGGCGAGTGGGGCGGGGCGGCGTTGCTGGCGGTCGAAAATGCGCCGCCCGGATGGCGGGCGCGGTTCGGGATGTTCCCGCAGCTGGGCGCGCCGGTCGGCTTTATCGCCGCGAACGGCCTGTTCCTGCTCCTCGGGCTGGGACTCAGCGACAGCGATTTTGTCGCCTGGGGCTGGCGCATTCCCTTCCTGCTGTCGGCGGTACTGGTCGGGCTCGGGCTGTGGGTGCGGCTCAAGATCGGGGAGACGCCAGCCTTTGCCGATGCGCTGGCCCAAGAGGCGCCGGTCGCGATGCCGCTGGGCGAGCTGTTTCGCCACCATCTGGTCGTGACGCTGGCGGGTACTTTTGCGGTCGTCGCCTGTTTCGCGATCTTCTATCTCGCGACCAGTTTTGCCTTGGCGCACGGCACCACGACGCTGGGGTATCCGAAGGAGCAGTTTCTGCTGATCCAGCTCGGCGCGATCCTGTTCATGGCGATCGGGATCATCTTTGCGGGTTACGCCAGCGATGCATCGAGCGCGCATCGCGTGCTGACCTGGGGATGCGGCGCGACGGTGCTGGTCGGCTTCCTGTTCGGTCCGGCGCTGGCGTCGGGATCTTGGTTCGTCGTCGGGCTGGGGCTGGCATCCGCGCTGTTCGTGATGGGGCTGGTCTATGGCCCGCTCGGCGGCTGGCTGACCGGCTTGTTCCCCGTCCGCGTGCGCTACACCGGGGCCTCGGTGGCGTTCAACGCCGGCGGTATATTGGGCGGCGCGATGGCACCGATCGTCGCGCAGGCGCTGGCCGAGCGCGGCGGCACCGAATTGGTCGGGCTCTATCTGGCGATCGCGGGGATCATCAGCTGGATTGGCCTGCGGCTGGTGCGGCCCGAGGCGGTGCCGGGCCAAAGCCGCGCGTCAGGCGAGGCGTAGCAGGGTCAGCCTAGCCTTGCCGACCTTGCGATCGGCGTCGATGGCAAAGCCCGCGACCTCGACGCGTTCGCCATGCCCGGTTTCGACCGACACCCAGCTGTCGGGGCCGATCCAGCCGAGGCGGTGCAGCTTGTCGAGCGCGACGCTGGCGGCGCCGGTGCCATAGGGCGGGTCGAGCATCAGCAGATCGTAGGCGCGCGGCGCCGGGCCGAGGCCGAGCACCGACCCGGCCCGGACATCGGCGCGCGCGGTGGCCCCCAGGCTGGCCAGATTACCGCGAAGGACGTCGAGCGCGTCGCGGTCCTGTTCGGCGAAAAGACAGGTCGCGGCGCCGCGCGACAGCGCTTCGATGCCGAGCGCGCCCGAACCGGCGAACAGATCGGCGACGACCAGCCCCTCGAAACTGCCCAGACGGCTGGTCAGCATCGAGAACAGGGTTTCGCGGGTGCGATCCGCGGTTGGCCGCGTCGCGTCGCCTTTGGGCGCCAACAGCTTGCGGCCGCGCCATTCACCTGAGATGACTCGCATCTTGGTCAGCCCAAATGCCGGCGGAACTTGAACAACTCGTCGCGCGGCACGACATCAACCGCGCCCGTCGGAAGACCGTCGAGTTCGAACGCGCCATAGCGGGTGCGGATCAGGCGGCTCACCTGCAGCCCGAAATGTTCGAGCACCTTGCGGACTTCACGGTTCTTGCCTTCGGTCAGCGTCATTTCGATCCACTGGTTGCGCCCGGTGCGGCGTTCGAGATTGGCGTCGTTGCCTTCGGTCAGCGTCATTTCGACCCACTGGTTGCGCCCGGTGCGGCGCTCCAGATTGGCGTCGATCTTGCCGTACCGCACGCCCTCAATCTCGATCCCCATCGCCAGTTCTTCTAGCTGTTCCTGGCTGATGTCGCCAAAGGCGCGGGCGCGATAGGTGCGCTCGACCCCGCTGGCGGGCAGTTCGAGCTGACGTTTGAATTCGCCGTCATTGGTCAGCAGCAGCAATCCCTCGGTATTATAGTCGAGGCGCCCGACGGGCATCAGCCGCGGCAGATCCTTTGGCAGCAGATCATAGATCGTCTTGCGCCCTTTGGGATCGCGCGCCGCGGTGATACATCCCGCGGGCTTGTGAAAGCGATAAAGCCGCGTCGACACGGGCTTGGCCACCGGATTGCCATCGACCGTCAATCCGTCGAGCGAGGTCAGCAGCGGCGCGGGCTGGACGACAACGACACCGTTCAGCGCGATCCGCCCTTCCTCGACCATCCGTTCGACATCGCGGCGCGAGCCGACCCCGGCGCGCGCGAGCAGCTTGGCGATCCGCTGCGGCCCGTCCTCGTCGCGTTCCGCGCTGGCGGGTTTGGCCTTGAGGGCCGACGCAGCACCGCGCGCGGCACGGCGGCCTTTGGGCGCGTCGCGTTCGCCAGCGGCTTGCGGCGTGGCACGGGGGGCGGCGCGGGGCGGTCGGCGGGTGGTCATGGGAACGGGTACGGCTTTCTGTCGTTATGCGGGCAAGAGTGTTGCCCTGTGGCCACGCTCATAGCCGGAAATGTGTCGCTTCGTCGATGGGAAGCGGAAGCAATCTTGCACGAGGGAACTGGGCGCGTCATGGCGCCGTTAGAGGGAGACTATATGCTCTTCGCGTCCCGCCCGTCCTGCATCAAGCGGCTGCTGATCATCGAGGATGATCCGCTGGTCGCGTTCGACAACGAGCGGACGCTGAAACACAGCGGGTATGACATCGTCGCGACGGTCGATTCGGGCGAAGCGGCGGTGCCGATCATCGCCGACGAACCGATCGACGCCCTGGTGCTCGACCTGGGGCTGGCGGGGCATATGACGGGCCGCGAAGTGGCGCGATTGGCGCGCGACCGCGGCATCGCGGTGCTGCTGGTCACCGGGCAATGTCCCGAGGATGCCGCCGACATTGCCGTCGCATGCCTGGGCAAGCCGCACAGTGCATCGGCGCTGGTGGCGGCGCTGCGCGCGGTGGAAACGATGACCTGCCACAACAAGATGCCGCGCAAGGTCAGCGGGCTGTTGACCTATTGGCGACCCGAAGCCGCCTGAGCGCGACCAGCCGAAAAATCGCCGCTTCCAATTTGTCCGCGACGCTTTAGGCCAATCGATCAGCGTGATGGCATCCCGAAACGAGGATGCGGGGGAGCATAGGCATGTCGGTTGATCTGATCCGGTTCTTGATTTTTGTCGCAGTGCTCGGCGGGCTGGTGGTCGTGGCGCTCGCGATCCCGGCGTTCCGGCCCTATTTGCGGAAGAATCCCGCCGTTGCGTTCCTGTTGGGCATTTCCAGCGGCTTCCCGTTCACCCTGGTCGCCGCCACCATGACGTTCTGGCTGGCAAAGGTCGGTTTCACGCCAACGACCATCGGTTTCGCGGTGATGGTCGGCATCCCCTACACCATCAAATTTCTGTGGGCACCGCTGGTCGACAAGATTCCACTGCCTTTCTTGACGAAGGCGTTGGGGCAGCGGCGAAGCTGGCTGTTCTTCGCGCAGTTTTTTCTTGTCATCTCGATCTGGCAAATGGGCGCGAGCGATCCGCGGCCGGACGATTACAGCGCGTTCCTGTTCTGGGCCGTGATCACGGCCTTTTTCTCTGCGACCCAGGATATCGTCATCGACGCCTATCGGATCGAGATTCTGGAAGAAGACGAATTTGCCCATGGCACGGCAACCAACCAGTTCGGCTATCGCACCGGAAATTTGATCGCGGGTGCCGGGACGATCTATTTCGCATCGCAGGAAGGATTGGGGCTCGGTTGGGCCGCCGCATATGCGCTCACCACCCTTTGTGTGGTGCCCGCGATCATCGGGGCGCTGTGGGCTGGCGAGGGCAAATTTGTCGACCGGTTCAGCCACGCCGCCGGGATGAAGCCCGGGCAATGGCTGACCGAAACGGTGGTCAATCCGTTCCGCGAATTTTTGACCCGCAACGGCGCGCTGATGATCCTGCTGTTCATTCTGGTCTACAAGATTGGCGATGCCATGGGACAGGCGATGCTCGGCCCGATGATCGTCGATCTGGGATTTGCGGACCTCGATTATATTACGGCGAACAAGATCTGGGGTTTTGCGGCGCTGATTATCGGGTCGGCTTTGGGGGCGCCATTCGTGCTGTGGCTCGGCATGGGCCGGGCTCTGCTCATTTCCGTCCTGTTGATGATGTTCTCGAACCTCATGTTCATGGCGCTGTCCATCGCGGGGAATAATTACTGGATGCTCGTTGCGGCTATCGTCACGGAAAATGTCACCAGCGGTATCGGCCTGACGGTCGTGGCCGTCTATCTCTCGGGGCTGTCGAATATTGCCTATACGGCGACGCAGTTTGCGCTGCTGTCATCCTTTGCGGTGATTGGGCGTACGTTCATGGCCGGCCCGGCTGGCTTTGCCGCCGAAAAGCTGGGATGGACCGGTTTTTGGGGGCTGACGGTTTTTGCGGCCATCCCCGGCATGATCTTGCTGTGGATGATGTGGCGCCGCGGTTATGTCGTGCAATCCATTCGTCAGACCAGCGGTATCGACGAAGGCAAGCTGCGCGAACCGGTCGGTGCGCTGCGGATCATCGGTTTCGTGCTGATCGTAGCTGGCTTGGTCGGCTTGTTGATGGCGCAGCAGCTGCAACTTGGCACGAACATCATGGTCACCGCGATCATTTCCTTTGGCTTTGGCGCGTTGCTGGCGTGGAAGGGCAATGCGCTGAACCCCGCTTAGCCGATGGCCTGGTTTCTGATCGTCATCGCACTGCAGATTGCGTGCATCGTTCATGTGTTCCGCCACGGCCGCAACACCGCGTGGGTGATGGCGATCGCGTTTCTGCCGATGATCGGCGTCGCCGCCTATTTCATCGTCGAGATCATGCCGAACCTGTCGCGCGACCGGCGGGTGCGGCAGGTGCAGGCGAATATCGCCGACAGCATCGATCCCGAACGGCGCGTGCGCGATACGCGCGATGCGGTGGAATTCAGCGACACCGTCGCGAACCGGATCGACTATGGCGACGCGTTGATGGCGCGCGAGCGATATGATCAGGCGCTCGAGCAGTATCGGATGGCCGAACGCAAATCGCCGCACATCGATCGCACGATCGGCATGCGGATCGCCGAGGCGGCCTATGAGGCGGGGCTGGTCGGCGATGCCCTGGCGGCGCTCGACCGGCTCCCCGAAACGGCATCGCAGTCCGAGCAGGACCGGCGCGATCTGCTGCGCGCCAAGGTGGCCGAGATTGACGGACGAGGCGGCGATGCGCTGGCGCTGTATCGCGCCATGGTCGAGCGGGTGCCGGGCGACGAAGTGCGGTGCCGGATGGCGGCGATCCTGATTGCCGAGGGTGACAAGGCGGCGGCCCGGGCGGTGCTGAACGAGGTCGAGATGCGCAAGAAGCGCACGCCGCCAGCAATGCTGAAGGCCAATGCCGCAATGTACGACTGGGCCAAGCGGATGCTGGCCGAGCTGGGGTAGGGGACGAGGTTTTCCCTATACCGTTGCTGCGCGATGTTGACGGTCGCTCAGACCGGCCATTGTCCGTTACGATCGAGCGCCTGGCCGACCAGGTAGAGCGAACCGCCGATCAGGATCGCGGGCGCCGGATTGTCGGCCGCCAGACTGTCGATTGCAGCGGCAATGTCGCTCGCCACCATGGTTTTGGCGATACCGGCCTGCTGGGCGATTTCGGCAAGGCGCGCCGGGCTGTGATGCTCATGGCCGATGATCGGCACCGCGGCGACGCGCGCGATATGTGGGGCGAGCAGAGCCAGGAACCCCGCCGCGTCCTTGTTGGCAAGCATGCCGAGCACGAGATCGATCTTTTTTTTGCGGGCCAGCGACCCGGCGAGCAGTTTCGCAAGCTCGCGGGCGGCGTCGAGATTGTGGCCACCGTCGACCCAAAGCTCGTTGTCGGCGGGCAGACGCGCCAAGAGCGGGCCAGCGGCAAGCCGCTGCATCCGGCCCGGCCAGAACGCCTCCGCGACGCCCTGTATAACCTCCTCCTCGCTGGGGCGCGGGCGCGGCGCGATGCTGAGCATCGCGATCGCGAGCCCCGCATTGCGGTGCTGATGCGCGCCGGGCATGCGCGGGTGCAACGGGGCGTCGATCGAGTGGAAGTCGGAATGCCAATGAAAAGCCTCGCCGACCGGCTCGACCCGCCAGGCGTCCCCTTCGGAAAACAATGTCCCGCCGACCGCGGCCGCGCGCTCGCCGATGATGTGCATCAGCGGCGCGGGATAGGCGAGCGTCGCGAGCGCGGCGCCGGGTTTGAAGATACCCGCCTTTTCCCACGCGATCCGGACCGCCGGATCGTCGGGGGTGCCATCTTCGGGGGCGAGCAGAAACGCCTCATGGTCGATGCCGAGTGAGGCAATGCCGCACACCGCGGGGGCAGTAAGGATGTTGGTGGCGTCGAGGCGGCCCCCGAGGCCCACCTCGATAATGCAATCGTCGGCGGGGGTGCGGGCGAAGGCGAGAAAGGCGGCGGCGGTGGTGATTTCGAAGAAGCTGGCGTGCAGGTCTGCCGCGACGTCGAGCACTTCTTCGAGCAGCGCGGCGAGCAGCGGATCGTCGATCAACGTTCCCGCGAGGCGGATGCGCTCGTTGAAGCGGACGAGATGCGGACTGGTATAGCTGTGGACGCGGCGCCCCTGCGCTTCGAGGATCGCGCGCAGATAGGCGCAGGTCGATCCCTTGCCGTTGGTGCCGGCGACGTGGAAGGTGCGTGGCAGCTGGTTTTGCGGATTGCCGAGGCGGTCACAGATTTCCGCGATGCGTTCGAGGCCGAGGATGTCGCGCCCCGGCGACAGCGCGGCGAGCCGGTCGAGCTGGGTCTGGACGGCTGGGTCGGAGGAGTGGGCGTGGTCGGGCATCTTTTCCTTCCCTCCCTAAGGGAGGGGCTGGGGGTGGGTACGCGGCGAAGCCGCGCTGCTACATCGAAGTCGAAATCGTCGATCGGGGCATCGAGCCCCGACCGCCGAGACCCACCCCGACCCCTCCCTTTCAGGGAGGGGAAGCGCTAAGCCGCCTTCTCCGGCGCCAGATAGCCGATCAACCGCCCCAGCGTCTCCGGCAAATCCTTGCGGTGCACCACCATGTCGATCATCCCGTGGTCGAGCAGATATTCGGCGCGCTGGAAGCCTTCGGGCAGTTTTTCGCGGATCGTATTTTCGATCACGCGCTGGCCCGCAAAGCCGATCAGCGCCTTGGGTTCACTGATCTGAACATCGCCGAGCATCGCATAGCTCGCGGTCACGCCGCCTGTGGTCGGATCGGTCAGCAGCACGATATAGGGCAGCCCGGCACGGCGCAGGCGCGCGAGCGCGACGGTCGCGCGCGGCATCTGCATCAGCGACAGCGTGCCTTCCTGCATCCGCGCCCCGCCCGCCGCGGTGATCGCGATATAGGGACAACCGCGTTTGATCGCCGCTTCGACGCCTGCGACGAAGGCTTCGCCGACCGCGACGCCCATCGACCCGCCCATGAACGCGAAATCCTGAACCCCGACCACGGCGCCCTGGCCCGCGATGCGGCCAAAGGCGTTCTGATAGGCATCGCGGTCGCCGGTTTGCGCGCGCGCCGCCTTGATGCGGTCGACATATTTTTTGGTGTCGCGGAATTTCAGCGGGTCTTCGGGGGCCGGCGGGGCGGCGATCAGCTCATGCTGGCCGCCGTCGAAAAGCTGGGCAAAGCGTTCCTTGGCGCCGATGCGGTCATGGTGGTCGCAGCGAGGGCAGACGTTTAGATTGTCCTCCCACTCTTTGACGAACACCATTTGTTGGCACTGGCGGCATTTATGCCAGAGATTGTCGGCGGTATCGCGCTTGGCGCCAAAGGGCAGGGCGTTGCGGACGCGGTCGAGCCAGCTCATGCGACGATCTCCTTGGCGCGATGGATAGCATCGGCGAGGCTGCGGGTGAAGGCTTCGACGTGGCGGGGCGCATCGGCGCTATGCTGTGCGACCAGCTCGACCAGCGCCGAGCCGACGACGACGCCATCGGCGACCCGGGCAATCTGCGCCGCCTGCTCGGGAGTGCGGACCCCGAAACCGACCGCGATGGGCAGGTCGGTCTGGGTACGGAGGCGCGCGACGGCGTCTTCGATGCTCGCCTGCGCCGCCTGTTGCAGGCCGGTGATCCCGGCGACGCTGACATAGTAAAGAAAACCGCCCGCGCCATCGAGCACCGCGGGCAGGCGCGCCGCGTCGGTGGTCGGGGTGGCGAGGCGAATCTGATCGACCCCGGCGGCGCGCAGCGCGGGACCGAGGCTGTCGTCTTCCTCGAACGGAATATCGACGCAGATGACGCCATCGACGCCCGCCTCCTTGCAGGCGGCGGCGAACCATTCGGCACCGCGCACGGTCATCGGATTGGCATAACCCATCAGGACCAGCGGGGTGTCGGGGTGGCGAGCGCGAAAGCCCTTGGCAATGGCCAGAATGTCGGCCGTCGTGGTCCCGGCCGCAAGGCTGCGCAGGTTGGCCGCCTGAATCGCGGGACCGTCGGCCATTGGATCGGTGAACGGCATCCCGAGTTCGATGACATCGGCGCCGCCCGCGACGAGCGCGTCGAGGATAGCAGCGGTGTCGCCGTCACCCGCGGTCACGAAGGTGACCAGCGCCGGGCGCGGCTTGGCGAAGGTGGCGGCGAAACGCGTCATATCTGCGTCCCCAGCGCCTCGGCCACAGTGAAGATGTCCTTGTCGCCGCGGCCGCACAGATTGGCAACAATGATCGCGTCGCGGTCCATTTCCAGCGCCACCTTGGCAACCGCGGCAATCGCGTGGGCCGGTTCGAGCGCAGGGATGATGCCCTCGGTGCGGCAGAGCAGCTGGAACGCATCGAGCGCGTCCTGGTCGGTGGCGCTGGTATAGTCGACCCGGCCGATGTCGCGCAGCCACGCATGTTCGGGACCGATGCCGGGATAGTCGAGGCCCGCGCTGATCGAATGCGCCTCGTCGATCTGGCCGTCTTCGTCCTGGAGCAGATAGGTTCGATTGCCGTGGAGGATGCCGGGGGCTCCGCCCGCGAGGCTGGCGGCATGTTCCTTGTCGAGCCCATGCCCGGCGGCTTCAACGCCCAGCATCTTGACCGAGGGATCGTCGAGGAACGGATGGAACAGCCCGATGGCGTTCGACCCGCCGCCAATCGCGGCGACGAGCAGATCGGGCAGACGCCCGGTGCGGTCGAGCAGTTGCGCGCGCGCTTCCTTGCCGATCACGCTCTGAAAATCGCGGACGAGTTCGGGATAGGGGTGCGGGCCGGCGGCGGTGCCGATGATGTAAAATGTATCGTGAACATTGGCGACCCAGTCGCGCAGCGCCTCGTTCATCGCGTCCTTCAGCGTGCGGGCCCCGCTTTCGACCCCGATCACCTCGGCGCCGAGCAGCTTCATGCGAAACACATTCGGCTGCTGCCGCTCCATGTCGCGCGCGCCCATGTAGATCACGCAGGGCAGGCCAAAGCGGGCGCAGACGGTGGCGGTTGCAACGCCATGCTGCCCGGCGCCGGTCTCGGCGATGATGCGTGTCTTGCCCATGCGGCGGGCGAGCAGGATCTGACCGATGCAATTGTTGATCTTGTGCGCGCCGGTATGGTTGAGTTCGTCGCGCTTGAACCAGATTTGCGCGCCCTTGCCCTCGGGAGCGTTTTTGCGCAGCTCTTCGGTCAGCCGTTCGGCGTAGTAAAGCGGGCTCGGGCGACCGACATAATGGGTGAGGAGGTCGTCGAACTCGGCGGCAAAGGCGGGGTCGCTCTGGGCGGCGCGATATTCGCGCTCGAGGTCGAGGACGAGCGGCATCAGCGTCTCGGCGACGAAACGGCCGCCGAAAATGCCAAAATGGCCGCGCTTGTCCGGCTGGCTGCGATAGCTGTTGGGCTGCGTGTTCATAACCGCGCCGCTTTAAGGAAAGCGGCGATCTTGTCCACATCCTTCACGCCCGGCGCGCTTTCGACCCCCGACGACACATCGACCAGCGGCGCGCCGGTTTCGGCAATCGCTTGAGCAACATTGTCCGGCGTCAAACCGCCCGCAACGCCCCAGTCCATGCTGTGGCGGTGATTTTTGAGCAGCGACCAGTCGAACCGCGTTCCGGTGCCGCCGGGCATCGCCGCCGCGGGGGCGTCGAACAGGATGCGATCGGCGGCGCCGCGATATTTCTCGATCCGCTCCAGCGTTCCGGCGTCTTTCAGGCCAACGGCCTTCCACACCTGCGCCGGCGCCAGCCGTTTGACGACCGCGAGCCATTCGGGGGTTTCGTTGCCGTGGAACTGGATGATGTCGGGGCGCACCGCCGCCAGCGCGTCGGCAGTCAGTTGCTGCGACGCATTGACGAGCAGCAACGCGACCTGAACGTGCCGCCCGGCGCGTTTGCGGAGCGCAGCGGCGGTGGTCAGGTCGACGTGCCGCGGGCTCGGCTCATAATGGACGAGACCGATGTGCGTCGCGCCCAATTCGATGGCGGCGTCGATCGTTTCGGGGGTGGAGAGGCCGCAGATTTTGACGAAGGGGGGCATAGTGATCTTTATCCTGTCGTCATCCCGGCGCAGGCTGGGATCTCCACGGTGCAGCATGTGGCCGCGGCGGGATCCCGGCCTTCGCCGGGATGACGGATTTGTTTATTACAGCGTCGCTTCGATTTCGCGCGCCGCGAGGTCGGGGTCGGGCGATTGGCTGATCGGGCGGCCCACCACCAGGATCGAGGCGCCGTCGGCCATGGCCTGGGCTGGGGTGACGACGCGTTTCTGATCGCCCGCGCTGCCGTTTGAAGGCCGGACGCCGGGGACGACGAAAAAGCCGCCGGGCCACGCCTTGCGCGCCGCTTTCACTTCCTGTCCCGAGCAGACGATGCCGTCGAGCCCGGCTTCGCGGGCCAGCGCCGCAAGGCGGACGACCTGGTCGTGCGGGGTGCCGCCGACGCCGATGTCGTCGAGATCGGGGGCGTCGAGGCTGGTCAGCACGGTGACCGCGACAACCTTGGTATTGAGCCCCGCTACCGCCTTGGCTTCTTCCAGCATCGCACGGCCGCCCGCCGCATGGACGGTCAGGATCGCGGGTTCGAGGGGGCGAAGCGCCTGGATCGCCTTGGCGACGGTGTTGGGAATGTCGTGCAGCTTGAGGTCGAGAAAGATCGGCAGCCCCAGCTTGGCCATTTCATGCACGCCATGATGGCCATTGGCGCAGAAGAATTCGAGCCCGAGCTTCAGCCCGCCGACATGATGCCGCACCTTCTGCGCCAGCGTGACCGCGGCGTCGAGATGGGGGTGATCGATGGCGAGATAAAGCGGCGAGCTCATGGAACATCCAGTGGCAGGGTGGGCGATGCGGTGCCCGCCGCAGGGGCGGTTGCCGTCACCGGGGCGGGGGTGAGGGCGGGCTCCACGGGGCGATTGGCCAGCGCGCGCAAGTCGGCCAGCTGGCGTTCGCTGGTATCGAGGCGCCGTTTCAGCGACCAGCGCGTGGTGCGCAGCGCGATCCACATCGGCACGCTGCCGATCAGGAAGGCGGCAAGGATCAGCACCGGCAATTTGGTGTCGAGCACCTGGCCGGGCCAGATGGTGACGGTCACCGGCAGCCAGTTCGCCATCGCGAAAATGACCAGCACTGCGGTCAGCAACACCCAGATGATCGTTCGCAGGATTCCCACTATCGTCTGCTCCTCATACGCTCGGGTCAGACGACCCTATGCGAGTTTCCAGCGGGTTTCCACCCCGCGTTACGCGGGGCCGAATACCCGGTCGAAGATCGTATCGACATGCTTCATATGATAGCCGAGGTCGAAAAGTTCCGTGAGTTGCTCGGCAGACAGGCGCGCGGTCACGTCCGCGTCGGCTTTCAGCAGTTCGAGCAGCGACAATTGGCCGTCGCTTTCCCACACCTGCATCGCGTTGCGCTGGACCAGATGGTAACTGTCCTCGCGGCTCGCGCCGGCTTGCGTCAGTGCCAGCAGCACGCGCTGCGAATGGACGAGCCCGCCCATGCGGTCGAGGTTCTTCTGCATGCGCTCGGGATAGACCAGCAGCTTGTCGACCACCCCGGTCAGGCGGCCGAGCGCGAAGTCGAGGGTGATCGTCGCATCGGGGCCGATGAAGCGTTCGACCGACGAATGGCTGATGTCGCGCTCGTGCCACAGCGCGACATTTTCCAGTGCCGGGACCACGGCGCTACGCACCATGCGCGCAAGCCCGGTGAGGTTCTCGGTCAGCACCGGGTTACGCTTGTGTGGCATCGCCGACGACCCCTTTTGGCCGGGCGAGAAATATTCCTCGGCCTCGAGCACTTCGGTGCGCTGCAGGTGGCGGACTTCGGTCGCGAGGCGTTCGATCGAGCCTGCGACGACGCCGAGCGTCGCAAAGAACATCGCGTGGCGATCGCGCGGGATGACCTGCGTCGAGACGGGCTCGATCGACAGGCCGAGCTTTGCCGCGACATGCGCCTCGACGCGCGGGTCGATGTTGGCGAAGGTGCCGACGGCGCCAGAGATAGCACAGGTGGCCACTTCGGCGCGGGCGGCGATTAGCCGCGCCTTGCAGCGGTCGAACTCGGCATAAGCCTGCGCCAGTTTGAGCCCGAAGGTTACGGGCTCGGCGTGGATGCCATGGCTGCGCCCGATCGTCGGGGTCAGCTTATGTTCGAACGCGCGGCGCTTGATCGCGGCGAGCAGCGCGTCGAGGTCGGCGATCAACAGGTCCGCGGCCTGCGCCAGCTGGACCGCGAGGCAGGTGTCGAGGACGTCGGAGCTGGTCATGCCCTGGTGCATGAAGCGTGCCTCCTCGCCGACATTTTCCGACACCCAGGTCAGAAAGGCGATGACATCATGCTTGGTGACCGCCTCGATTGCATCGATCGCGGCGACGTCGATGACCGGGTTCGTCGCCCACCAGTCCCACAGGGCTTTCGCGGCGGATTTGGGAACGGTTCCGAGCTCGGCGAGGGCGTCGGTCGCGTGCGCTTCGATTTCGAACCAGATGCGAAACCGATTCTCGGCCGACCAGATCGCGGTCATTTCCGGCCGGGCGTAACGCGGAACCATTGAATTTCCTTCCTTTTCGGGCGCTCCATCGCAGAATCCCTGCGGAACCGCGCCGGGGCGCCCCGTAGCAGGGACAAGGCGTTTCGCCAACCGCCGCGGGTCCGCAACCATGCCCGGACCCGGCGGTTGCTCCCATGCCCCCAACAAAAAAGGCGACGGGTCGCAAACTCCCTGAAGTCGCCACGAAAGGAGAATTTTCATGTTGAAACAAATGCTTTTGATCGGCGCGGCGGCCGTGAGCTTCCCCGCACTGGCCCAGACCACTGGGCCGGCGGGTGAGGAACCGGCGCCCACGAGTCAGACGCCCGCTCCCACCGATACCACGGCGCCGACGCCGGATGAAAATCCGGCCGACGATGCCCAACCGTCGGACGAAACGGCCCCGACCGAAGATGCCGCGCCGACCGACACCCCTCCGGCAGCCGAACCCACCCAACCGGCTGACCAGCCTGCCCCGGAGCCCGACCCGAAACCCGAACCGGACCCGGAATAACCGTCAATCAATGATCTAGGAGAATGACCATGTTGAAACAGATGCTTTTGATCGGTGCCGCCGCCGTGAGCTTCCCGGCGCTGGCCCAGACGACCGCACCCGCCGCCGATCCGGCCGCACCCACGACCGCGGCCGAACCGGCGCCGACGACCGACACGGCAGCCCCCGCTGACACAGCGGCCCCGGCTGACGCTGCGACCACGCCCGCACCCACGCCGGACGCTTCGGCGCCGACCGCGGCTGCTGAACCTGCCCCGGCAGGTGCAGCGGCCACCCCGACCCAGATCGCGCAGATCGTCGAAAAGGAATTTCCGACCTATGACGCCGATGCCAATGGCGATCTGAATGACGCGGAATTCGCCACCTGGATGAAAAAGCTGCGCACCGCGACCGAGCCGAGCGTCGATCCTGAATCGGCCGAGGTGAAGACGTGGATCGGTCAGGCCTTTGCTGCCGCCGATGGCGACAAGTCGGGCGCCGTCAATAAAGCGGAACTGACCGGGTTCCTTTCGCGCGGCGCCTGAACAGGTTTCCCGCGGGGTGGTGCAGCCGTCGGAGCGATCCGGCGGCTGCATCCGATTCTGCCTTACAAAAGCCCCATCGCGCGGAAGCTGCGAAATTCCGACCCGCCGATGACGATGTGGTCGTGAAGCGCGATCCCCAACCTGCTGGCAGCATCGGCGATATCACGGGTGATCGCGATATCCTGACGGCTCGGCTCCGGGCTGCCGCTGGGGTGGTTGTGGACCAGGATGATCGCCGACGCGCCAAGTTCGAGCGCGCGCTTGATGACCTCCCGCACGTAGATCGCCGATTGATCGATCGATCCCTCGCTCGCCAGTTCGTCGCGGATCAGCATGTTGCGCGAATTGAGATAGAGGACGCGGACGCGCTCGACATCGATCGGCCCCATGTCGGCGCGCAGCCAGTCGAGCAGCGCGTCCCAGCTGGACAATAAAGGCTTGTCGCGAAACTCGCCCTTGAGCAGGCGCAGGCTGGCGGCCTGGACGATCTTCAACGCCGCGATGCCGGTGTCGCCCAAACCATCGACGCGGCGCAGCGACTCCGGGTCGGCACTGACCAGCTGCGCCAGCGAACCGAATTCGCGCAGCAAAGCTTTGGCCAGCGGCTTGGTGTTGCGGCGCGGGATGGCGAGCGCGAGCAGATATTCGACCAGTTCGTAATCGGCCATGCCGTCGGCGTCGCCGCCGAGCAGCCGCCCGCGCAGCCGGGCACGGTGGCCCGCATGATCGGGCGGCGAAGCGGGCATGTCCATCGCCACCGAATAACCGCCTTGTGAGGCGCACTCAACGGGCATAGGACACAGATGATGGCGATCCGGACCAATTTGTTGCAGCGAAACGGGATTTCCGGCGTTGCCCCTGAGGAACTTGGACCGGGCCGGAGGACGAATCGACGCCATGACGTCATCCCCTGACAGCCCGTTTCGCAGGTCGTCGGCATCGTGAGCGAGGCGGACGACAGCCCCAAACGACGGTGGCGGCACCAGCCCGTGCTGTTCAAGAAGCGCTGGTTGACCGCGGGCGCGGTGGTCGTGGTGGTTGTCGCGGCGTGGATCGCGCGCGAACCGATTGCCGACCGCTTTATCAGCGACGAATTGGGGAGCCGCGGCGTCCCGGCAAAATATCGGATCGACGCTATCGGGTTCCGCAGCGAACGCCTGTCGAACGTCGTGATCGGCGATCCCGCCAACCCCGACCTGACCGCAAAAAGGGTCGAGATACTGCTCGGCTATGGCTGGTCGGGGCCGTATGTCACCGAAATCCGTGCCGAAGGCGTCCGCCTTTATGGTCGCGTCGTCGATGACCGCCTGTCGTTCGGGGCGCTCGACAAGTTTCGCGATCCGACCAGCACCGATCCCTTTGCCTTGCCCAATCTGGCGGTCGTGCTGCACGATGCGCGGGCGCGGGTCGAAACACCATGGGGCAATGTTGGCGCGGCGCTGAACGGCAGCGGCAACCTGCGCCGCGATTTCACCGGCAAGCTAGCGCTCGTCGCCCCGAATGTGACCGCCGCCGGGTGCGGCGGCCGCGACGTCAGCTTTTACGGCACCTTGCTGGTCCGCGACGTCCGCCCGCAGCTTGTCGGCCCGTTGCGCGGAAAGAGCCTGTCGTGCGCCGAAGGCGGCGTCACTGCCGCATCGCCGCAGATCGCGCTCGACATATCGCTATCCGAAGATCTGCAGAGCTGGAAAGGCGAGGCTGACGCCAGCATCGCTCAGTTGGTGGCGGGACCGGTGCAGGCCGATCGCTTGGGCGTGCTCGCGCGGTTCGACGGCACCGTGGCCGCGACCAAGCTGAGCCTCGATGCCGACATGGCGCGGGTCAGCGGTGCCGATTTTGCCGCCGCAACGGTCAGCCTCGATGCCGAAGGCGTCGTGGGCAAGGCGGCACCGAGCCTCGCTGGTCGGATCGGCTTCGCCCGCGCCAGCGGCGGCGCGGCGATCCGGCGGACGCTGGCGGCCGGCGTCGATGGACTGACCGGCACCCCGATCGGACCGCTGGCGACCAAGGCGAGCGCGGCGCTGAGCCGGATGCTGGCTGACGTGGGCGGCCGTGCCGATTTTGCCCTGGTCGGCGAAGGGCCGGCGGCGCGTATCGACCTGATCGCGCCGCAGCTGACAAGCGCCAGCGGTGCGCGCTTCACCGGCAGCGCCGACAGCCGCATCGCCTATTTATATGGCGCCGCACGGCCTGCGGTGCTGGCCTCGGGACGCTGGACCTTTGGCGGGGGTGACCTGCCGACCGGATCAGTGACCCTCGACCGCCGCGGCGACGGGTCGATCAGCGGACTGGCGAGCCTCGCCCCCTATCAGGCGAGCGGCGCGCTGCTTGTGCTGACCCCGGTGCGCTTTTCGGGCGACCGGGGCGGCTTGCTGCGCTTTATGACCCGCGCCGACCTGTCGGGGCCGCTTGGCGACGGACGCGTCGAGCGACTGAGCGTCCCGCTCAACGGGTTTATTGCCCCCACCGGGGCGCTCGCACTCGACGGCGGGTGCAGCCGGGTGAGCGCCCAGCGGATCAGCGTGTCGGGTTTCCGGATCGGCGCCAGCGCGATCGACCTGTGCAGCCGTCGCGGCGCGCCGCTGCTGAGTGCGGGACCCGATGGATTGCGCGGGCAGATCCGGATCCCCGGCCTCAATCTGCGCGGCACCAGCGGGCGTTCGCCGTTCACAGTGACCAGCGGCCCCGCGGCGATTGACCTAGCCACCCTACGCTGGTCGCTGGCGCTCGCCGATTTCCGGCTGGGCGAAGGCGACAGCATGACCCGCTTCGACGCCCGGAGCGTCACCGGGCGCGCCACCCCACGGGGCATGGCGGGCGAGCTGCGCGGCGCCAGCGGCAAGATCGGCGCGGTGCCTTTGACCATGAGCGAGATCGGCGGTGCGTGGCGCTGGGCGGGCGGCGCGCTGACGCTCGATGGCGGGCTGTTGCTCACCGATGCGGCGCCCGAAGCGCGCTTTGCGCCGCTGGTCAGCAACAATGCGACGCTGCGGTTCGCCGAGGGCATAATCGACGCGAGGGCCGGGTTCAACGAGCGGCAGACCGGCACGAAAATCCTCGACACGATCATCCGGCACCGCTTTGCAAACGGTAGCGGCTTTGCCGATCTTCAAGTCCGCGAGCTGCGGTTCCATGACGGCTTCCAGCCCGACCAGCTCACCAAGCTCGCGCTCGGCGTCGTGGCCAATGTCCAGGGATCGGTGGTGGGCGACGGCCGCATCGAATGGACCGCGGCGGGGGTGACGAGCCGCGGCACCTTTGCCACCGCCGATGCCAATCTGGCCGCGGCCTTTGGTCCGGTAACCGGGCTGACCACTACGCTGACCTTCGACGACCTGATCGGCCTGCGCTCGGCGCCCGGGCAGATTGCCCGGGTCAAGCAGATCAACCCCGGCATCCCGGTGCTCGACGGCGAAATCGAATATCAGCTGCTCGGCGACAACCGGGTGCGGGTCGAGGGGGGCAGCTGGCCGTTCGGCGGCGGACAATTGCTCCTCCACCCGACGACGCTCGATTTCAGCTCCGAACAGACGCGGCGGCTGTCGTTCGACATCGTCGGGGTCGATGCCGCGATATTCCTGCAAAGTTTCGGATTCGAAAATATCAATGCGACGGGCAAGTTCGACGGGACGCTGCCGGTCGAGTTCAGCGGGCTGGGCGGGCGCATCGTCGGCGGCCGCATCGATTCGCGCGCCGGCGGCGGCACGCTCGCCTATGTTGGCGAATTGTCGAACCGCAACCTGGGCGCGATCGCCAATTTTGCCTTTGGCGCGCTGCGCAGCCTGAAATATGATGATCTGACGATCATCTTGAACGGGGATCTGGACGGCGAAATGGTGACCGACATCCGCTTTGGCGGCGTGGGGCAGGGCGAGGGCGCGACGCGCAATTTCCTGACCAATGCGGTCGCCAAAATCCCGCTCGTCTTTAACGTCAAGATCACCGCGCCGTTCCGCCAGCTGCTGACCTCGGCCAAGGGTTTCTACGATCCTTCGCTGTTGATCGAGCAGAATCTCCCGGCGCTGATCCGTGCCCAGGAAGAAGCCGCAGCCGCGGCGAAAGCCCCGTCCGTCCCCGTTCAGCCTCCAGAAAGCGAGCCTATGCGATGAATATGTCCAAGACTGGAGCAAGGAGGCGGGCCGTGATCGGCCGCGGTCTGGCGGTGCTGATCGGCATGACAGCCCTTACCGGTTGCGTGCAGATCGAAACGCCCGACAAGCCGATCGAAATCAATCTGAACATCAACATTCGTCAGGAAGTGGTGTACAGACTGGACGGCGATGCCAAGAAGCTCATCGAACAGAATAGCGAGATATTCTGAAGACAGGGAATGAACTGATGCGTGTGACAATGTGGAAACCCACCGGGCTGGCGCTGGCCGCGATCGCGGCGACCGCCGCTGTCGCGCTGGCGGTGCCGTCGGCGATGGCGCAGCGCGACCCCGCCTATGCCGCGGCGCGCGCCGCCGGGCAGGTCGGCGAGCAGCCCGACGGCTATCTGGGTTTTGTAACGCCGCCGACCCCGGCGATCCGCGCGCTGGTCCAGGACATCAATATCAAGCGCAAGGCGAAATATACCGAAAGCGCCCAGGCGACGGGCAGCACGGTCGAACAATTCGCCTTCACCAGCGGGTGCAACCTGATTGCAAAAACGTTGCCTGGCGAAAAATATCAGGCGCCCGACGGCCGCTGGCTGACCCGCGACGAGGGCCCACCGGTGCGCAATCCCAGCTGCCCGTAAGGCAAACGATTATCCAAGGGCGCCTGCGGGCGCCACATGCCGCCGCGCCCCTAAACGCGGCGGCATTTTTGTGCGTCGCCGCAATTGTATGGGGGGGCGGGCATTGACTTCATCGGGCGTCGTTCCTAAACGGACCGCGCCTTAGGGGTCCCCCGATTTTTCGGGCCTTTTTTCGCAGGCGGAATCGGGGCTTTCCGGTTCTGTTTCAGGAGGATGGCGGGAAATGACGGGGAACGGCAGCGATCCGGAACTTGGCTCAGAGGATTCGCGCCTGGTCTCGCTCAACGAGCGATTGGACCGGGCCGAAGCCGCAGAAGCAAAGCGGACCGCGGTGAACGCCGGACCGGAATCCGATGCCAATTACCGGCTCGGCAACCGCGTTCTGGCCGAACTGCTGGGCGGGATCGGTGGCGGCGCGTTGGTCGGTTGGACAATCGACCATTTCGCCGACACGGCGCCCTGGGGCCTGTTGGTGGTGCTGTTCCTTGGAATAGTCGTCGCCTTCAGAAACATATTTCGAATTGCGAACGTCCGGCCCACGAAGCCGGATTGACTGGATTTTAGGCGAGGTATCGCGTGGCGGATCAAGGCAAAGTGGACCCGATGCACCAGTTCGAGGTGCAGAAGATGTTCGACATGTTCCATGTCGGCAATCATGAGGTTGCCTTTACGACCAGCGCGATGTGGATGGTCGTCGCCGGCCTTCTGCTGTGGGTCTTCATGATCGGCGGCATGAAGCGCCAGCTCGTTCCCGGTCGCTGGCAAGTCGCCGTCGAAGGCTTCACCGGCTTTATTTCGGGCATGATGAACGCCAATATCGGTCCCGAAGGGCGCAAATATACGCCCTATGTCTTCTCGCTGTTCATGTTCATCCTGATGCTGAACGTGATCGGCCTGATGCCGCTCGGCCTTTTCGGCGTGCATCCCTTTACCGTGACGAGCCACTTCACGATCACCGGTTTCCTCGCGATCCTGAGCTTCTCGATCGTGCTGATCGTCGGTTTCTGGCGCCACGGCCTGCATTTCTTCTCGCTGTTCGTTCCGCACGGCACGCCCTGGTGGCTGCTGTGGCTGATCCCCGTGATCGAGCTGGTGTCGTTCCTCGTCCGCCCGTTCAGCCTTGCGCTGCGACTGTTTGTCGCAATGACTGCGGGCCACGTGCTGATGAAGGTGTTTGCATCCTTCATCATCGACGGGATCGCCGCGAGCCCGGTCGTCGGGCTGGGCGTCGGCATCCCCAGCATGGCGCTGATGGTCGGGATCAGCGGTCTCGAGCTGCTCGTCGCCGGGATCCAGGCGTATGTTTTTGCGCTGCTCACGTCACTCTATCTGAACGATGCGATCAATCTGCACTGATATTTCAACCAACTAATCAACGCTTTTCCCAAGGAGTATAAAATGGACGTTCAAGCTGCTTCGCTCATCGGCGCCGGTCTGGCCGCTATAGGTGCCGGTATGGCCGCCATCGGTGTGGGCAACGTTTTCGGTAGCTTCCTCGAAAGCGCGCTGCGCAATCCGGCTGCTGCCGACGGCCAGCAGGGCCGCCTGTTCATCGGCTTCGCGGCCGCCGAACTTCTCGGTCTGCTGTCGTTCCTGATCGCGATCCTGCTGTACCTCAAGGCAGCCTGATTTCGTTTGCGGGGTCGGCTCGCTAAAAGCCCGCCCCGCGACTGCTTTTCTTTTGTCGGTCGAGTAAATCCATGCCTCAAATCAGCCAATTCGCTGAAAGCTGGTACGCCGCATCGCAGATATTCTGGGTGCTGCTGACCTTCGGCTTCGTCTTTTTCGTCATCGGCCGCGGCATGCTGCCGAAGATCGAGGCGACGGTGGACGCCCGTGACCGCAAGGTGGCCGACGATCTGGCTGCGGCTAAAGCCGCTCATGCCGCCGCAGACAAGCTGGAAGAAACTTACCGCCAGCAAAGCGACGCGAGCCGCGCCGCTGCGCAAAAAGCGGTGACGGACGCCAAGGACAAGGCCGCGAAAGACGCCGAAAAGCGTCTGGCGAAGGTTGACGCCGAACTCGCCGACAAGCTGTCGGCAGCCGAGGCCGACGTCAACGCGGCGCGCACGTCGGCGATGGCGGAAATTGAATCGGTCGCTGCTGAAGCTGCGGCCGACCTCGTCGCCAAGCTGTCGGGCGTGAAAGTTGCTGCGGCGGATGCCAAGGCGGCGGTGAAGGCGGTGCTCCATGGCTAATTTTGCTCTGATCCTGTCGGAAGGCGTGGCCGAACCGGCATCCTTCGGTTTCATCAACGCAACCGTGTGGGTGTCGATCGCGATGGCCATCTTCATTGCCATCCTGCTGTGGAAGAAGGTGCCCGCGATGGTCGCGGGCATGCTCGACAACAAGATTGCCGAGATTTCGAAGCAGCTGAACGAAGCCGAACAGCTGCGGCTCGACGCCGAATCGCTCAAGGCTGAGTACGAAGCCAAGCTCGCCGCCGCGGCGAAGGAAGCCGACGACATGCGCGCCCGCGCCGCAAGCGAAGCCGAAACGCTGGTAGCCAAGGCAAAGGCCGACGCTACCGCGCTGATCGGCCGCCGCAAGCAGATGGCCGAAGACCGCATCGCCGCGGCCGAAGCGACCGCGCTGAACGAAGTTCGCGCCGCGACCGCCAAGGCCGCGACCGCTGCGGCGGCGGCGCTGATTGCCGAAAAGCATGATGCCAACGCCGACAAGGCGCTGGTCGATCAGGCGATTGCGGGCGTCGCCAAGGGCTGACGATGTTCGACATCGCTGGAATACAGAGCGCCCGCGGATTTCCGCGGGCGTTTTGCTGTGCGTGGCTTGAGTGGCTGCTAGCGACCGGAAGCAGCCGTGACGATCCTCCCCATCGACTTGCGATGGGGAGGTGGCAGCGCGAAGCGCTGACGGAGGGGTAATGGCGCGGCGTCGCCACCCCTCCACCACCGCCTACGGCGGCGGTCCCCCTCCCCATCGCAAGTCGATGGGGAGGATCGGCTTCGTCCGCTCCCCAACCCAAAGCAGACATATTCTTGTCAGACCGCTATGCTTGATCGAGTGCCATCCCGCCTCAAAACTTGATCATCACCCGCCGCGCCAGCGCGGGCGATATACTGTGGATAAATTGCAGCATCTTCACCATGCCGACATTGACCTGGCTTTTGCCGGTGCGGATGCCGCGGACGATTTCGGCGGCGCAGTCATGCGCGCTCATTTTCTTGCCCGCGCGGGCCGCGGTCATGTTGGTTTCGACGACGGGCGGTAGCGCCTCGATCACGCGGACATTGCTGTCCTTGAGTAAATGACGGATCGCCTGCGTGTAGCTGCGCAGCCCGGCCTTCGTCGCGCAATAGATTGAGCCGCCCGCGCGCGGCGCGATCGCTAGGCCTTAGGTGACATTAACGATCGCTGCCTCCGGCTGGGCGCGCAAGGTCGGCAGCAGGCGCGTACAGAGCGCGATCGGCGCATCGAGATTGGTGCGAATGCACAGTGTCGCGCTGTCCAGCGTCGCGGCGTCGTTCAGCTCATAGTCGCTGCCGACCCCGGCATTGTTGACGAGCAGCGCCAGCGACTTGCCTGCGACCCCGTCGACCACCGCATCGACACCTGCGGCCATCGACAAGTCGCCCGCGATCGTGCCGAAGCCCAAGGCCGCCATCGTCTGCAATTTCTCGGCCGAGCGGCCCGTCACGATCACATCCGCGCCCGCCGCCTGCAATTGCAGCGCGATCTCGCGCCCGATGCCGTCACTGCCGCCGGTGACCAGCGCCAATTTTCCGCGAAGTTCCATAAGACCCCTCCTATGTTTTGCCGCGCGCACTATGGCGGCTCGCATCGTCCTCGCCTACATGCAAAATCATGGCCCGTCCGAACGCTCCCGACCGATTCAACGAAGAGAAAGCCACCTACGTTGTTCGCGGCGGTAGTGACGCGGACGACAAGCCTGATCTGGAGCGCGGCGTCGAGGCGATCCGCAGCGTCGTGCGCAAATTGCCGACGCGGCCCGGCGTTTATCGTATGCTCGATGCCCGCGGTGATGTCCTGTATGTCGGCAAGGCGCGGGCGCTCAAGAACCGGGTTACCAACTACACCCAAGTCACGCGGTTACCGCAGCGGCTCCAACGCATGGTGTCGCAGACGCGCGCGATGGAAATCGTCACGACGACGAGCGAGGCCGAGGCGCTGCTGCTCGAAGCGCAGCTGATCAAGCGTTATCGTCCGCCGTATAATGTGCTGCTGCGCGACGACAAAAGCTTCCCCTTCATCCTGCTGCGCATGGATCATGATTTTCCGCGGGTGCAGAAGCATCGCGGCGCGCGGCGCGCCAAGGGGCGTTACTATGGACCGTTCGCGAGCGCAGGTTCGGTCGCGAAGACGTTGAATGCCCTGCAAAAGACGTTCCTGCTGCGCAGTTGCACCGATAGCTTCTTCGCCAACCGCTCGCGCCCGTGCCTGCTCTATCAGATCAAGCGCTGTTCGGCGCCGTGCGTCGGTCGCATCTCGAAAGAGGATTATGCGGCGTTGGTCGGCGATGCGCAGGACTTTCTGGAGGGTCGCTCGACGACGGTCCAGAAGCGCCTTGGCGATGCGATGACCAAGTCGGCCGAGGCGATGGATTTCGAGCAGGCGGCGGTGCTGCGCGACCGCTTGAAGTCGCTGACCTTCATTCAGGGCAGCCAGTCGGTCCACGCCGATGGGCTGGGCGATGCCGACGTTTTCGCGCTCGCCGCCAAAGGCGGGCAGTTGTGCGTGGCGGGCTTTTTCATCCGCGGCGGGCAGAATTGGGGGCATCGCAGCTTCTTCCCGGCGCATGTGTCGGGGGTGCCCGAAGCGGAAGTCATGGCGAGCTTCCTCATGCAATTTTACGAAGGCGTGCCGCCACCCAAGACGATCCTGGTCGACCGCGAGCCCGCCGAGATCGAGCTGCTCGCCGAGGCGCTGGGCGAAGTCGCCGAACGCAAGGTCGAAATCAGCGTCCCGCAGCGCGGCAATCGCCGCCGGCTGCTCGAACAGGCGGTGCGCAATGCGGGCGAGGAGCTCGACCGGCGGCTTGCCGAGAGCAGCTCGCAAGCCAAGCTCGGCCGCGAGCTCGCCGAGCTGTTCGATCTGGAGAACTCGCCGCAGCGGATCGAGATTTACGACAACAGCCATATTCAGGGCACCAATGCGCTCGGTGCAATGGTGGTCGCGGGGCCCGAAGGCTGGATCAAGGGCGCCTATCGCAAGTTCAACATCAAGCGCGCCGAGACACAGCCGGGCGACGATTTCGCGATGATGCGCGAGGTGTTCCAGCGCCGCTTCGCCCGCGCGATCGGGGAAGACCCCGAGCGCACCAAGGGCGAATGGCCCGACCTGGTGTTGATCGACGGCGGCAAGGGGCAGGTATCGGCGGTGGCGAGCGTGTTCGCCGAGCTGGGCATCGACGACCTGCCGTTCGTCGGGGTCGCCAAGGGGCCCGACCGCAACGCGGGGCGCGAGACATTCTACTGGCCCGACGGCCGCGAATTCACGCTGCCGCCGAACAATGCGGTGCTATTCTACATCCAGCGGCTGCGCGACGAAGCGCACCGCTTTGCGATCGGCGCGCATCGGGCGAAGCGCGCGAAGGCGATGGGCAGCTCGCCGCTCGACGAGGTGCCGGGGATCGGCCCGTCGCGCAAAAAGGCGCTGCTGATGCATTTCGGCACCGCCCGCGCGGTGCGCGGGGCGAGTCTGGAGGATTTGCAGAAGGCGCCGGGGGTGAGTGCGGCGGTGGCGCAGGCGGTGCATGATTTCTATCATGCGGGGAATGGATGAGCTTTGTTCGTCATCCCGGCGGAGGTCGGGATCTCAACCTCGCGCGAGAACGCTACGGCGAGACCCCGGCCTCCGCCGGGGTGACGGGATAGGAGGAAAGCCCATGGATTTCGCCGCAATGATGCCCTTGGCCGCCACCCTTGGCGTGACGATCCACGAGGGCAGCAAGGACCGCGTCACGGGCAAACTCCCGGTGCGGGCGGAAATCTGCACCGCGGGCGGGATCGTCCATGGCGGCGCGATCATGGCCTTCGCCGACTGCCTGGGCGCGGTCGGCGCGTTCTTGACCCTGCCCGAGGGGGCGAGCGGGACAACGACGATCGAGAGCAAGACCAATTTCCTCGGCGCCGGGCCAGTCGGGTCGGTGCTGATCGGCGAAGCGACCCCGGTCAAGATCGGCAAGCGCGTGTCGGTGTGGCAGACGCGCATCGCGACCGAGGACGGCGCCGATGTCGCGCTGGTGACGCAGACGCAGCTGGTGCTTTGGCCAGCCTGACCGCCCCCGCCATCGTCTGCGCGGTGCGTGCGCATGGCGAGCATGGCGCGATCCTGCGCGCGCTGACCGAGGAGGCCGGGCTGGTGGCGGGCTACGTCCGCGGCGGGCGGTCGACGCGGCTGCGCCCGATCTTGATTGCGGGTAATCTGGTCGCGCTCGAACTGCGCGCGCGCACTGACGAGCAGTTGGCGAGCGCCACCGCCGAATTGCTGAACAGCCGCGCCCCGCTGCTCGCCGAACCGCTGGCGGCGGCGGCGATTGACTGGGTGACCAGCGTCACCGCGACGATCCTGCCCGAACGCCAGCCCTATCCGGCGCTTTACGCGGCGCTGTCGGGATTGCTCGACGCGATCGGCGTCGCATCGTCGGCGCGGCAATGGGCGGCGGCGCTGGCACGTTACGAGCTGCTGTTGCTGGCCGAACTGGGGTTCGGGCTCGATCTCGACGAATGTGTGGTGACGGGGACCGCGAGCGATCTAGCATTCGTCAGCCCGAAATCGGGTGGTGCGGTCAGCGCGGGGGCCGCGGCGGGCTATGAGGAGCGATTGGTGCGTCTGCCGCCCTTTCTGCGTGGTGCCGACCCGGCGCCTTCGCTAAGCGCCGTGCTCGACGGACTGGCGATCACCGGCCATTTCATCGACCGCGACCTGCTCGACGGCCGCGCGCGCGATTTGCTGGCAGTGCGGGCCCGATTGATCGATCGGCTGGGCAGGGCGGTTGCGTGACGCGCCGCTGCTGTCTAAGCGGCGGGCGAGACACGAAAGGGCGACGCGTTGAAAATCCTGCTGCTGGCTGGCGATGGTATAGGTCCGGAGATCATGGCGGAAGCCGAGAAGGTGCTGGACGCGCTCGCGCTGTCGGTGACGCTCGACCGCGCGCTGGTCGGGGGAGCGGCCTATGCAGCGACCGGCCATCCGCTGCCGCCCGCGACGCTGGCGAAGGCAAAAGCCGCCGATGCGATCCTGTTCGGTGCGGTCGGCGATCCGCGCTTCGACAATGTCGAGCGGCATTTGCGCCCCGAACAGGCAATCTTGGGCCTGCGCGCCGAACTGGGCCTGTTCGCCAATCTGCGCCCTGCCAAGATGTTTGCCGGACTGGAGGACAGCTCGGCGCTGCGCCCCGAAGTCGCATCGGCGATCGACCTGCTCATCGTGCGCGAACTCAACGGCGACGTTTATTTCGGCGAAAAGGGCACCCGCACGACGCCGACGGGCGAGCGTGAGGGCTATGACATCATGGCGTATAGCGAGAGCGAGGTGCGGCGCATCGCGCATGTCGCGTTCCGCGCGGCGCAAGGGCGACAAAAACGGCTGTGTTCGGTCGACAAGGCCAATGTGCTGGAAACCTCGCAGCTGTGGCGCGACGTGGTGATCGAGGTGGCGGCGGACTATCCCGACGTGACACTGACCCATATGTATGTCGACAACGCCGCGATGCAGCTCGTGCGCAATCCGGGCCAGTTCGACGTTGTCGTTACTGGCAACCTATTCGGCGACATCCTCTCGGATCAGGCATCGATGTGCGTCGGGTCGATCGGCCTGCTTGCGTCGGCATCGTTGAGCGAAGATACGCAAGGGCTGTACGAACCGATCCACGGCAGCGCACCCGATATTGCCGGCAAAGGCGTCGCCAACCCGCTGGCGATGATCCTGTCGCTGGCGATGTTGCTGCGCCATTCGGGCGGTGACGAGGCGAGCGCGGCGCGGATCGAGGCGGCGGTAGCCAAGGTGCTGGCGAACGGGTGCCGCGGCGCCGATCTGGGCGGGACTATGGGGACCGCGGCGCTGGGCGATGCGGTTGTTGCGGTTTTGAACGGATAGATGAGATGAAAAAGACCACGGGTTTCGATCGCAATACCACTCGCAACTGGCACCCGGCCACCCAAGCGGTGCGCGGCGGCACGTGGCGCAGCGAGCATGGCGAGACGTCGGAGGCATTGTTCCTGACCTCCGGCTATACGTATGACGACGCCGAGACGGTGGCGGCGCGCTTCGCCGGCGAAGCGCAGGGCATGACCTATTCGCGGCTGCAAAACCCGACCGTCGCGATGCTCGAAGAACGCATCGCGCTGATGGAGGGTGCCGAGGCCTGCCGCGCCCAAGCGACGGGCATGGCCGCGATGACCACCGCCTTGCTGTGCCAGCTGTCGGCCGGCGACCATATCGTGGCGGCGAAAGCGGCGTTTGGGTCGTGCCGCTGGCTCGTCGACCATCTCTGTCCGCGGTTCGGGATCGAAACGACCGTGATCGACGGCCGCGACAATGACGCGTGGGACCGAGCGATCCAGCCGAATACCAAGGTCTTCTTCTTTGAAACCCCCGCCAATCCGACGATGGACATCGTCGACATGAAGCATGTCTGCGACCTCGCCCGCGCGCACGGCATCACCTCGGTAGTCGACAACGCGTTCGCGACCGCGGTGCTCCAGCGGCCGATGGATTTCGGCGCCGACGTCGTCGCCTATTCGGCGACCAAGCTGATGGAAGGGCAGGGGCGCGTCCTCGCCGGCGCGGTCTGCGGAACCGAGAAGTTCATCAACGATGTGCTGCTGCCATTTCAGCGCAACACCGGCCCGAACCTGTCGCCGTTCAACGCGTGGGTGGTGCTGAAGGGGCTCGAAACGCTCGATTTGCGCGCGCGGCGGCAGTCGGAGAATGCGCTGGCGGTCGGCAAGTTCGTCGAAAAGCGGGTGCCGAAAATCCTGCATCCCGGCCTTGCCAGCCATCCGCAGCATAATCTGGCGATGAGCCAAATGGAGGCGTGCGGGCCGATCTTTTCGTTCATCCTCGAGGATCGCAAACAGGCCATGGCGTTGCTCAACGCGCTGGAACTGGTCGATATTTCAAACAATATCGGCGATTCGCGCAGCCTGTGCTGCCACCCGGCATCGACGACCCATTACAGCGTCAGCGCCGAGGCGCGCGCGGATATGGGGGTGGTCGACGGCATGCTGCGGATCAATATCGGACTCGAAGATCCGCGCGATCTGATCGCCGATCTGGACCAGGCATTGACCAAGGTCGGGCTTTGAGCGACGCTGTGGGCACCATGATCGACTCCTTCTTTCCTTTTGCGGAGACCACCGGCCCGGTCACGGTGCGCGTGTCGGTCAGCTATCTGCCGGAACAATCGCACCCGGCGCTCGGGCGCTGGTTCTGGGCCTATCATGTCCGGATCGAAAATCATGGCGACGTCGCGGTCCAGCTGATCAGCCGTCACTGGCGGATCAGCGACGGGCGCGGCCAGATCAGCGAAGTCGAGGGTGAGGGGGTTGTCGGCGAACAGCCGCTGATCGCGCCCGGCGGCGCTTATGATTATGTCTCGGGCTGTCCGTTACCGACGCCCGAAGGGTCGATGGTCGGCAGCTATACGATGGAAGTCGGCGACGGATCGGAAATGCTGATCGCGATCCCGCATTTCCCGCTTGTGGCGCCTGCGACCGCAGCATGAAGCGCACCCATCTGCCGCTGAACGCCCTGCGCGTGTTCGACGCCGCTGCCCGGCATTTGAGCTTTACCCGCGCTGCCGACGAGCTGGCGGTGACCCCTGCCGCAGTGGGGCAGCAGATCAGGGCGCTCGAAGATATGCTCGGCGTCGTGCTGTTCCGCCGGACGCCGAAAGGGCTGGAGCTGACCGGCGAGGCCGAGGCCGGGCTCGATGCACTGCGGCAGGGGTTCCTGCAGTTCGAAGAATCGGTGCGCGCGATGCAGGCGGGTCAATCGTCGCAATCGCTGACGATCGCCGCGCCGCGCGACCTGACTGCCAAATGGCTGGCGCCGCGGCTCGCACGCTATAGCCAGCAAGCACCCGATGTGCGCTTTACGCTGGTTTCGGCCGACGGCGGGATCGATTTTACCGAGGCCAACCTCGATCTGGCGATCTTCTGGACCGATGGCGCGGGTGAACATGAGGGTGTCGCGCTTGCCGATGCGCTGATGGTGACCGTGGCCGGGCCGGGTAGCGCCAGCGATACGCGGATCGCCTGGCCCGGCTGTCCGGTGGCCGACGGCGAGCCCGCGCTGCGGCTGGGCGACGCAGGCCTCGCGATCGATGCGGCCGCGAACGGGCTGGGGCAGGCCAATGTCCCGGCGATGCTGGCCGAAGCCGATATTGCGGCGGGACGGGTGCGCCAGATTGGCGACTTGGTGACGGTGAAGCGTGGCTACTGGCTCGTCGCCCCGACGCCGCAATGGCGGCAGGCCAAGGTCAAGGCGCTCGTTGCCGCGTTGACGGCGTAAACATCGCCGTTTTTCGTCATTACGAGCGCAGCGAACCAATCCAGAGCGTGACAAGCCGCACTGGATTGCTTCGCTGCGCTCGTAATGGCGATTGTTTTAGGATTTCGCCGCCAGCGCGAGCAGCCGCGTCACCAGCCCGACCAGCGTTCCGGTGGCCACCGGCGCCTTGGGATCGTTCCAGCTCGCGGTGACGACGAACCATTTGCCGTCGGATTTGCGCTGTCCGAGCAGGCTCATCGAAATCACCCCGAGTTCCGACCCGCCCTTGTAGCCAAGCCACGCCCAATCCTTGGTCGCCCCTGGGTTCACTCCCGGGTTGATCGCCAAGACCGACATCGCGGTCGGCGAATTGCGGCCACGCAGGTCGATCATCAATCGCGCGACGTCGTTGGGGCTGGCGAACCATTCGAGGCTGTCGATAAAGCGCGGTCCTCCGGCAAAGCTCACGCCGTCAACATTGGCGAGCGTCAGCCGGTCGCGGGTCGCGTCGAGCAGTTTGCGCTGCGCTTTGTCGTCGCCCGCGGTAAACGCCTCGCGCTCGCCCGCGAAATTATTGCCTTTCAGCGCGAACGCCTCGACCGTCGTCAGGAATGGGATGTTGCGCGAGGGTTCGCTATGCCCCGCCGCGCGCATCCGCGCCTCGATCGCCTCACGGCCGAGCAGGTGGATCAGGGTGTCGGTCGCGCTGTTGTCGCTGACCGAGATCATCCAGTTGGCCAGGCTTTGCAGCGTTACCGGCGTGTCTTTCGGCCAGTTCGCGGTACCCATCGACGAAAAACTGAGGTGTGACAGCGGTACGACATCGGACCAACGGCGCTTCCTGGCGGCAACCTGCGCCGCCAGTTCGTCGAGAATATAGAGCTTGAACGTCGATCCCACGGCAAACTGCTGATCGGGGTTTGCCGAGGCGAGGGGGCGGACGATCGTGCCGTCGATTTCGGCCACGAGAAAGCCGGTCGATCCTGGCAAAGCCGCGATTTCGGCGGCGACCTTGGCGAAATTGTCGTCCGCCATCGCGAACCCGGTCAACCGCAGACCGATGACCCGGGCATCGGCGCCGGCGCCGACGTCGAGCAGGACCGCGGCGACGCCCTTCTCGAACCGCAGCGACAGCGACCCCGATCGTCCGTCGGCGGAAACCGCCTTTTCGACCGCAACTGCTTTGCCATATTGCGCGATCAGGCTGGCGGTCATGGCCTTAAACTGCGCCTCAGGTAGCGCGGACTGGAACGTCGGATCGAAATAGTCGGCAAAGGGGACCGAGCCGTTGAGCATGTCGACCAGCTGTCCCGCGCGCTGTTCGAACGGCGTGGTCGTCGCGGCGCGCATTTCAGGCGACTGCGCCGCGGCGGCCCCGCCCGGGGAAACCAGCGCCAGCAAAAATGCTCCAAAAACAGGCTTGCAGACCATCAGTACCTCCAACGAGGGCGAAAAGTCACCGCAATCCTAGGCGTCGATCGCGGCCTCATCGAGCGTCGCGGCGTTGGCCTGAATGAACTGGAAGCGGTGCTCGGGGTGTTTCCCCATCAACCGATCGACCAGATCCTTGACCAGATACCGCTCCTCATATTCCTGCGGCAGGGTAACGCGCAACATCGAGCGCGTCGCGGGATCCATCGTCGTTTCTTTCAATTGATTAGGATTCATTTCTCCCAACCCTTTGAAGCGTCCAACCTCGACCTTCTTGCCCTTGAACTGTGTCGCCTCAAGTTCGGCGCGGTGCGCGTCGTCACGCGCGTAGGCCGAGGTGCTCCCGGCGGTCAGGCGATAGAGCGGCGGCTGCGCCAGATAGACATGGCCGCGGCGCACGATGTCGGGCATTTCCTGGAAGAAAAAGGTCATCAGCAGGGTCGCGATATGCGCGCCGTC
>VFQO010008906.1_pt1 | contig 36692 bp, 36 predicted proteins | sample 3512331 | NCBI WGS metagenome assembly VFQO01 (sample SAMN10412371, study PRJNA504923) | tailings metagenome | isolation source: Replicate 3 from Balatoc abandoned mine | place: Philippines: Itogon, Benguet | collected 2017-08-28 | reverse complement strand
GCACAAAGCTTGATTTAACCACTGAACCGCCACTTTTGGGTAGGTGCTGTTAGTGGCTGCCCTTCTGTCTGTCGTGTCAGAATGAGTTTTGCTTAACATTCATCATCATCAAAGCTGTAAAAATGATAATGTCCTGCACGAAATGTATTGTCCACGCAATTGAAAGTCCTTTGGTTTCTATTGTCGCCTTACACAAAATATAACCTAATACGCCTGACATTAAAATGCCGATAACTCCGCTCGGATTTCCAAAATAATGCGGTAGCCCGAACAATACAGCCGATATAATCAATATGGTCAGTTTGGGATAATGGTTGAAAAGTCCGCCAATAATACCAAATCGGAAAATCAGTTCTTCGGTCAACGAGTTTGTAAATGAAAACAGTAATACCAAAGGGATAAAACTCCATTGAAAATTGTCAATGCTGTTTGTGTATTTAACAGCCAAGAACATAAATATTCCTGTCGCAATACTGACAAAGAACAGCAATTGAAATCCGTTTACTGTCCAGGAAGATTTGCCGTTTATTCCAAGCCATTTTTCTTTTTCGGCAATGGTGCTAAGTTGACCTATGTTTAGAAACTCTTTGCTTTCGGGGTTTAAAATCAGAATAGCTATCGTTGCTAAAATTCCGACTGTCAAAGCAAAAACTTGATACTTTGCCAAACCATTCAGAAAACTGTTCGGATGAATTGACAAAGTAATTTCATTAATAAAAGTCCCCGCAGTTACTAACAGAACGGTTGCAATTCCTACAATTAAAAGTGTGTATAACATTTTCATTTTCATATCAGATTTATTTTCTGCAAAGGTCTGATTGAAAAATGCTTTTTCTATTACCATACGATAACTAATGTTTTGCTGTTTGCTCTTTTCTTATTCTGCTCAAACTTTGAGGTGTTACACCAAGATATGAGGCAATATGTTTTTGAGGTGTTCGCTGTATAATTTTTGGTTGGCTGGCTTGCAACTCAATGTATCTTTCTGTTGCTGTTTTTGTAAGTATGTCTATTTGTTGTTTTTGTTTGTGAACAAAAAGTGCTTCGGAAGCAAAACGGCAGATTTTGTCTCCAAACTCTGTGTTGTTACTCAACTTGTCAAAATTGGCTTTAGATATTCTAAAAAGTTCCGATGGTTCAAAAGTTACCACTTCAAGCGGTGTCGGCTGTTGGTTGAGGAACGACATATAGTCACCAAAAAATTCTCCTTCATAGCACAAGTCAATACATACAAAGTTAATATTGTTCCAAAGCAAAATTCCGCCACTTCCTTTTAGAATAAAGCTTAAATATTTTTCTGTCGTGTCCGCATTTTTTATGGTTTGGTCTTTTGTGGTTGTTATCATCTCTCCTAAGTCGGTAAATGATTTCCACGCTTCAATGGGAACATTGAAGTAAGGGTCAAAAGCTTGTTTTATTTTTTCTTCAGTTCTCAATTTTTCTATTTGTCAAAGGTCAGTCGTTTGATGTCTGCTCGGTGGTCTGTCAGGGTTGCCACTAACGGTTTCGGGCTTTGCGTTCGGGCGGGTTTCGGAGCACAAAACTGTCAATAAGCACTGAACCTGAATAGAGGCACAAAGCTCCAAGTTTGCACGTCACCCCGCCTGACGCAAAACCCGTGTTAGTGGCTGGGCTTTCTACCATATTTTTATTATGTCTGTCGCTAAACTTTCTGTTCTGTCGCTAATTTTTTTCTCGTTCCATATCTTGTCTCCACTTTCATAAGGAGTGAGAATGTCAAACCTTGTAATGCCTAAGTCAGCGTAATCCTTAATGCCTTTTTTACGTCCTTCACCTTTTATTTTTCTGTCAAATTCGTAATTCCTTAATGAAGTGTTGAGAGAACTATTTAATAAAGTCATATTGCCAATTTGATAAATTTTTGAGTATCGTTCTCTTTTAGCAACTTCTTTATCAGTAATTGGGTTTCCGTCAGAGTCAACTACTGTTACTTTACTCCAATATTCTTCCCATTTTTGGGGCATTAAATGTTCAAGAGAGTAATTGTATTTTAGTTCTTTTACAGATTGCTTATTGTCGTTTGCTCGTCTGTAAAGTTCTACCCAAAATAATAGCAAAGTCGCATTTTTATTAACGATTGAAGTCAAACCGTTTTTCACTTCATCGTTTGTCTGTTCGGCAAGTTTAGTGTCAATCGCTGAATTATCTTTGATAAACTCTTTACACATTTTGTTGTAACTCTTCGTTTCTGACTTTGTAATCATTCGTCTTACTACTAATGTTTCAACTTTGTGTAGTTCTTCTAAAAGTTTTGTTTCGTTGCTGTCGTATTTGAAGAAAAGCGACAAAATGTAAGGGTGGAAAGTTGATATTTCACACACACTAAGAATGTGAAATAATCGAGCGTAATTGTCTTGATAGTTAAAAAGTGTGCTACCATTAAATACCAATATTTTTTCTCTGAAAAGTTTAGCATATTTTGAAATTTCTTCGACAAACATTTTTAAATCGTCTTTTGAAATTTTTGAAATGTAATTTTTGTAAAGGTTTGACAAGTCCGACAATGTATGTTTATCTGGGTCGAAGAAACCTTTTATAACAGAAATAGAATGTAACAATATTTCAATATTATCACGCATTAACCTACCTGTTGCTCTTGGCGTGTCCCAAAAGTTAATAGCGTCTTCGTCTATTGAAAAAACATTTTCCCATTTTTCCTTGTAAAGCGTTTCTACTTCTTCTGCGTTGTCAAATAGGTCTAACGCTTTTTGAAATAAGGCGTTTTTAATAATGTCTGCACTACTAAGTCTTACACCTGCACTATTTATTGTGTCAAAAATTGCTTGTTCGTCTTCTTTTTCTGATAAGTCAATAATTACCAGTATCTTATTTTCTTGGTCTAATAGACGATTAAATAAATCAACTCTTTTTTGTTCTTCAATTTCTTTTAGTTTTTCGGTAAAGTATTTGAAGCACTGTAATACTTTGTTGTGTTTTGATTGGGTTTTTGTCGCAGGGTTTTCAATAACAATTGAATTGTATTCATCTTCTGCTATTTCATTGTTGATAATCCTTTGAAAATGTTTTTTGTCAATTTTTGAATGTTCAATTTTGACAAAGTAATTTTTGTCTGTTTGATTTTTTTTGAAAAACAAATAGTTTCTTAGTGAAGATTCGCAATTCTTTTGCGTTTCTTCGTCAAAGCTATTGTAAGTTGCTCTGAGTAACACACTAAGAGTTGTTAGTCTTTGTTGTCCGTCAATGACTAATACTTCTTTTGGTTTTCCTGTTTGCTTTTCTTGTTGTTTAAGTATTAATGAGCCTAAAAAATGACTTTTTTCAAAGTCCAATAAGTCTGTTAAAATATCTTCCCAATTTGTTATGTCCCAAACATAACCACGTTGAAAAAAAGGTATTCTTACAAGTCCTTCGTTTCCTAAAAATGTCAATGACATTGCTTCTGCTTTCATCTATTATGTTCTTTTGTTTTTTTGTAATGTTAATTATTTATGGTTGTCGGTCATAGCCTTGCCACTAACGTTTTGCGGCTTGGCGTAGTGGCGGATTTTTAGCACAAAAGTTCAATCGAAGAACTGCACTTGAACCTACCACAAAACTGTCATACGAAGCACTGCACCCGCCATTACGCCAAACCGCTGTTACCGGCTGGGCTTCTTCATTTTGTCGTCTTTGGGTCAATTGTCGCAGAGTTGTAACGAACTAATTTTTCCCAATCAATTTCTCCGTTGTCTTTGCAAAAGTCGTTTGAAAATTCTCTTGTAAACTTGTTTATCATTTGAGAATACGATTTTACAAATTCGTCATTCTTTTCTTTTGCTTTATGTCCGAGTGGCTCAATTATCTCTGTGTATAGTTCTGTGTCGCCTGAAATAAAAGCCCAAAAACTTTGCCCACAATACTTGAAGTAGTCGCCTTTGTCGGGATTGTTGTCACGACCATAGCAACAGCCATTAACAGCAACTACATTTAGTTGAGAGTTACTTGTTCTTAAAGTCTTTTTTGCTGTCTTGAAGTCGGCAACCATTTTTGCAATTTGCGAACTGTTCCCCCAATTCGGACCTGATTTTATTGTTACGATATTTCTCGCTCCGTTATTGTCAAACTCCAAGTCAATGCCCGTAATTCCTGATTTATAGCCACCATAAACTTTACCATTTATAAAAATTGCAAGTCCTTCAAGCCAATCTCCAAAAATTGTTTCTTCATTTGAAGAAATGTGAGCATCTACGATACCACGAATTATTTGCTCGGCTGTTAAAACGTATTTTGCTTTAAATAGGTAAGGGTTTTTACGTTTTAGAACTTGTGTAAGTTTTAATCCGTCAAGACTTTGAATACGCTTTTGGTGAAATGTCCCTATGTTTTGTTCAACGTATTGCGATACGTCTTTCAGGTTTAGTTTTTTCATATTTTACTTTCGGCTCTAATAAATAAAGTTCAACAGGTTTCAATTCCTTTCTTACCATTTCATAGTATTCGGGAACAATCTCAATTCCTATTGAGTTACGTTTCATTCTGTTTGCAACACTTAAAGTCGTTCCCGAACCCATAAATGGGTCAAGCACTGTGTCATTTTCTTTTGTAAAGAGTTTGATAAACCATTCTGGCAGTTCTTGCGGAAATGCGGCACTATGATTTTTATTATTGCACTCTGTCGCTAAATGCAGAACATTTGTTGGATATGCTTTGTCTCTGTCAACCCAATTGGAAATGTTTTTGCCAAAGCCACTTCCAACTTTTGAATTGTCACGTATTTTGTCTGTGTCTGAAAGTTTTTTAAGTCGAGTTTTTGCCCAATCGCCCATTGGAACCATAACTTCTTCCTGATACATATTGAAATGTTTGGCTTTGTTGAATTGAAGAAGACGCTCCCAACTGTCCCGAAAACGATTAGGCCATTTTCCTGGATAAGAGTTCTTTTTGTGCCAAATAAATTCTTCTGTCCAAAGCCAACCTTGCTTTCTCATTGCTATGATAAGTTCCATAACGTAAGTGCTTCTTTCGCCTTCAACGACTTTTTCCTTAATGTTTAGGATAAACGTCCCTGTCGGTTTAAGAACTCTCAAAAGTTGCTCTGAAATGGGCAAAAACCATTCAACGTATTTGTCGGGGTGAATACCACCGTAAGTGCTTTTACGCTGGTCTGCATAAGGCGGTGAAGTCACAACTAAGTCCACAGAATTGTCTGGAAGTAACTTTAATTGCTCCTTGCTATCGCCTAAATATATGTCTGTCGTTATCTCCATTTTTCTTGTCCTAAGATATTTAGCAAATTTACTTTTTTAATCGTTTTAACCTGTCAAAATTGTCCCGAAGTTGTTAACGATTTTCCTGTCGGGTCGGTTTTTTAGCCTTGCCGGTAACGTTTTGCAGCTTGGCGATAGTGCGGGACTTAGAAGCGCAAAACTGTCAAGCTAACACGAATGTATGAAAGAAGGACTACACTTCAAATTAACCACTTCACCCCGCATTTCGCCAAACTGCTGTTGGCTGCTGCCATACTTTTCAGTGGGCTTTCCTGTCGGTTAAAGGGTGTCTAAAAGTTCCTGTCGGATGAAGGGCGAACCCGTGCGTGGGCTTGCACTCTCTTTGCGCTTTTTGTGCGTTTGCCACGTGCGGGGCAAAAGCGCAAAGTGTGTGCAAATGCGTGGCTGATAGGAGGGCTGAACTGTCGAGCTACTGTTTGTTTGTCCGTTTTCGCCAACGGGAGAATACTGTCCGCCAAAGCAAGAATACTACTTGCCAAATGCAACTTTCTTTTCGCCAACACGAGTTTTCTAAAGTCGGAAGTGAGAACACTGTCCGCCAACGTGAAAAGTTTAAATGCGGTTGTGATAAGTCTGTCAGCCGATGGGAATTTTCTAAATGCCAAAGGGAGCTTTCATGTCGCCATTGAAAACTCCCTTTCAGACCTTGTCAAAATACTAAATGACCGAAGCTAAATGCTACTTGCCACGCTTTTTAAACTCCAGTTTGCTCACTTGTTTGAACTGTGGGCTTGTTGCCCCGAAAACTGATTTGACGTATTTCTTCACCTCTAAAGCAACGTCCACCAGTCCGCTTGTTTGTCCGTAAAGAATGTTGTTTCGGGTAATGCGGGCGTTGCTGTAGTTGGTGTAGGCGTTTACAACTGCTGTGTTGGTGGCTTTTAAGCCGCCAAGATTTGTCTGTAAAGTAGAAATCTGTAACTCGGTTTCGTTTGGTGTGTAGGTTGGTTCTGTGCCTACCAAGTCAATGAGTTTACCGAAGTTGTCAATAAGCGCATCGTAGCTTTGTTGTGAAACAGAAATTGTTTTGTCTTCTGCGGCTTCGCTGTCGGCTGCTTTGGGCTTTGCTGATTTAGTTGCGGCACGTTTGCCTTGAATTTTGTTGTTGATGGTTTTTGCATCTTTCACCAGTTTGTCGGTTGCATCTGTAGCATCTAATGCGTTTACAATGCGGGTGCAAAGTTTGCGAAGGGGGTCAAAAGCGGTCTGTCGTTGATTGGTTGCAACCGTGAAAGCATTTTTAGCGGTTATAACACCTGTGATACTGCTTTCTGCGTTGCTGTGCAGTGTGGTTAAATTTCCGATTTGCAAAATTACTTTGCTCGGATTGTAGCTGCCACCGTAGCCATTACAGAAGGAAATCAAGTCTTCAAAGTTGGCTACATTTTTGGCATGTCCTGTTTCTGATGTTGATGCCATGATGTTTGTTTTTTGAAGTTAGAAAATAGATTGATTTGATGCTAAGATATAGCAAAAACTATGATAATAGAAACATTTTAGAGGGTGCAAAAAGACAATAAAAAGCCCGTGTTTATCTCACGGGCGTTAGAAAATTACTGCTTTTAAAAAGGATATTTAAATGTCTAAATTTTTGAGGATGGGAGTTAAGCCCAAAATGCCAACGCTGACCACCTCACCGTTTCTGTCAGTTGTATAACTGAAGATAAGGTAGCTATGGTAAGAGCAGCCGAGATTTGAAAAAAGTGAGCAACCGCCTAACGCACCTGTAATGGGGTTGAGTTGCTTACACTTTTCGTTAATCGCTTTTGTATGCGATTGCATAGAAGGATTTGTAAATGCCATTATTGCTAATGCTACTAAGAAGATTAAAATCGTTTTCATAACTGTGTTTGATTTGTGTGGACGGCTGCTTTGCAGCCGTCCACTGGTTAAAGAATAATTTAAAGTGTAGATGAGGTGTAATACCTAAAGCCGATTTTGTTGCGTCCGTAGTTAGAAATTGAAGAACCTCCATTATCATCATGCCGTTCAACATTTGGTTTGGTCTTTAGCAAATCACTAATATCAAAATCATTATCAGGGTCATTATCAGTTAGCTTTGCCTTTAGCAAGTTCTCTCTCTGTCCTAAGTCAACATTATTTGCATTTCTGATTGCTTCGGGCAGTTTATCGAACTCACTTTTGTGGTCGTCAAACTCGGCATATTTATCATGGAGTTGTTCTTTCAACTTTGTAAGCATAGGCACTGGACTTGACCTTCTCAGGCGGTTCAGTTTCCATTTGTAGAGTATGAAGTAGGCAATTGCATCCCAAACCACATTAATAGAAGCGAATATTAGAATGTGAGTTGCTGCCGATATTACCATCAAGGCCACAGTCTTTGCAAACTTGCCTACTGTTTTGTCAGGGTCTAATTCATACCCCACATAGGTTAAAATAACTGGCAATGCAACGATAACTACCATTGCAAAACGAACTAACCATTTTAATCCAGTGTAATTTTTCCCTTCCGCCTCACGGTCTTTAATCCAAATGGATAAACCGCCAGTGAGTAATTCTAATGCAGTAAAAGCAAAGAAGATTACAAAACCTACTACACCACCTAATAAGCCGCCAATTTTGAATCTTAAAAAATTCGCAAAGTCAACAACCCACATAACATCTGTGAGAAAAAGTAATGGCAAGCCAACAAAAAGCATGAAAAACATCAATGCTATGTCGAGTTGTTTTAATGCCGAAAACTTTCGGTTTTTCAAATTATGCACTTTTACTTCGCTTTGGTGTGCATCTAACTTTTCGCAACCAGCAATGTATTGGTCGGTCAGTTTACCAATGATTTTCTTTTCGTGCTTCATACTCTCAATGATGTGAGTAGCACCGTCTTGTCTTTCATAAGAATTTTTCATGACTACTTTTTTATTGGTTAAAAAATTATTTACTGCTTGTTATGCTTCTAATAGCACCCTCAATGCTCTCGAAGCGTTCATAATTGGTTGTGCCTAAAATCTCATCAAGGTTGAACTTGATATTAGTGCCCACTACCAAAATTTTAATGTCGTCAGGTATAGTAGTAAACCTCCTTTTAAAGTCATCTTCAAAGTCGGTGCTAACGATTAGAAATTTGGAGCTACTCTTAATTTCAGACAGAGCTAAAACAGCGCGGTCAATGGCGTTTGCCACATCGCTTTTAGTAGCCAACTCGCCAGTGTGTTTTGCAAATGCTTGCTTTGTAAAGCCGAGCCAGTTTTCCTCATTGATACCATCAATAGCACGGTTCACGTCTGCTATTGTATATGCAGGTTTTACCTTTTCAGATTCAATCCAATGGTTAACATGCCCTACAGGTTGTGTAGTGTCGGGTTTGTGGGCGATAGATAAATAGCGGGTTAGCAGCACGTTGGAATTTGCTGTAACCGATGTAAGCATTAACTGCTCGCTACCTTCTCTTTTTTTAAAGTAGGTGTAGCAGGGACGGAGCAATTTTTCCTCCATCACTTCTATTTGATTTTTGTAGCTTAAGGAGTAGTCATCAACTACTGCTACTGATAAGGAAGGCAATATTGCTTCCTGTTCTTCTATTTCACTCGCTATTGCTTGGTTGGCAGCAGGTGAGTGAAATAATGTGGTGCTGTTTGCTTTTGCACCTTCGCCTGTGATGCCGGAGCATCCTGTAAATGTAGTAACCGTTAGAACGGTGAGTGCTGTGGCTAAAAACCATCTGAGGTTTTTACTAATGCCATTTGTAAACTTTTTTACCATAATGCAGTGTCAAAGGTTTAGTTACATTGACAATGCAAAAATGGATATTGTGATAGTGGATAATCGACTTCCTAACTTAGATGTTTGAATAGGAAATTTTGAAATGAATTACCCTAATAGAGTCCCTAATTAGGATTTAGGTTTCTGATAAATTTCAATTACTTGATTAAATGTAAACTCAGGTTTTCTTCCGAGTTTACTTTGTAAGAATTTTTCCAATTGGTTGCCTGTTTCAGATAAGTCAATCATCATTAAATAACTTATTTGCTTGGCTAATTGTGCAAACGTATTGCACTTAACATCAGCAGTAAATGCTATTGATTCAACACATTTATATTCACTTGGAAAACCTTTAATTTTTTCCTCAGGATTTGAATTTTCATAATTCTCTTTTGTCCATTTTAAAATGTCACCCATAATATCATTATTCTCATTTAACACAAGAATGATGTTAGTTGGATTCAAAAATTTTATTTGCTTATTGAGTAAATCAATGTCGGAGTCAATGAACTGTAGTGTATGGCTAATTAGAAGTGTTTCTATTTGCTTGTCTGGAGCATAGTCAAAAATACTAGTTACTATACTTTTATGCGTAGGCGAAATTGGAGTTTCTTTATCTTCAATAGGGTTTACATCAATTAAAATAGCTTCTTTATCCGGGAATGCATTGTAAGCTATGTCACCTAAACCTGCACCGCAATCCAGTATAGGCGGAACTAAGTATTTTCCAGCCTTTTCTTTTAACAAAGTTGGAATTATCTGGTTTTCATTACACCAGTTTTGTTTGAAGTCAAAGACCGCCAAACGGGAAACATTATCAGTATTGTATTTTTTCACTTCTATTGAATTGAGTTGTAAATTTGAAACAGCCGTATTATTGTAATTTACTTTGTTCTCTTCTTTGATTAGTTGTGCAATCTTAATAACGCACTTTCTCATAAATTCTCGCTCTTTATCGGAAGCAGAGTCGTAAGCATCTTGTTTTTTGAAGTTGATTATATTATTGCCTCTGTGTGTGTAAAAGAAAAGCTTTGAGAAATAACCTGTAAGTTTATTACTGAAACCTTTAGCTTTGGTATCTTGCCTATTTATCTCTCCCTTGGTTAGTAAACTGTGAATTTCATCAATCTTATAATCGAAACAACAAAAGCAGATATTGACGATGTGCCTTAATGATAATAAAGAGATAAATAGTGATATTTTTTCTTGAGAGAAATCCGTAAAATTTTTATGTTCTACATCTTTCTTAATGCTATTGATAAAAGTGTTCATTGCACCAGTTGTTACACCACTTTTGAGCCAACCTTTATTTTTCAGCAATAGCGGTATTAATTCATCAATAATTTTATTTTCTGTCGTAGCTAGTTCAGATAAATTTTCGGGTAAAAAGAATACAGCATAGAAAAAATCATTTAATTTTTTACCAGTATTCTTACCAAATTCTTCTCCCAACTTATTGATCTCACTTTTGCTAAATATTGTGTCATTTTTTAAATCCCAAATTGCAGGCAGGTGAGCACTATATGTGAGTGTAAATTGGGCTTTTGTTCGAGATACTGCCTCAGAAGCGACTTGATTTATTATCACACTTCCTTCTTCTCGCAGCCATATTAAAAGATAATCATTAAGTAAGCGTTGATAAAATTCTTTAGGTTTTGATTCGGTGGTTGCAAAATGCAAATAGAGATTGCCAAGTTTATTGGTTTCAGTTTTGTCTTTTGCAATGATTGGTTTAGCTAAAACAGCAAAGTAGGGAAACTCGCTGAAATAAAGTCGCGTTTTCAACAAACTAATATAATAGGTGAAATAGTCCTTAATGAATTGTTCAAATTCGGCTTTCGTTTTTCCAAAAGATTGGCTACTATATTTTTTCTTTTCACTTTTTTCTTCTCGGTTAGAAAAAATTCTTGTTCTCCAGCCAGATGTTTCGGTATTGAATGATTTAGATGAATTTGTTTCAACTAAAACTAAAACAGAATGAGATTCATACCATTCCGCATATTCCGCAATTGAATGTTTGAATTTACTCTCAACATCTACAATTATTTTTTTGTATTCCTCTTTGATGCGTTGATTTTCATTCTCATCCTCTATGTGGGTAAAGAAAAGAGTATCACCTAAACCATATATTGATGGGCTATTTAGATTCACATTTTCTATAATCGCAAAAATCAAACTGTCAGAAAAACGATGACTTACCAATGCTTGAAAAGCATTGCCAATTTTCCTCTCTCTTATTCCACCGTAGAGAGAATGATACTCGTCATCAATTATTATGTTCATCTTTCCTCTTTCCACCAGTTTTCTAAACTTCCAATGCCATAGGTAACTGTTGTTTCTGCTGTGTCATCGTTTGGACCACGACTGCATACGCAAAGATGTTTTGCTGTTGTTTCTACAAACACACCTTTGCATTTTAGAATTCGCATCATATCTTCTGCAACGTCTTTTGTCATTATTTCCTGTATCTGCAATCTCCTCGCATGAACATCGCGCACTAAGCGAACAATCTTTCCTAACCCTGTAATAATTTCATTCGGTTGGTAATAAACGTTTGCCTTTCCAAAGAAAGGTGCAAAGTGATGCTCGCACATTGTATAAAAGTTGATATTTTTTACCTCAACAACACCAGTATAATTGGAAACATGCACTACATCATTTAAAACATCTTCTGCTTTCAGAGAGTAGCCAGAAAATTGTTCGTCAAAGGATTTACGAATACGGTGCTCAGAAAGTTGAATCTTCTTTCTCACTTCATCATTGCTGATGAAACTAAATATCTGCTTTAAGTTGTCTTCCATATTCTAATACTAAGATATTTTAAATGGATTAAAATTCGTGTCCTTATCAAAATAATCTTCGTTCTCAACTCTTTTGAGCCACTTTACAAAAGGTATGGTAACAGGAAGGGCAACAACCTCCCAAATTACTTTGAATAACCATCCTGAAATAGTTATTGAAACCAAAGAATCAAACGCCATTGTCCCTGCAAATGCAATCAGAACAAATACGGTTGTATCAACGAACTGCCCAAAGAATGTGGAAGCCACAAAGCGGATAGACATTCCTTTACCTTCTGTTTTGACTTTTAATTTTGCTAAAACAAATGAGTTAGTAAACTCGCCTAAAAAGTATGCTGTAATAGAAGCAGCCACTATGCGCGGAACTTTACCAAGTATGTGTTCGTATTCGGGTTGGAGTGTCCAAAATGGCGCGGGTGGCAGTTTCTCCACTATCATTGCGGTTGTTACCATTAGCACTAATGCACCAAACCCTGTCCAAATTACTTTCCTTGAAGCTGCATAGCCATAGGTCTCGGTCAAAAGGTCGCCAAACACATAGACGATTGGAAACAAGATGATTCCACCGGGCAAGGCAAGTGAACCAAGCATAAAAATTTTTGTGTCGAGAATGTTTGAGATAACTAAGCAGGCTGAAAAAAGCCCCGTTATCATGGCGTAATACTTATAGTTTTTCATTTTTTATTTTTTTGTTGTTAAACGATTGGTCAAATAGACGAATGTTATTGCAGAAAGTCAGTTTTCCTAAGTTAGGATTTAACTTAGGGAAACGGTTTGTGAGATTAACCGCCTGCACACATTCTCAACAGCATCAACCCGAGAAAGAAGGCTAATATCCATTGCCAATCACTCAAACCTGAACTTCTTACAGGTTCGTATTGGGGTTCTGCTTTCTTTTCCTCTTCTGGCTTTACCCTGCTCCTCTCTATTATCCTGTCAATGGCGCGGCTAATTATATCATAGTCTTGTTCCATTGTTTCACGCTTATACTCGGAAAGTCTTTCTGTTATGTTATGAATAACAGTATTGGCGTGAAAAAGGAAACTTTTTGATGCTGCTTGCTCTCCACCCGAAAACTGTTTGTTCAGTGCTGTCAGTTTAGCTGAGAGTTGGTCAGCCTCTTTGTCGCCTGAATCGGGAATTAGCTCTCTTACTTTGGTTTCAAGTCTTATTCTCAACTTTACTGCTACTGATGCTTCTTCTTCAATGTCCATGATGTTTAGTTTGGTTTAGTAATGGACACAAAGAAAATACATCTAAGTATCTGTCTGCTTGTTCCTAAGTTAGGTTTTCAGTTAGTGTCCTTTGGGTTTAACGACAAACCTTGCACGTTGGGGCGGGTGGGCAAAAGCAAATGTGAAGCAACTGAAGGGTGGGTTTGCGGGTGGGCGTTGCTTCTCTTTTGCTTTTGTGAAGGGTAGCCAAACGGCTTTGCCGAAGTATTTGTTTTTGGGTCTGTCATAGCTGCACTGTCTGTAAGGAACCGCTCAAAAATGGTTGCAGCCAACGTTTGGCGGCTTGCCGCAGGCGGGGCTTTTACGCACTGCCTTTGATTTGAAAACCGCACTTCAATTATACGAAAAAACTGTCAACCGAAGCACTGCACCCCCGCTTGCGGCAAACCGCTGTTAGCAGCTGGGCTTCTTGTCTTTCGTCTGTTTTATTGTTAGTTGTCTGCACGTTTGTAATGTAGTTGAGTTAGTCCGGTGTCAAATGTTTTTACGTTTACAAGTTGCAGTTTTTGTTCAAGTCTGCCGTCTTTAAAAAGTCTTGTCCCGTTACCAAGCAATATTGGTATTACCGAAATTATTATCTCGTCCAACAAGTCATTTTTTAATAGTTCGTTTACTATATCTGCTCCACCGTCACAAAAAATATTTTTTCCGTTTTCGCTTTTTAGTTTTGTCACTAAGTCGGTCAAGTCGCCCGTGTAAAAAACCGTTTTGCCGATTGTTGGTTTTGCTGTCCTGGTGATGATGTAAGCGTTTTTGTCAGCGTGCGGAAACTCACCAACTTGTTTCATTACCCAATCATAAGTTTTTCGTCCGAGTATTACGGTGTCAACGGTTGAAACAAAGTCTGCGTAACCGTAATCTTCTCCTTCTTTCTCTACTATTGAAAGAAAAATCAAGTCGTCATTTGGTTTAGCGATGTAGCCGTCTAAACTCATTGCGATGTATAGAATTACTTGTCTGTTATTACTCATCTATTTTTCAAAAAAAAAAATTAATCGTTAGTTGTAATGCTGTCGGATAATTGTCAGTCCGTTAACAAGTCCTTTTAGACGCTGAATTACTGTCCCCCGACACCAAGCCAAAATAAAAAGAACAACTCTAAAATACTACGCCAAAGTCTGCCGAAAAGTTGAACGCGGGGACAGTCATTCAACGTCTTTTTGTTACTCCGTCAATGTGCTCGCAGTCGTCCGATAGCCTTGCTGCTAACGTTTTGCAGCTACCCGAAGGTGGCAATTTCGAAGCACTTCACTGTCAACCAAGTACAAACTTTGATAGAAGCACAAAGCTTGATTTAACCACTGAACCGCCACTTTTGGGTAGGTGCTGTTGGCAGTAGTAATTCTTTTTCCGATGTCAAAGTGTTGTTCCATAGTAAATTGAGTTTTCTGTAATTTTGATTTCCTTTTCTTGTTCTAAAAACTCAATAATTGTGTCAATTATACAATTCGTTAGGTTTAAGAAATAAATATACTTTTCCTTGTCGGTGTCAGAACTAAAACCAAAATGATGAATAATCCAATGCCTTCTCTCTATTAGTTCTTCTAGTTCAGTTGCCAAGAATACATTTTTTCCTGCTACTTTCTTTTTTATTGATAGTATCGCTCTTATGTCAATTTTTAGAAACCTTTTGAATGTTTCATTAATTCTGTCAAGGTTTTGAAAGTTATATCCCTTGGCAATTTCACGTTCTAACTTTGTTAGTTCATTTTTTATGTTGAAGACATCTTCAATGGTATTGAATTCTCGTGTGTCTTTCAGTTTTACTTTATTAATCTCTTCTTTTCCAAATGAATCGAATTCAACCAAAACCACGAATAGTTCTCTGAAAAAATGTTCTAGTGCAGAAATTAAGAACGGGACTAATGAATTGTATAGTGCGAGACTTGGCAAATTCTCTTTAATCAGATTCACAATGTCTTTATGTGCGTTTTTATTATTTTCAAGGTAGTCCTGTTCCCTATGGTCGTTAATTGCGTAATTGAGTTTTGAAAGTTGAGACTTTACTCTTTCATAAACTTGAAAAACACCACTTTCTGAAGGTGTCATAAATTCAGAATTGTCAATTTTAATGAACCTATTTTTACCTGCTGAGTCATTATAAAAGTGTCCGCCAAATTGTTTTCGTAATTTTTTTATTACTTCGTTTTGTTTTTGTTTGTCATAAGCACTTGCCCACACCCTTGTTCTGGTAAATACACTCCAACCTTTTTTTGAATTCTCTTTATCTGGATAAATAACCGCTTCAAGTCCATCAATGGATTTGTAGTCTTTTTGCTCAAACCAACTGAGATAGGTAGTCCCTTTTGGGAATGGTTTTAGAAAATAGTCGCACTTCTGAAAATTTTCTTGTTTGAAAAATTCAGTCAAGTCTTCTTTTGAAGCATTTTCAGGGTAATATTCTATTACGATGCTCATCTTTTATTATTACTGCCAACGTTTTTCGGCTTTGCGTTCGGGCGGGCTTTTTAGCACTACACTCGATACGAAGAACCGCACTTCAATTATACACAAAATTGTCAATAGAAGCACGTCACCCCGCCTGACGCAAAACCGATGTTAGTGGCTGGGCTTCTTCTTCGTTTGTCCGTCCGCACCTTCAATCAACTTACTCAACTCTTTCCAACCGTAAGCAATCTCTGCTAGTTGCTGTCCGCCAATTTCAATTTCTTGTTTGTCGAAAAGTTCTCCGCCAAGTCGCTCGTAAAAAGTCCGTGAGTTGTTGTCCGCAAGCACCCAAACATAAAGTGAACTGTGTCCACTCGTTTGTAAATATTTTGCTGTTGCTGTCAGTAAAAGTCTGCCGACATTTTTTTGTTGATGTTGTTGTAAAACGTAAATTGCATATAACTCGCTGTCAAAGTCGTTTTTATCTCTACTCTGTCCACCGGCTGCAAAACCAATAATTTCTCCGTCACTCTCAGCAACGAAAACGTTATCTGATTTGGTTGTCAAAACCCTCTCCCAAAAGTTAGATTTTGTCTGAACGTTTAAGTCGTTCAAAAAGTCGTCACTTAGAATGTTGCGATAAGTTGTTCTCCAACTGTCAATATGCACGAATGCAATTTGCTCCGCATCTCTCGGTGTTGCTGTCCTGATATTGATTGTTGAATTTGTCACGCTACTAAAAGTAAAATTTTTCTGTCACCAATCGTTAGTTGTAAGTCTGTTCGAGTTATTGTCAGTCCGTTAACCAAGTCCCTGTAGACAATGAATTACTGTCCCCCGAAACCGAACTGAAATAGAGAGCACAACTCTAAAAACCCACGTCAAAGTCTGCCGAAAAATCCTGAAAGGGGACAGTCATTCAGTGTCTTTATGTAACTCCGTCAATGCACTCGCGGTCGCTCGAATAGCCTTGCCACTAACGTTTTGCAGCTACCCGAAGGGCGGGCGATTCACCACAAATGTTGATTAAAAGTACAAAAGTTTCAGCCACCACAAATCTGTCTTTGGAACACGAAACCCCGCCTTTTGGGTAGGTGCTGTTATCGGTTCGGCTTTCTTTTCGTCCGTCCGTTAGTCTATATGTTTCAAAAATTCGTTCCATTTTTCTTTTAAGGTCAAGCCAAATTTATTAATAGTTTCTTTTTGAGCTGTCGAACAGGCCTTACAGTTTGATTTTAATTTCTTTATGTAGTCGTCAACTATTGGTTTGTCATAGCTGCCTTCTCCGCTTATGCTAAATTCCATAATTACAATGTCTGCCCAAGTCGCCAAATCATTGTCTGTGTGACATTGTTTATTGTCAAAGTATGAAGCAAATTCTTGAGTGTTGTTCAAAACGTAATTGTAACCTGCGTATCCAAGTCCTTCAGAATAATAGCCGTCTGATTTTTTTTCTGATTTCGTAACGACTTTAAAATAAAATGGTCTTGAAGTTTTGTCCTTAGCTGTTAAACTGTCAAGCAACGCCAATGCTTCGGTGTCATTTCTTAAATTCCATTCTTTGTCGAGATAAATGTCTTTTGCAAGTTTAGGTGTCTTTGGGTCATTTAGAAATTTGTCAAAGTCACATTGATGAAATTCTTTGTATTCGTTGCTGTTTACTTCGTTTTGGTCAATGTAAAAAGTGTCAATATGAACTAAACTGTCTTTTGCAGTTTCATTGTCAACCGTTTTTTTGTCTGCCGAGTTGTTACACGAAAGAAGTCCAAAAGTTAATATGATTATTACTGTCAATTTCATTTTTGGTGTCGTTTTTTAAGCTGACCGATAACGTTTTTCGGCTTTGCGTTCGGGCGGGCTTTTTAGCACTACACTCGATACGAAGAACCGCACTTCAATTATACACAAAATTGTCAATAGAAGCACGTCACCCCGCCTGACGCAAAACCGATGTTAGCTGCTGCCTTTTTTCGTTGTTGCATCAGTAAAATGTCTTCCGAACCATTTAAGTTGTCTTTTATATTTTGTGCGGTTTCTATTATAGATGTCATCATATTCAATTTCAACTTCAAGGTGTTGTAATGTTTCTCTTAATTTTTGTCTTTTTACTGAAAAAGTTTGTTCACTTTCCTTTTCTTGTAATAGTCGTATCAAATTTATTTTGTCACCTGGTCTTAAAACCAAATTGTCTTGGTTGCCGGAATAATTATTTAGTTGAAATCCTAAATCGCTTATCCAATCGTAAATACCACTTCTTTCTTCATTAGTCGTTGTGTTTCTTACTAAATATTTAACTACAATTAGAGGACCAAGTCCTTTGTTCCACAAATTGACTTCTAACTTTTCTTCAAAGTCACTGTAAGAAATGTTTGCAAGAGGTCTTTTTTCCATCTCTTGTTTTTCAATTATTGTCTTGTTGTGTATGTGTGAGATAAACCAAATTAAAAATGATACAACAACACCTAAGAATGCAATCACGGGCGAAAGTGTCCCATTTATGTAGTCGCCAAAATTACCCCAATCTTGATTATTCGTTGATAATTGTCCTGTATTGAAGTTGTAGAAATAAATGAGTATTGGAGTAATAATCATTACTAAAACAGTCACGCTTAATAGTATCAGTAGTTTTTTCATTTCATTTTTTTTAATCGTTAGATGTTGTCTTGCGATATGATTGTCAAACTGTTTTAACAAAGTCCGTAAGACGGTGAATTACTGTCCCCCGAGACCGAAGTTGAGTAGCAGCACCGCTCTGAATTTTTATGTTGCCGTTGAGTTAGAAGTCCAAAGGGGACAGTCATTCAACGTCTAATTGTTACTCCGTCAAGCCGTCCGAGTGTCGTGTCGTAAGGTTGCAGCTAACGTTTTGCGGCTTTGCGTAGTGGCGGATTTAGAAGCACTTAACTGTCAATCTACCACAAAAGCTGATTAGTAGCACAAAGTTAAAATTTTACACGAAACCCGCCATTACGCAAAACCGCTGTTGGCTGCTGTGCTTCTTGTCTTCTATCTGTTTGTCAATTAGTTAAATAAGCCCTATGGTCTGTCCACAGGGCTTATTCTCTATTACTTTTTGTTTTTCAGGCGGTCGTTTATTTGTTTTGTCCATTTGTCAACAAACTGCAATTCACCGCTTAACTGCATATTTGTTTCTTCGTCATACAATTCAAATCTTGTTTCTCCTTTGTTCTTGTTTGTCGGTGTAAAGCTAAGTTCTACACGCTCAATAAAACCAAGGCTTCCTATGTCGTTTTTTACGTTCCTTGTTTTCTTAACGACTTGACAAGTCTGAATTTCTGCAAGGTCAACAAATTGCGAAATTGCTTCTTCTTTTCTTTGTTTGAAGAAGAAAACAAAGTTTCTGCTTTCGTCTATACCTAAAATAAAGTCGCCACAAAATTCGTGTTGGCTTATATTACAGTTGTGTTGCTGTGCATTTTCTTTTAAGCTGTGCAACATTTTATTCTCTTTTTTTATCCTTTTGTAATACATTATCACAAAAGGAACAATACATATCAGTATTGAAATTAAGCCAACTACGGCTGTTCCCCAATCCATTTCCATTTTTTTTGTTTTTTAAGTTTTTTGAAATTGTAAATTGAACTTTGCAGTATTGCAAAGCCACGATAAATAAAGTCAGTTGTCAGTTTTGACAATTGCTTACGACTTAAAAAACGTATTACCAAAAGTAATGGAAGGGAAAAATGATGTCTGTTTTCCGATGTTGTATCAGAAAATTTCTCGAAATATTGGTGTATTGAGAAAACGCTGTTTCAAATAATTGCTCTGTTGTTTTCGTAATTGCCCAAAGTCCATTGAAAGGATTTTTGAAACTTGGAGCAGGTAGATTGTTGATGTTGTTAACTGAACTTTCGGATTGTGATGTGTGGCAGAAAAGTTTTGTTGAAAAATCTGAAATTATTTTTTCTTGTGAAGAAGTTGGATAGTCTTTAAAATCAGAATGGGCAAACGACTTTGTAACAACTCCTATTGCAAAGCAATAAATAGCTGTTAGAAAAACTACGCTTAATATTCTGAAACTACTTTTCACGGTGCAAAGATAGATTGATAGTTGATTTAATTTTCAAATTGATGCGGTGGATTTGTAAAAAACATTTTCAGGTAAATGGCTAACCCTAAACCAACGAGTAATAAACCGATAATATTTGTAATGGTGGTGAAAAATCCGATAAACAAAACTAACATTCCTGTAAGCAACATTCTTTCTGAATAACGAACAAGTTCCATTGCCGATAAACTTTCAATGTTGCGTGAATACTTGAATAATTCTTTGTCAATATGAATTTGAGCAATCACAATCCAAACAATCGCAATTTTCATTATCAGCAATCCCATTACATTTATCAAGGGATGATGGAATTTGTCAAGTGGTAAGAATACGTAGTAGAATTCAGGAGCAAGTGAATAAATTACTGTCATAACTCCAAATACGGAAAATATTACCCAAAAGAATAAACTCACTCTTTTCAGGCGATTATATTCCAAGATTTTTTCGGTGTCTGTAGAGGTTTCGGTAATTCTTGTAACTTTTCTGAATTGTTTCCAAAACACAATGAGCCAAGTTGCAACGAGCATAAAGGCTGGTAAATACATTTGTAAAGTTGGGTCTGTCATAATTTTTCAAGTTTAAGGTAAAACAATCAAAGGGGTTTGCCCTTCATATACTAATTCGTTTATTAAAAACCGTCTGAAAAGTTGATCTGTCAAAAGGCGTGAGCCTTTTTGAACAATCAACATTTCATCAATTTTATAATTAATTACTTTTTTTATATCGTTAAATGGATTGTTGCCTTCATAAATAGCAAATGATGTGTTGTATTTATCTGAAAACATTTCTTTTAACTCTTTTAGATGCCTTTCAATCCCTTTTGTTTTTTCATTGGGTTTTGCCAAATAGAAAAAGGTAATAGTGGTGTCTTTATTGTCAATGAAATTTAGGAACTTGTTCAATTCCAAAATATTCAATGGGTGCTTTTCTGTTACTGCCACAAATATTTTTTCGTGTGAAAAAGTGTCAATTTCTTTGGGCATTGCAACAATACAATTTTTTGTATTATCTATAACCTGAAGTGCTACGCTTCCAAGAAATAACTTTTTGAGTAAGCCCGTTCCTTTTATTCCCGTAAAAATTAAATTGTCATAAGGTTCTTCTAAAAGTTTGGGGAGTGTAAGTTGTAAATTGCTTTCCGAAACATTGAATGTAACTTTTATGGATGGCGGAATTAGTTCTTTTGCTAATACCTTCAATTTTTGCAATGCTTCTTCATTAGTATGTTCTGCAATTTGTTGTCGGCTTTCATTGTCAGTAAGTGCAGGGGCTAACACAATGGACTGATGAACCAAGAGCAATTCAGCATTTACCTGTTTATTCCAATCGCAAGCATATTTTATTAAGTTGCTTGAATACTCCGAAAAGTCAATAAGTATAATAAATCGTTTTTTCATTTTATTACGTTTTTGGCTTGTAAAGACTATCATTTACTTTTGTGAAATCTTCCTTACTGTCGGCAAGCACCATTAATATATCTTTTGCATCAATAATAGTTGAGCCACCGGGGCGAATAAATTCTCCATTTCGCTTAATCATAATAATAAAGGCTGATTTTGGAAAATTCAAATCAACAATTCTTTTGCCTACAGCGTGAAAGTCTGGCAAAATCTCAAATTCTTGCAATGATGATTTTGGAAGGTCTAAAATAAGTTGGTCTAATTCAGTAATTTTTTTTGCTTTTTCGGGTAATGCCACATTGAGCCACTTTGCCACAATTGATAAAGTTGTTCCTTGAATGAGAACCGAAGTAACCGAAATAAAAAATACGATATTGAAAATCATATTGGCTTTATCAATTCCTGCCAAAAGCGGATAAGTTGCAAACACAATGGGAACAGCCCCCCGTAAACCAACCCAAGAAATGTAAAATCGTCTTCTCAGTTTCATTTTGAAAAACACCAAACTGAGAAATACACTTACAGGACGAGCAACAATTATCAAAAACAAAGAAATAAGAAGTCCGATTCCCATATAAGGGAACACTTGCGAAGGAAAAACAAGCAATCCCAATGTTAAAAACAGAACAATTTGCATCAACCAAGCCAAACCATCATACATTTTAAGAATGGTTTTTTTATGTATCAAGTCTTGGTTTCCTAAATAAACGGCACAAATGTAGATTGCAAGAAAGCCATTACCACCAATAAAGTCGGTTGCGGAAAATGTAATGAACATCAAGGCAATAACCAAAACAGGATAAAGTCCTTCAAAGTCAAGTTTGATTTTGTTAATAATGAATTTGCTAATTTTTCCAAACGCAAAACCTGCAATCCCACCTAAAATCATTTGTTGAAGAAACAAAGGAACAATGGAAGCCAAACTTTGGTCTTGGTTGATTACCAAAGTCAAAAAAGCAATGGTCAGCACATACGCCATTGGGTCGTTACTTCCGCTTTCCAACTCTAATGTTGGTCTTAAATTGGTTTTTAAGGCAAGGTTTTTTGAACGTAGAATTGAAAATACGGCTGCTGCATCAGTTGATGAAACGATTGAACCCAATAGCATACTTTCATAAATAGTAAAATCGGTTACATACCACACAAATGTTCCAAGTGAGAGGGCAGTCAGCAAAACTCCTAACGTGGATAAAACAAGTCCTTCCTTTAAAATTGGCTTTACAGAAGTCCAATTCGTGTCAAGCCCGCCTGAAAACAAAATAAAATTCAACGAAACAATACCAATGAATTGTGCAATTTGAGGATTATTAAACTGAATACCGCCAATACCGTCAGAACCTGCCAACATTCCGATTGCCAAAAAGAGTAATAAAGTCGGAACGCCAAATTTGTATGATGTCTTACCTACGATAATGCTTACAAAAAGTAATAGAGAGCCAACTAATAGTATATTTTCAATTGTTAAATTCATTCTTTTTTATCTCTTATATCTGTCCGCACAAAGTTACTTTTTCTACTCGGTTTAGTTGTCTATTGGTCTTGTTGTTTTTTTTGTCTTGTCGAACTGAAAACTGTCCGTTTGCACAATGTCGTTTCGCGGTCGGTTAGCATTGCAGCCAACGTTTTGCGGCTTGGCAGCAGTGCGGGAATAGGAAGTGCAAAACTGTCAAGCTAAGACTAATGTATGAAAGAAATACCGCACTTCAAATTAACCACGTCACCCCGCATTGCGCCAAACCGCTGTTAGCAGCTGGCGTTCTGTTCTCCGTCACTGTTTTACAACTCGTTTGTATGCTCGTTGTCCGTTGGTGAACTCTGCTTGAATGAAATAAACTCCATTAGTAAAGTCACTAAAGTCAATACTTTTTTTGTCCGGCTTTGTTGTAGTCAACTGTTTGCCTGAAGTATTAAAAACTCTAACCGATATTAGTTCTAAGTCGTCTGAAATGTCAAAATGTAACATTGTGAATACTGGATTTGGATAAACAGAAAAAAGTTTGTTGGTAAATTGTAAATCGTTTACTGATACTGTCACACAATTATTCTTGTAAACAAAAAAATCTTGAATGGTGCTATCTCCGTAGTCGCAGATACCGTAACTCTCTTGGTCAAAAATATCTACGCAATACAAGTATGGAAATATATAGTTTGAACCAATATTCTCTGTATATCCGTATGTAAGTCCCCAATATAAATCACTTGAATCTCTGTTTATTATTGTGCTATTAAAACGTTTCAAATACTTATTTCCCGCATCAATAGAATCTATCAAGTCAACTACGGCAAGAACGATGCTGTCGCCACCGCATAAGTTGTAATCATAAAACGATATTGTGTCGCCAACACTTGCATTAAAGTAATATGTTGGTCGAAATTGTCCGCCAAGTCTAATATAAACCGTGTCATTGCTCTCGTAAGTATATATGGGCGAATACTGTCCGATTTTTTTGCAATTTATTCCATCAATGATGGTGTCTGTCTCCACTTTTACTGTGTAATAGTATGTTGGAGATAACCAAGCATAACTGATTATCCATTTTGAAGAAGGCAAAGCCCATTTTTGGGCAAGTGCGGTAAATGATGCAGTCAGGACTAAAATGGAAATAAATAGTGTTTTCATAATCCACATTTTTAGTAAAAGTAAAACATCATCTGAATTTTCTCTAAATGTTTGCAGTCAGTCGTGTCACACAATTGTCAAACGTTTAACAAGTCCATAAGACGCTGAATTACTGTCCCCCGAAACCGAACTGAAATAGAAACCATAACTCTAAAAATTTACGTCAAAGTCTGCCGAAAAATCCGTAACGGGGACAGTCATTCAACGTCTATTTGTTACTCCGTCAAGCCGTGTGAGCGTTGTGGCACGCTTGCTGCTAACGTTTGGCGGCTTGCCGCAGGCGGGGCATTTACGCACTACCGTTCATTTGGAAAACCGCACTTCAATTATACGAAAAAACTGTCAACCGAAGAACTGCACCCCCGCTTGCGGCAAACCGCTGTTAGCAGCTGGGCTTCCTGTCCTTCGTCTGTTTTATTGTTAGTTGTCTGCACGTTTGTAATGTAGTTGAGTTAGTCCGGTGTCAAATGTTTTTACGTTTACAAGTTTTATTTTCTGTTCAGGTCTGCCGTCTTTAAAAAGTCTTGTCCCGTTACCAACCAATATTGGTATTACCGAAATAATTATCTCGTCCAACAAGTCATTTTTTAATAGTTCGTTTACTATCTCTGCTCCACCGTCACAAAAAATATTTTTTCCGTTTTCGCTTTTTAGTTTTATCACTAAGTCGGTCAAGTCGCCCGTGTAAAAAACTGTCTTGCCGATTTTGGGTCTTGCTGTCCTTGTAATGATGTAAGCGTTTTTGTCAGCGTGCGGAAACTCACCAACTTGTTTCATTACCCAATCATAAGTTTTTCGTCCGAGTATTACGGTGTCAACGGTTGAAACAAAGTCTGCGTAACCGTAATCTTCTCCTTCTTTCTCTACTATTGAAAGAAAAATCAAGTCGTCATTTGGTTTAGCGATGTAGCCGTCTAAACTCATTGCGATGTATAGAATTACTTGTCTGTTATTACTCATCTATTTTTCAAAAAAAAAAATTAATCGTTAGTTGTAATGCTGTCGGATAATTGTCAGTCCGTTAACAAGTCCTTTTAGACGCTGAATTACTGTCCCCCGACACCAAGCCAAAATAAAAAGAACAACTCTAAAATACTACGCCAAAGTCTGCCGAAAAGTCGAACACGGGGACAGTCATTCAACGTCTTTTTGTTACTTCGTCAATGTGCTCGCAGTCGTCCGATAGCCTTGCTGCTAACGGCCCGGGGCTTTGCGCTGGTGGGGTTTAGGATGCTCTATCTTTTCGCGTTGAACGAATGTAAATAAGTTAAGGGGCTTTACAAATAAACACCACTCCCCCACTTGCGCAAAACCCCTGTTAGCTGCTGCGCCTTATGGGTGTTCTAGCTTTACATTGCTGTGGGTTGGGAGGGCTGCGGTGCGGGTTGTGAATGATGGATGAAGGGTTGGGGCTGGCTCTTTGTGGCTGCGGAGGGTGGGATTGCGGATTGGGCAGACCGCAATGTGCCTGCCCTGCTGAATGTGGTGCGCTACCGACTGACAGAAGCGGTTTATGGTGTTTTAGATGTGTGTTATTGAAACTGAGATTTTAGTTATCAGTATTTCTGTTGGGTTTATGGGATGTTAGATTGGGTTTATTGCCTTTTAGATGAGGTTTATGGGCTTTCAGATTAGGGTTATTGGTTTTCAGAAATTGATTATTGGCTTTGAGATTAGATTTATTGGAGTTCAGATTGGATTTATTGCCTTTCAGATGTTAATTATTTCATTATGAATGTTAATTATTGGAGTTCAGATTAGGATTATTGCCTTTCAGATGTGGGTTATTGGAGTTCAGATTAGAATTATTGCCTTTCAGATGTGAGTTATTGGATTTCAGATTGGGATTATTGCTTTTCAGATGTTAATTATTGGAGTTCAGATGTGGGTTATTGGGTTTCAGATTTGGGCTATGGAAACTGAACTGAGGGTCTGTTCGGTAAAATGTGTCGTTTTTAACAAAAAACAGGTGCGGTGTGAAAAATCAGAGGTTTAAATCTAATTTATATTCCTGTTTTGCTTTCAAGTTGTAAAGATGTATGTTGCTTCGATACACTATTGTATCTCCCTTTTGGTTTAAGTCATACCGATGCAAAAGCAGGTGTTTAGAATTTCTATCCACCTGCATTTCAGAGTAGTTGCGATTATCGGCACCCTTGATTATTTGTGAGATTTGCCCTGTTGCGCTTTGGACTGACCATACTCCGAATGGCTCAGCTAAGAATAACTCGTTGTGCCCAATACTTACAAAGTTCCAATTACTCCTACTATAGTTAGAGTTACCAGTAATTGTAGCCTCTTTTGTAGCTATGAGGATTCTTTGATTTTGGTGTTTGTTGATGTAAAGTAAACTTGCAGCCCCAAAATCAGAGCCAACTACTACATACAGATCTTTGGAGGATAATAGGCGCCATCTCTTAGGTGGAGCTTCTATGTTGAAAGAATCAATCAAATTGCCCTCTAAATCGGATAAATATAAAAGATAAGCAGGGTTGTTGCTGTTTTGGAATACAAAATAGCTACCAGTAGTATCCCACTCAGCGTGTGAGTTAACAGCCTGATTACTGAAGGGTAGCTTAATTTGCATTAAGCTGTCTCCGTTAGGTTTTACTTTCCACAACTGCCAGTTATTTCCAGTAAAAACTATCCACCCTTTTTTACCCCAACGGGGATGATAGTATATGTTGTTGGCAATCACTCTTAGTTGCCCTGAGCAAAAGTCATAAGTGCATAGCTCCATAGGGTAACTTGCTTGCTGATTACCAATCTGCCGAATAAAACAGATTTGATTTTGGTTGTTAGGGTTAAAATCTGGGCTCCAATAAAGGTATTTTTCAGGGTAAATGTTAACATACTCATCAAAAGGGTTATTGGGTAGTTCAATGGTATCAACAATCATGTTATCGGCAATGCTTAACTTGGATTCATTAAAACAATTTAAAACTACTGTGCTAGTTTCTTTTTTATTGCAGTTAGTGCATAATAAGTAAGTTGCCATGCAGGCATAGAAAGCTATGCCTGCATGGTTAAAATGTTGAATGAAATTTCTCATTCATTAGTTTTTAATAAACTTAAGCGTGAATGTTTCACCATTAACTATTGCTTTGTAAAAATAAACCCCATCTGACAAAGTTGCAACGTCATTAGTTACTGTGGTGTTTTTTTCTGCAACATGTGCATTAAATATTTGGCTAATTTTTCTTCCGCTTACATCAAATAATGAGAGAGAAATATGGGCAGGTTTTGAGAGAGAAATATCTACCTTATTGTAAGTTGATGAAGGAACTGGATATACAGTTAAGTAACAATCGTTTGTTTTTATTGGTTTGATTCCCGTTCCTTCCTTCTGAATAATGGCACCAACACCAGCATAGAAACTTGTTGGCGGTGAAACGTAATCGTTAGGATAAAACCCCAAAAAATTGTTTAACGTATCAAACACCTTGTAAAAGTTTCCAGTTATGGCAAACGTTCCTAACAAAGGATCATAGTATGCGTCATTTGTTGAATTGCTTTGTGATGGATTAATAACAGCGGTGTCAATGGGAGCAAGAAAATCACAATATGAACCAAGATTCCAATCATGTAAAACAACATCGTTTATGTTATCAAGTACTGCAAAAATTGTTGCCTCTAACTGATACAATTCTACATTGTACTTTCCCTCCTTGTGCCAAACATTATTTATCTGAAAAGGACCTGTGAAAGTTGCTTGAAAAGGTCCAGTTATAAATTGGCTGGAAAGTTGATCGCTGCTATTATGTCCGTATATGAAATGCTTTAAGTAACGTGAATTTTTATTCACCAATTCTAATGCCGCTCCTGCATCAACTAAGCCCCATCCTGTTGTGTCATCATATCCCGCAACTGATTTGTCAGACGCGGAAATTTGCAGTATATTTTCAATATCGTCAGGCATTGTGTAGTTTATGAAAGATGAATGAGTGTCAAGGTATGCTTTTATCATTGCAACTATGCCTGTAACATGTGCAGCAGCCGCGGAGGTTCGAGCGAAACTGGGATATAAGTTACCTGTTCCTGTGGTTCTTATCATAGCATCCCAACTTGGTGCAATAAAGTCCATGTCTCTACCAAAATTTGAATTGTATGTGTTTGCTCCTTGCGTGTTGAGATTAACTGCTCTCTCACCATTACTACCCGACCCACCTACGCTCAAAACCCAACCATCACCATAAGTTGCAGGAAAACGATGCAAGTTATTGCCGCTATTACCCCTTGAGGCTACAATTGAAACAAAGTTTTTATTGGCATAATAAATGGCATCTTGTAGGGCATAAATATTCGTATCTACAAAGTATGGTTCATTTGGTGAAAATCCCCAACTACAGTTAATTATTTGCAAACCGTAAGCATAGTCAGGCTCATCTGGTATATATGAAATGTTATCAAGTATTGCCGCATATACTTTAGATACAGGAACTATTGAAGGCATAAGCACCCGAATTGGGTAAAGTGATACTCCACCATTATTGGGGTTAACTGTGCCAACTGTTCCTCCTGCAATTCCTGCCACTCCTAATGCATTGTTGCGAATTGCTCCAATAATGCCTGCTACCTTTGTTCCATGATCTCCTTTCCCAATGTTTGAGCTAAAAATATTCGATGAGTTTTCATAGTTATATCCGCCTTTTATCCTATCTCCAAGGTCGGGATGACTCCAGTCTGCACCATCATCAATTACACCTACCCTAATAAAACTTAATGAATCATCTCCTAATAAGTCCCATGCAGGATGAATGTTAATGCTTGCCCCCGGGTAACTCGCAGTATTTCGTAAGGAAAACTGGCTTGTTCCATAATGCGTATCATTTGCAGAATCCAAGGTTCCTAAGTAATCAGGATGAGCATAAATAATTGTTCCGAATAGTCTGCTTGATATGGTTTTACAAATTTCTATTTCAGATGTACGAATTGATTCAGGATAATTTATTGCTAAAAGAGTGGAAGTGTTTTTCATATTAAATTGGGTTCCAACTCTAGTAACTGATATTGAATCAACTGGACGAATTTGACAAATCTTGGAAACCACACTGTTTGACATAGCGGTTCCGAAGTAGCTTACAAAGCTATCTTGAATAGCTTGCCCCATGAAGTCGGAGATAGAACCAAATCTTTTATCTTTCTCATTCATCATTGTTATGTTCACGGAATCTTGATTTACCTTAACTAAGATTCGCTTTTGCATAAATACTGGGTTGGATGCTGTATCCTCATAATAATCAGTTGGTGTTTCCCATTTGTCATACTGAATGGTAGTATATTGCCATGCCGTGTCGTATGTTCTCCCCGATACAGTAATCTTACCAAAACTATCAATAGTTAAAGTTTTACCCTCTGACTGTGAACCTTTGGCAAATGTCCTCTCCCATTTTAAAAGACCCGATGTATCAAACGCCTGTGTGAGGTAATGTGACTTCCCATTAATGATTCTTGAACCAACTACGTAAACGGTTTGGCTAATTGGATCTGCTTGAATCTTTTCGAGTTTGGATTCAAATGCTTCATTTCTAAACTTAAACAACGTATCTCCATTGACAGCACTCAGCTTAATCAATGCAGCAAGATTGACATCGCTGTTATTCCTTGAGTAACCTGTAACAAACAACGAACTCTCATCGTCATTTGTAAAATTAATTGCTGTTGGTCTATCATCCTTTCCATTCCAATCAAAATCTTTCTCCCAAATCTTTATGAATGCAGAATCAAACTTAACAACTCTAATATCAAAATCACTTGAACTTTTTTGAATAAATCCCGCGACATACATATTGTCTTTTTTATCTTTAATAATATCCACAGGTGAGCTAAACCCAACTGTAGAAGCAGAGCTTGTGTCTTGAGATACAAATGCTCCGTTTGAAGCCGCTACTGTTACTGAATAGTATTTCCAGTTTGTGAAGCTAAGTCCTGAAAATCCATGTGCTGTTACTCTCTGATTGAAAGCGTTGTAAGTCATGCCAACAAAGCCATTGTATGAATTGCTAAAACCTCTTCTTACATTCCAAAGATTACTTCCATCGGTTGTATCGAAGGCACTGATAATTCCCAAAAATGAGAAAGTGCCAGTTTGCAAAGTCCCTGAAATATAAACTTTGTTGCCTATAATCATTATATCGCTTGGAGCGGCATAACCGCTAAAACTATCATAGATTTTACTATCCCATTTATCGTTGCCGTCTTTGTCAACCTTGATTACAAATATGCTGGAATGTGTTGCGGAACTATCGTGCATTACTCCTGTGCAATAAATGTTATCATTTACATCTGTGGTAACGTCTATGCCTAAATCAACTGCACTGGAAAGCCCATTTAATTCTTTGTCCCACAAAAAAGTTCCATCACTACTGTATTTTACCAAGTAAACATTTTCTTGTTGACCTGGTCGGTAAGTGTTACCGATGATGATGATGTTATTTGACTTATCCTTAACTGATGTTTGATAATTAAAGGCAACTGATGGAATGCCGTTTGTTTGTTCCCATTCCTTGTTGATTAATATTTGTGCCTTGAAAGATTCCTGAATTAGAAATAAAGTAATAACTGTTATGAATAATTTTTTCATAGCCCATGATTTAATGTGAGTGATTATTTTGAATGAGGTGGAAAATTAGTGGCTTGTATCAAATTGATTAACCCTAAGGCGGATGCTGCGAATAACGGGGCGCGAGGGGAACGCGTGTTTGACGCTTTATTCCCATTAAAATTATGTAAAGCGGCAAACTTGCGTTGCGCGTTGCAAATAGGCTTAGCCTGTAAGTTGAATTTAATTCGTGTGTCATCCTAAATTTTATTTAATCAAGGAATGTTGAACGAATATATAGCTGCTATTTTAACTTATCAAGTTGGGAATGTTAATTTTACGAGCAGGTATTTTATGGCGATTGCAGCTAACGGTTTGCAGCTACCCGAAGGTGGCGATTTCGGAGCACTTCACTGTCAACCAAGCACAAACTTTGATAGAAGCACAATGCTTGATTTAACCACTGAACCGCCACTTTTGGGTAGGTGCTGTTATAGCCAGTGCTTTCTTTCGTCATTCTCGTTATGGTTTTAGTTTTCCAGCTAAGTTAATGTCGTCTGGTGTTATGATTATTTTTTTGTCGTTGTTTGTGATGATTAAAATTTTGTTTTTCCGTTGTGTTGCGTAAAAAGTTGAATGTCCAATACCGGGCGTGTGAAACTTTCCGAAATAACCAAATAGTCCACCAACACCGAAAGTTCTGATTGTGCCTTTCGTTTCGTTGTCGGCAAGTGTCCGAACTTGTGCTATGTCGCCAAGTTTGATTTTTACTTTTCCAATTGGACGGTTAATTGTTAGTTCGTTACTGTCAAGCGTATAAGATTGTGGTGCATACAGCCAACTGCCTAATAAAATTGCTACAAATAGCAGAAGTGTCCCTGTGTGTATTAAAATTGTTGTTGTATCGCCTTGTGCAACGAGTAATGCTCGAACACTTTTTTGTCCGATTGCAATTAATAAAATAAACACTCCGATGGTCATTCCTTTCGCAAGAGTGTCAAGTGATGCTTTGTATTCCATATTATTTGAGTGTATTTTTAATTTTAGTAATTTAGTAATTTTCTAACCATTGTTTAATGCAGCTAAATAGTTTTGTGTTACTGGAAATCCCTAATTTATAGTTGCTAATTATATATACCGATGAAACATAAATGCCATTTTGAAACTTAATTTTTAGTGGTTTCCATATTCCTAATCCACGAACAAGATAAACTGAGTACAATTCGTCAAAGCCGTAATATATTTCTAAAATCTCGCTTTGAAAAATATTAAAATTGAAGTTTTCCGAACTGTTAATGTGTATGCCTGAAAATCTAATTGCATTTATAGTTATTTCTATTTCTCCTTTATATGAGTGAATTGGAGGAGCAAATGAGAATCTTGAAGCAATAATATTAATATCACTTAAAGTTGATAAATCTTCATCAAAAATCCAATATGCTTTAAATACCAATTATTTATGTGTTTTATAGTGTGCCTTCAATTATTGTAGAATTATCTAATCTTCTGTATGATTTTATACTTCTTCCCATTTTTTCAGGTAAGTATTCCTCTTCTAAAAATGCACAATGTATTATTTCTGCTATCATTTCTTGGTAATGTTCCTTTATTACCTTCCTTATTTTATCATCTTTATACATTCTGCTACAAGCTTGGCAACGATGAGCATACATATCCTCCCATTTTATCTTAGGGTCTTTTTCAGAAGCCCACTCTATAATACGTTCGGGGCCTTTATAATGTATCCAAAGTTTTAATATGTCATTTTCAGCTGCATCAATAGATTTTTGAAGGTAATTTTCTCCAATCTCTACTTCTCCAACACAAAGCTCTGGAATCAATCTCATTCCCAAGCCACAACAAGAACCGATTTTACCATCAGATTCAATCACATAAGTTTGCAAAATGCTATCACATCCTGTACGAAGGGCTATGTTTTCTCGATTTATGGTTAGTCCTTCAGGGTACTTTTCTATTTCATTGTAATTAAGAGGCATCCATGGGCTTTCAGATAAATCAAATAATTTTCTTTCTGTTTCGGAGAGAGAAATAATCCTTGGATGATTTAAAATAGTTTCTTTAGTAATTTTCCTTTCTGATTTCAACTCTATCATGAGATATGCCCGTAAATTTTGAAAAACAGAAGCTACAATTCCATTTATTATTCTCTCAATAGGTATAAACCTATTATGTTCATCTCCTGTGCTAAAATTTATTTCATCAAGTCCTGCATCAATAAGTTTAGCGACTTTTTCTTTTGCTATTTGCTCATTTGTAGCCCAATGTGCATTAGTTACAATTCTGGTCGGGAAGCCTAACCCTTTGGCTTTTTTTATTGCAATAAGTAAATCATTCCACCTTAATGTCGGCTCTCCGCCAGTAAACACGACATTATGAAATCCGCTTTGTTTAGCTTTTTCGATAGCATCAAGCATAGCATCTAATGTAAGATGCTGCTTTACTCTCGGGCTGCTCAATGTTCCACAATCTTTACATTCAGCAGGGCATGACCAAGTAGGCATTATAGAAAGTGTTTTAGGGCCTTTAAAAATCCTCATTTTGACCTAAGTTTAGTCATTTAAATTATTAAATCTGTCTGCATAATCAGTCATTAAGTCTGAAATCACCTTTATTTCAGAAGGAGTTAATCTAATTTTACAATCGTCTCCAGGATTAACAATAGAAATGTCAATTATTACTAGAAATAGGAAAATTAATGCAGCCACATAAATGTGTAGAGTTACTTTATAGGAGGGTCCGCGTAATTGTGGAGAAGGATTATTTGGATCAATTAAATAGCGAACTGTATCGGGGACAAAATCAGGATTACCAAATTTTGCAAAAGCATTAATAAAATCAACATAAATCGTTGTCTTATCAAAATTTGGGTCTTTTTTGTATTGTTTAATTAGTTTTGCCTGATACTCAGTAAGCCACTTGTAAAAGCGTTTGTTTGCAAGAACGGAATACAGAAACCGATTGGATTTTGAGACTCTCTGAGGTATTAATTTATCAGGGTCATCAACTTCCATAATTCTTTGAGATACAACCGCTGTAGGATTTTCCGCAAAGAGTTGTCTTAAATCTTTGCTTTTTTTTAAGTCGTCTATAAGAGATGATGCTTTTTTGCAAAATTCTTCATGGTGCAGAATGAGTAATTGTTCTGGTTTCATAACATAAATTTTTTTAGTTTAATTATTATTACCGTAAAATTATAAAATAATTTTATTCTCAAAATTTTCCAATGAAAATTTCTACAAGTAAAACACTCGAACTGTTTTATTACACTGTCTATAAGCATTGGCTATAACGTTTTGCAGCTAAACGCAGGCAGGGCTTAAACCACTGCACTTTCTACGAAGAACTGCACTTCAAATATACTAATTTCCTGTCCTACGAAGCACAAAACCCCTGCTTGCGTTTAGGTGCTGTTATGCCTTCGTTGTTCTTTTTCGTCCGGTGCAGTGGGACAGCCATACTCTTTGGCAAGTTTTGACTTGTGTGGCTGGATTGAGCGACTTGCCAATGTGTATGGATGTGAAGGGTGGGATTGTTTCTGTCTAAAGATAAAAGCTGAAAAGTCTGAAAAAATAGAAACTTAAATAAAGTAACGCCAATCCGCTTATAATTTGAATACTTTTTCTTAACCAAGTCAATTTGGCAAGTTTTGAAACAGAGCTTGCAAAAAGTCCAACAACTAAAAAGGGTAGTCCTCTTCCAATCCCAAATAAAAGTGCCAAAATTAATCCATAAAAAACGCTTGCTTTAGCTGCTGCAAAAGATAACAATAGAAGTAAAGGAGCTGCTGATGTTCCTAAGCTAAAAATTAAGCCATATAAAAATGACCCGCCTATTCCCGGTCTCCGCAGAGATTCAAGTTGACGAACACGCAAATAAGGTCCATAAAAAGCAATTCCGGCTGCAATTAATGATATTATACCCATTACCATTGCCCAGTATTTTCCAAAAGTTTCGGTTAGGAAAGCTCCTAAATAACCTGCAATGGCTCCTAATAATGTCAAGCAAAATACAATACCTAAAAAGAATGAAAAAGTTATAGAAAAACCTGTTTTAGATTCGCGAACAGAAGCACTGCCAACATAGCCAGCAAAACCAAGTCCAATGGGTAAAGTGCAGGGACACACACCACTTGAAATTATTCCTGCCAACAAAGCAATCCCTAAACTGACAATCGAGCCTTCTTGAAGTGTGCTTATAAATTGGTTTAAAAAGTCCTCTAACATTATTCTTTTAATTCTTGTGGTTTGCCTGCTTTATAACCCAATTTATTGATAGCTTCTTGCAACTGCAATGGCTTAACCTTTGTAGGGTCGAACTTTACCGTTGCCTTTTTGTCCTGAAGGCTTACATTTGCTTCCATTACACCATCAATACTTGTCAGTGTCTTTTTCACATTTGCAACACAAGACATACAACTCATACCCTCAATAGGTATTTCAATTGTTTTTATCTCTCCTTCATTTAAACCTGTTTGATTGTTTTGAGAATTATTTCCTGAACAAGCCATAAAGAATGTTTGCAGAATGAACAAAATGGCAATTGATTTTCTTGTGCCCATAATTCTAAATTTTATCCTTGGGTTTATATCCTGCTTTTGCCAATATGGTTATGAGTTCGTTTTCATTCGTTTCAGTTGGGATAAATTTAATGTTCACTAATTTTTTCATAGCCTTCGTATTCACATCTTCCACACCTTTTGTTTCCTTTAAAATATCGGATATTTTTTCTGCACAACCTTGACAAACCATATTGTCAATGGTTAATGATATTTCCTTCATACTTTCCTTTTTTTTAAGTAAATATTCATAAACTTTATCAATTTCCTTCATTTTGTCTGTTAGTTCATAAAGTCCTAAATCAGGGAATTGATTTTTAATGATTTCTATTCTTTCTTCTTGTCCACAATTGCCCGGACAGGCTTCTATTGCCTCAGCAATCTTCATTGCCAATGTTTTTCTGAACACTTCGTCCAATAGCAGGTATTGAGCTTTTTCAAAACCTTTGTTGACCGCTTTAAATTGATTTAATATTTGAGAAGGGTCATCGCTTTCATCAAGCATTTTTATTACACCTTCAACTTGACCTTTAATGCTATTTAATCGGTCTTTAAGGTCTTTTGTTAAATCTTTAGGTAACATACTAATACAATTAAAACCACCCAACCCCCATTATTTGGAAGTTGGGTGATTTGGTTAAAAAATTAAATGGCTTTGCCAATGCCTGCTGCTGCCAATTCTTCTTTACTCACTCCCCTGTTTTGGCAACAAGCAAGCAATTTTCCATTAACAGCTACCGCTGGAAGGGAAGTAATGTTATACTTTTTCATCTTGTCAACGCAGACTTTGTCGTCACATTGTTCAACAAGGTTGTAAACAGTTACTTCACAAGAGTCACAAGCCATTTCTTTTACTGTTTTTACTACTGGTTCACATACCGGACATCCGGCTGTAAATACTTCAATTTGTCGTTTCATTGTGTTTCGTTTTTAATGATTAATATTAATTACGCTACAAAGATGTATCTGGTCAGGGGGTGGTCTCCAAATTTTTTTTCAAATTCTTTTTTCAGTCGGTGCGTTGGCAAAAAAATGGCTCTTTTGGTTTTTCAGCATTGGGCTGAGTGTCGGCAAAAACCAAATGTGCCATTTGTGCGGTTGGCTGTCTTTTACAATGAGGCATAACTTGCATATACCTGCCACTTTATGGCACTAATCTCTCCAATATGGATGGCTTTGTGCCACTGAGTGGCTTTTTATTTAGTTTAAACGAATATGATAATTTCTTCATAAACTGTCAAACGGGCTGATTATTTTCCGAATGCTCTTTACACTCACATGCGTATAAATCTCGGTTGTTTTGCCGCTCTTGTATCCTAATATTTCTTGTATGCACCCCTCTTGGCTAAGGCTATTGCCTTCGTCATCACAAGACTAATGCTTGCAGCATTACTACCCCTCCAAGTCACCCCTCAAACACCCTGTTCGTGCATTAGTGGCATCCGGCTGTTCTTTGCTCCCTTTGTCCCTTTGTGGTTCAACCGGCTGTTCAATCCCACTTCTAAAATCCAAAATCTAAAATCGTTATTCCGGCTGTTCCTCTGTGCTTCTTTGCGTCCCTCTGTGTAATAACCTGTATTCGGCTGTTCACTAATCAATCATAAATCTCTGTGAACCTCCGTGCTTCTGCGTGCCCCTCTGTGTAACAACCTGTATTCGGCTGTTCACTAATCACTAATCACTCATCACTCATCACTCATCACTCCCTTCTCCGGCTATTCACCCCCTCTGTGTAACAACCTGCATTCGGCTGTTCACTAATCATTCATCACTAATCACTAATCACTCCCCCGGCTGTTCTCACCCCTCAACACCTCTGTGTGCTCAGCGTCTTTGTGGGCAACCTGTATTTGGCTGTTTGGCTGTTTTATCATGTCTCATGTCTCATGTCTCACATCTCACATCTGCATTCGGCTGTTCACTAATCATTCATCACTAATCACTAATCACTCATCACTAATCACTAATCACTAATCACTCATCACTAATCACTCATCACTCATCACTCATCACTCATCACTAATCACTCATCAATCGAAAACGTCACCTTCCATCCCACACTCTCCCCGCTTGCCGGGCTCACATTCAAAAAA
>VFQO010008905.1_pt1 | contig 36716 bp, 31 predicted proteins | sample 3512331 | NCBI WGS metagenome assembly VFQO01 (sample SAMN10412371, study PRJNA504923) | tailings metagenome | isolation source: Replicate 3 from Balatoc abandoned mine | place: Philippines: Itogon, Benguet | collected 2017-08-28 | reverse complement strand
TCGTCCTTGCCGATGTCGACCGGAATCACCCGATAGGGCACGCCGAGCTCTTCGAGAAGGATGGTGATCTTGCGGCCGTTCGGTGTCGACCAGGTATAGACATCGATCACGCGACAGCTCCCTGGCGCACCGTGTTCGCACCCCGCGGCGGAATACCTGCATGTTCGTGGCAGAGCCTCGCGAGCACCGCAATGCCCTCCTCGATCTCCTGTTCGGTCGGCAGACCGAAGCACAGGCGGAAATGGTTGGCTGACGCATCGCCATCGATGGCCCAGTCCGAACCGGGATTAAAGGACAGCCCCTCCTTCGCAGCAGCCTCAACCAGCTTGCGCATGTCGATGTCGCCGTTGAGCCTGACCCATACGAAGATGCCGCCAGCCGGCTCCCAGACCTCGGCGGAAGTGCCGAACTCGCGGCGCAGCGCCTCGAGCATCACCTCGCACTTCTGTTGCAGGCGGGTCGAGAGGGTTCGCAGATGGGCATCGAAATGACGCCCGAAATATTCCGCCGCGACCATCTGGTCGAGGGCGCCGGTCCCGCCGTCATTCTTGAGGGCGACGATCTGGCTGAGCACCGGCCACGGTGCGGTCAGATAGGCAATGCGAAGCGCCGGCGCCAAGGTCTTGGACAGCGTACCGATGTGGATGACGTCCCGGGGCGCGAGGCTGTAGAGCGCAGGCGGCGTCCCCGGCTTCCACACGATGTCGGCGTAGCACTCGTCCTCGAAGATCGGCACGCCGAACTGCTGCGCCACCCGGATGATGTCATGTCGGCGCTCGATCGGCATGATGGTACCGGTCGGGTTCTGCACCGTCGGGATCGTGTAGACGAATTTGGGCGTGACGCCCTTGCTCTTGAGGTCGGCGAGCGTGTCGGCCAACGCGTCGGCGCGGAGGCCTTGTGCATCGACCGGGACCGGCACGATACGGGCGCCCACTGAACGCGCCTTGTTGATGGCCGCTTGGTAGCTGACATCCTCGAACAGCACCGTGTCGCCTGGCGAGACGAGGAGACGCATCACGAGTTCGATGCCCTGGCCGGAACCACTGGTCACCAGAATCTCGTCGGCCGGCGCGTCGATGCCACGCAGCTTGAGCTTCTCAGAGAAGAACGTCCGCAGTCCGGAAAATCCGAGCGGACCCTCGGAGAGATTGTAGACCGCGAGCTTCCGCCCTTCCCGGCGGATCACCGTGGCGGCCGCCTCGGCGAGCGCTTCCATGGGCACGAGATCGGGATCGTTGTGACCGGCATTGAGCGCGTATTTCGCCATGCCGGTAAACCTCGGCGACGGAGCCGGCAGGCCGGGAACGAAGAGCTTCGAATAGGCTGGCAGAGACTGGTCGGGCATTTGAGGTCCGTTCTGGCTCGCGGGGGACGCCGACTTCCGGGTCGGCGCCTGCGAGAGGGCTAGTTCGTCGACAGGCTGTCGAAGCCGGCGAGGTAATCCATATTCAGTTCGATCCCGAGGCCTGGCTTCGTCGGCGCCGGCAAGCGACCGCCCCTGATCTTGCGCTCGTATGGAGCATCGACGATCTCGTAGCGGCCATCCGGCCAGTACGGGAACATCTCGAGAATGACGAAATTGTTCATCGCAAAGCAAGCATGGACCGCGGCGGCCGTCGCCACTGGCGCTCCGCAATTGTGCGGCTGCACGTGCAGCGTGTAGGCCTCGGCCATGGAGGCGATTTTCATAATCTCGGAGATGCCGCCGCAGAGCCCGATATCGGGCTGCAGGATGTCGAGCGACAGGTTTTCTATGAACGGGCGGAACTGATAGCGGGTGTAGAGTCGCTCGCCGCCGGCGATGGGCATGTTCACCTCGCGGCTGACCTTGGCGAGGGTTTCCGGATTGGTGGTCTCGACCGGCTCCTCGTAAAAGAACGGCCGATACTCGGCCAGCAGGCGGCCATAGGAGACCGCGTCGGTGACGCCCAGGTTGCCGTGGATGTCGAGGCAGATGTCGAAGTCGTCGCCCATCACCTTGCGGACGTGCGCGACGCGCGCCACCGACTGCATGGCCCAGTCGCGCGGGATGTGGCGATCCGGCCAGGCAAAGGCGCCATCGGCGGTGACCTCGAACGGATCGAACTTGGCGGCGTCGAACCCGTCTTCCCGGACCTTGAGCAACCGGTCGGTGACCTGCTCGGGCTTCGGCATCTTGCTGAACCAGCCATTGGCATAGGTCCGCAATTCCTCGCGCGCCTTGCCGCCGAGCAGTTCGTAGACCGGCACACCCAGCGCCTTGCCCTTGATGTCCCAGAGCGCATTGTCGATGGCGCTGAGCGCGCCGAACTGCACCGGTCCCGGGCTCATGCCCCAGAAGCTGCCCTTGAGAAAGCGCTGCCAGACGCCCGTGATATTGGTGGCGTCCTGCCCGATGAGATAGCGCCCTGCCATCTGGATCAGCATATGCATGGCCGCGACATTGCCGTCGCCATAGGCGAGGCCGACTTCGCCGGCCCCGTAGATGCCCTCGTCGGTGTCGATGCGGATGATCACCGGATGCTGGTTGAGGTTGAAACTCAGTCCGTAGTCGACATTCCAGACGGTGAGCTTGGTGATCTTCATGTCGTTCTCTCTCTTGAGGCTGGACCGCTGGAGGGCCGAAGTTCCGAAATGTTGAGGGTCTGCGAGCGGGTCTGGGCTGCGATCATTTGATGACCCCGAGCACGCGCGGCAGCCACAGCGTCAGGTCGGGCCAGAGCCCGATGATCACGCAGAGGATGAAGCCCTGGATGATGTAGGGCATCAGCGCCCTGGTGAACGGCCCCATGCCGATCTTGGCGATACTGGCCACCGCGAAGAGCACGTTGCCGACAGGGGGCGTGATGTTTCCCAGCACGCAGTTGACCACCAGCATGATGCCGAGCTGAACCGGATGAATGCCGGCCTCGATGGCCAGCGGGATCACCACGGGGGCAAAGAGGATGATCTGGATGCTTGCATCGAGCGGGATGCCCAGCAGCAGGAAGAACAGGTTGATGGCGAGGACCACGATGATCAGGTCGTGGCCGACGAAGTCGAACATGTTCGCCACGTGAACCGGCAGCTGTTCCATCGCGAACACCCAGCTCATGGCCGAGGCGCCGGCGATGATGAAGAACAGTCGCGCCGTGTCCATCGACGCGGTCGACAGCATGGGGATCAGGTCGGAGACCTTGAGGGTGCGCAGGAAGAAGAAGCCGACGCCGAGCGAGTAGATCACGCAGATGGCCGCGGCCTCTGTGGGAGTGAACCAGCCCACCGTGACGCCGCGGATGATGATGATCGGCAGGAGCATGGCGACGAACGCGTCGCGGAAGCCGATGACCAGCTTCTTTGGCGTCACCACGACATCGGACTTCGGGTACTGCTTCCGCCACGATGTGTAGGCCACCTGGCCGATCTGCATCGCGGCCATCAACAGACCGGGGAACACCGCCGCCGCGAACATCGCGCCGACCGAAACGTTGGTGACTGCGCAATAGATGATGATGATCGTCGACGGTGGCAGCACGGCGCCGATCAGCGCCGTTGCGGCAGTGATGGCAGCCGAGAACGGACGGTCGTAGCCCTGCCGTTCCATGGCGTAGATGAACATGCGGCCCTGGCTGGCAATATCGCCGAGCGCCACACCGGTCACGCCGGCAAACAGCACACTGGAGACGACATTGACCTGCGCCAGGCCGCCGCGCATGCGACCGACCAGCAGATTGGCAAAGTCGAACAGCCGGTCCGTCAGCTTGGCCCGGTTCATGATCTCGCCGGTCAGCAGGAAGAACGGGATCGCCATCAGCACGAAGACGTCGATGCCCGTGTAGATCGTCTCCGGCATCATGCGCAGGAACACAGGGTTGCCCGATGCCAGCAGGTAGGCGGCCGACGACAGCAACATGACGAACGCGATCGGCATGCCGGCAACAAGCAGCACGATAAAGACCGCGGTGAATCCGAGAATGCCCACGATCAGACCCCCGTGCCCTGGACGAGCGTGTCGTCATGCTTGGGTATGGGGCGCTTGCCCATGAGCTGCAGCACGTCATCCCAGATGCGGATGAGGCTGGCGAGGATCATCAACACGGTGGCAATCGGGATCGAGATGTAGACCCAGAACAGGCTGATGCCGAGCACCGGCATGCGCGTTGCCATGCGCGAGAACGAGACGAACCAGGACTGCTGCAGCAGGATGCCGAGGAAGAACAGGATCAGCAGGCGGCAAACCAGCCGGACCGAGACTTCGGCCTTGGGTCCGAAGCGCCGCATTGGACTGTCGAGGCCGATGTGGTCATCGCGCAGCAGAAGGACCGCGGCGCCCAGCAACGAGATCCAGACCATCATGGCGCGGGTCGCCTCCTCCGTCCATGCGAAGGAAAAGCCCATGAAGTTGCGCGTGAATACGAGTGTGCCGATCAGCGCGGTCATGATGACGAAGGCCACGTTGCACAGCTGAATGATGGCGACCGACGCGATGTTGGCCACCTTGCTGACTCTCTCGAACAGCATTGTCCCCTCCCAGTATGGTCCGGTGGGCGGCCAGCTTGCCGCCCACCGCAATGGCGGCTAGTTGGCCGCGTAGCCCAGGCGGGTCTTTTCGCTCTCCACCGCCGCGATCACTTCATCGATCAGCGTCGGCGTCACGTTGGAGTGCAGCCAGGCGATGGCCTTTTCCTGCACCAGCGCGCGGAACTCTTCCTTCTCGGCGGCGGTGGGATCGTAGACGGTGACCCCCTCGGCCTCGATGGTGGCGCGGCCGGTGATTTCATTGGCAACGGCCAGGCCGCGGTTGGTAGCCCGGGCAATCAGCGATGCCTGGGTGACGGCGGCCTTCAGATCGTCCGGCAATGCCTGGTACCAGGCCTCGTTCACCACCACGGTGTTCACGGAGTACACGTGACCATCGAGGATCATGTGCTTTTGCACTTCGTAGAGTTTCGGGATCAGGAAGGTCGAGATCGAGTTCTCCTGACCGTCCACCACGCCGGTTTGCAGCGCGGTGTAGAGCTCGAGCCAGGCGATCGGCGTGGCCGACATGCCCAGGCTCTGCGCGATCTCGAGATGCAGCGGGTGGTTCTGCACGCGCATCTTGAGGCCCTTGAGGTCGGCAGCCGACTTCAGCGGCTTGCTGGCCGAGGTGAAGTGACGGAAGCCGCCATTCTCGGTCCAGAACAGCGGGCGCAGGCCGACTTCCTTGGCCATACGCTCACGCAGGTTCTCGCCGATCGGCCCGTCGAGCACGGCCCAGGCGATTTCACGGCTGGGGAACAGGTACGGCGCGCCGAACACCTGAACGTCCGGGAAGGTGGTGGCGAAGTGGCCGTCGCTGGCGTCGGTCGCCTCGATGATGCCGTCGCGAGTCTGGTTGACGGTGGTCTCGGGTCCGCCGAGCTGACCACCCGAGAAGATCTGCACGTCGATCCGGCCGCCCGAGCGCGCCTCGATCTCACGCTCCAGCACCTTGATGTGCGTCCAGCTGAAATGCGTCTCGATCTCGGCGTTCGAGACCGCGAGCTTCATGGTATAATCGGCGGCAAAGGACGGGCTGAACGACAGCCCCAGTCCAGCAAAAGCAAAGGCTGATGCCATGACAAATCGTTGCATTCGGCTCTCCTCCCCCAACTTGTATGTAAGGCACTAGCATGCTACCTGCGGTTTTGGATTGGTCAATAGGGTCGGTTGAATGACGACGCGCGACTTTCGTAGTGCCGGAAAGCCGGGTGCCAAAACGACGGCCAAAGCGACTATCGACCGCCCGCCCGCCTTGGCCGTGCTGGTGCAGAACCGGCTCCGCGACATGATCATCACCGGCGAGTTCGCCTTCGGCGAACTGCTGTCCGAAAACACGATCGCCGATCAGCTGGGGGTGTCGCGAACGCCGGTGCGGGAGGCCTTCATGCGCCTGGCACTCGAAGGGCTGGTCGAGATTCACCCGCAGCGCGGCACCTTCGTCTACCAGTGCGAGCCGGCCGATTTTCTCGAGATCAGCGAGTTACGCGTGTTCCTCGAATGCGGGGCCCTGCGCGGTGCGATGGAGCGCAATTATCAAGGCCTGTGCGATGCGCTCGCCGCGAATCTGGAGGAGTCGGAGAAAATCCTGGTCGAGGACGCTTCGGTGTTCGAGCCGCTCGACCGGGCGTTTCACCAGGCCATCATCGACGCCGCCGGCAACCGCCGCGTGCGGGACTCGTACCAGCAGATCAGTTCGTTGATATCGGCCCTGCGCTATCGCGTGGGTCGCATCGTTCCGCACAATGACTGGTCGTTGAACGCCCACAAGGTCGTCTTCGAGCGCATCCGGAAGCGGGACATCGATGGCGCCGAAGAAGCCCTTCGCGCGCACGTCTACGTCCCTCACCGCATCCTCGTACGCCTGTTCGAGGAAGGCCACAACCTCGACACCAGCCCGGTGAACGCCATCACGATGGAACAGGATCCCCTCACCGAGCTGCTCCGCAAGATCCGCTGACTCGTCAGACCTGTGGCTTCGGCAGCGCAACTCACCGCAACCGCAGCGAAGGCCGGCGATGCCGATTGTTCGCATGCAGCTTGTATGCGATATGCAGAAGGCGAGTCTGACAATTGCGAGGAAGCCGTGCTAGAGGCGCATATTGCCCCGGCCAAGTCATCGGAAGACGCTCTTTCCGATCGGGTTCATCTGGCTGTGACGAATCTGATCAAGTCGCAGCAACTCCATGGTGGAGATATTATCGTCGAGTCGCGCCTCGCCGACATGTTGGGCGTGTCGCGGACGCCGCTGCGCGAGGCCCTGCAGAAGCTCGAGGGTGAGGGGCTGGTGATCCGCAACGGCCGCTCCTTCGTGGTGCGTGCCGTTGGGCTCGCCGAATATCTGCAGAGCCTCAAGGTCCGGGAAATCCTCGAAGGCGAGGCGGCAGCGCTCTCCGCCGGCCGCGTTCCGGCCGCTGCCATCGCCACCGTGCGCAAGAATATCGACAAGCTGCTGTCGGCGCCGAAATACCTCCCGGAGGCGCATTGGCAGTCCGACGACGAGGTGCATCTGCTCGTCAGCGAATATTGCGGCAATCCTGTATTGGGTCAGATGATCCTGCATCTGCGCATGGTGACGCGGCTCTACGAGACGCTGAACCTCGCCGACCGTCTGGTGCCCGACGCGACCGAGCATCTCGAGATCATCGATGCGCTCGAGAGCGGCGACGGCAAGCTCGCGCGGCAGAAGGCGCAGGGCCACATGCGCAGCCTCTACAAGGCCTCGATCTGATCAGCCGAAACGGCCGAGCGTAAAATAGTCGATGGCGCGGCCTGGGTCGCGCCCGGCGGCCAGATCGGCCGTCAGCTTCCCCATCATCGGTCCGAGCGTGTAGCCGTTGGCGGTCGCCGCGACGAGGACGTTCGGATGGCCCGGCAAAGGCCCCAGTAGCGGCGCGCCGTCGATGTTGATGTTCATGGCGGCCCAGCTGCGGAGGAGATGCAGGCCGGCGACGGCCGGCACGGTTCGCTCCGCCACCCAGAGATTGCCCTCGATGCTGGTGCGGAACACGCGGCTATAGCCGGTGGCCGGGTTCGCCCCCGCGGTCCACGCACCGCCGATGATCAGGTTGCCGTTGGTCGCCTGCTTCATGGTGAGGTGGCGATCGGCATGGGCGATGAGCTGCTTGAGGATCGGCCGCGTTGGTTCGGTGACCAGCATCTGCAGCGGTGCGCCCGAGATCGGCAGGTCACTGCCGAGCAGCCGTCCGAGATGCCGGCTCCAGCCGCCGGCCGCGAGCACCACCCGCCTGGCGCGAATGGAACCGCCGGCCGCGCTGCTGACGATGTAGTGGTCGCCCGATGCCTCGATGCCGGTGATCTGGTGGCCCGCGAAGAAACGGGCGCCGGCACGCTTGGCTTCCGCCACGACAACTGGCGTCGCCTTCAGCGGATTGATCTTGCCCTCGGCGGCGCAATAAGCGGCGACCACCATGCGGTCGGACACCGCGGGGGCGAGACGGGACAGTTCCTCGCGGCCGACGACCTGCGTGTCGATCCCGACCGCCTGCTCTGCGGCGGCCTTGTCCTTGAGGAACACGGCTTGCGCCTCGTCCTCGGCGACCATCAGGCCGCCGGTGGTGACGATCTCGAAATCGGCGGCGAGCTCGAGTTCGAGGGTCTTCCACAGGTCGACGGAGTCGCGCTGCAGCGGCAGCGTGCGCTGCGCCGGGCTGCCGCCGGCCATGGCCTTCTTGCCGAAGTCCCAGCTCAGCAGTTGCACGTGCAGGCTGCCGGCATTGCCGCCGGAGGCCTGGCTGTTGGGCGCGCTGCGATCGACCACGACGACGTCCATGCCGTGACGGGCGGCGAACATGGCGGTCGAGGAGCCGGTAATGCCGGCGCCGATCACCAGCAGGTCACAGGTCGCGGGGAGCGTATCCGCCTGATAAGCGCCGCGCGGAATGACGTCGGTCGGCACCTCGCGATGCCCGCCCCACTCTTCCTTCTCCACCGCCAGCGCGATGGCCGGTACCGGCCGGACTGGTGCCTGCGGCGCGAAGAGATCGGCCTCGACCATGCCGTCAAGCGTGCCGCGCAGCATGCGCAGGGCATGGCCGGCACAGTAGCGGCCCTGGCATCTGCCCATGCCGAGCCGGGTGCGACGTTTGAGACTACCGAGATCGTCGACGCCATCGGCACGTGCCGCTTCGATGTCAGCGGCGGAGACACTCTCGCAGCGGCAGACCAGCGTGTCGCCCTGCGGCGGCGGTGCGGTAATGGTGGGCGCGAAGAGGCGCCAGAGATTGTCCTGGAAGGCACTGGCCGTCGCCAGCCGTTGGCGAGCCGGTAACGCGCCGGCGGCCGATCGGCCCATGCTGGCGATGATGTCGAGAGCGGCCAGTTCGCCACGGGCGAGCGCCGCCTGGCTGCCGCGAATGCCGGCGCCATCGCCGGCGACCCAGACGCCCGGCACACTGGTGCGGCCATTGCCATCGGCGACCGGAACCGGGAAACCCGTCCGTGGGTCGACATCGACCTTGCCACCAAGATGGCGTACCAGCTCGGCGGCCGGGATGAAGCCGTAGCCGAGGCTCACGGCATCGACGTCGAAGGCCAGCTTGCGGCCGCTGTCGCTGAGCGCTTCAACGCGCTCGGCCTTGCCGGCCCCAGTGATCGCCGTCACCACCACACCCTCGTGGATGGGGATGCCGGCGCGAGCGAGCTTCGCCCGCATGGCGAGACCTTCGACGGCGAGCTTCGGGGCCGCGCCAAACATACCGACGAACGGCCCTGCCGCACCGAGCCGCGTTGGGCGCGCGCTTTCGAGCACGGCGACGACTTTCGCTCCGCCACGCGCCAGTTCCAGCGCGACCTGCCAGTTGAGGGGACCATTGCCGGCAACGAGCACGCGCTCGCCGAGGCTGACCCGATAGGCACGCGCCAGCGTCTGCGCAGCGCCGGCGGTCATCACGCCGGGTAGTGTCCAGCCGGGGACGTGGTGCGGCGCTTCATACGCCCCGGTGGCGAGCAGTACGGCCTTCGCACTCAGCCGATAGGCACTGTCTTTGGTCGATACGGCCAGCTCCGGGCCGTAGGCCTCCATCGCAGCCTTCCAGACCAGCGCGGCGGAGCGGATGTCGACACCGGCAGCAATTGCGCCACGGCGCCGCGCATCGCCTTCAGCGAACTGTGCATCCACCGGCTCGCCACGGAAACGGTGCGATGGCGCCAGTGGCTTGAAATACTGCCCACCGGCCTGATCGCGCTCGTCGAGGATGACGGTGTGGAGACCCGCCTCAGCCAGAGGCTGTGCCGCGGCCAGCGCGGCCGGGCCGGCGCCGACAATGGCGACGTCGCAAGTCTCTGCCGCCAGTTCACCCACCGGTCGCGCGGCAAGCGGCGCCAGCTGGCTTGCGCCGGCCACGGCGCGGCGGACATCGAGGCCAGGTGCGACCTTAGTCATGCAGGCGCGCTGACTGCCGCGGCCATCGATTTCCACTAGGCATTCCTGGCAGGAGCCCATGCCGCAGAAGATGCCGCGCCCTGCCCCGGCATGGGCCTCACGCAGGTCGAGCTTGCCGGCTGCCGTCAGCGCGGCTGCTACGGTCTCGCCATCGAAAGCAGCGATCATCTCGCCTTCGAACGAAAAGATCAGGTCCGCCGTGGCCCGTTCGATACCGGGCGACGACAGGCGGCGATGGCCGTCGAAACTCACGCCAGCTTGACGCCGGAGCGGACGAGCGCGTCGCGCATCTCGGCGATCTCGGCGGCAGGCAGCGGCAGCCGCGGCGAGCGCGGTTCGCCGACATAGCGGCCCATGGCGGCGAGCGCCGCCTTGCTGGCCGAGACGTAGCGATGGCCACCGACGAGGCGGATCACCGGCAGCACCTGCTTGTAGATGGCGCGGGCGCCGTCGATGTCGTTCTTGTCGGCGCAGAGGGTGAAGATATCGGCCATTTCCCTGGGCATCACATTGGAGCCGACGGCGACCCAGCCTTCGGCACCGGCGAGGAAGGACTCGAAGCCCATGATGCCGCCGAACACCGTCATGCGATCACCGCACAGTTCAAGGATATCGCGAATGCGCGTCACGTCCATCGTCGATTCCTTGATGTAGCGCACATTGTCGATGCGCGAGAGGCGCTCGACGATACGTGGGGTCAGGTCGACATTGGCGGTCGCGGGGTTGTTGTAGATCATGATCGGGATCGAGATGGCCTCCCCGATCTGCCGGTAGTGCTCGAAGAGTTCGTCCTCGGTCGGCGTCGAGTAGAAGGGCGGGATGATCATCACGCCATCGGCGCCCATCGCTTCGGCTTCGCGCGAATAGCGGATCACGTCGGCGGTGTTCTCGGCCCCGGTGCCAACCAGCACCGGCACACGGCCGGCAGCGGTCTCGATCACGGTCTTTGCCACCTCGGACTTTTCCGCGTCGGTCAGCGACAGAAATTCACCGGTCGAACCGAGCGGCACCAGGCCATGGATCCCCGAGGTGATCTGCCAATCGACAAAGCTGGCAGTAGCGGCAAGATCGACGGCCCCGCTGGCGTCGAACGGAGTGATCATGACGGTGTAGGTACCGCGAAACGACTTGGGCATCATTCAATCCTGTTTGAGTATCGGCTCGGCCAGCGTCAGCAGGCGCAGCGGGTTGCGCCTGAGCAGCTGGTCGATGTGGTCGTCGGAGAAGCCGGCGCGCCGCATCAGCGTCGGGCCGTTGCGCATCAGGTGGCCATAGCCGTGGCCACCCCAGCGGGTCATGCGGGTGCAGGTGCAGATGTCGTGGCTGACGAGAATGCGGTCGGCAAACCCGCTCCCCATCAGCTCGAGGATAAGATGCAGGCGTTGCAGGTCGGTGGGGAGTTCGACATCGCCGAACCAGTAGTGCGACTGCTCGACGCCGAAGAAATCCCACTCGACGCAGACGCCAGTTGCCAGCAATTCCCTGACCCGCTCACCGCGTGGATAGGTGCGGTCCATGTGGCAGATCACGACGCGGGAGAGGTCAGCACCTGCCTCGCGGAGGATGTCGACAATGGCGAACGGCGCGTCCTCGTGCCGACCGGGATGGACGCTGATGGCTGTACCGGTCCGGCGGCTTGCCGCGGCTGCGGCGTCCAGAGCGCGGCGCTCCACTGGTTCGATCGGCCATGAGGTGCCGATCTCGCCGATCAATCCAGCGCGGACGGTAGTGCCGTCGAGGCCCTGCTCCACTTCGGCGATGAAGCGTTCGGTCAAGGCCGCGGTGTCGAGCGCGAGCAGCTCTGGCTCGAGGTAGGCGGCGACATAAGTTCCGGCTGCGGCGACGACGTGGACGTCGGCTGCCACCGATGCCGCCTGCTGACCGGGCGGATTGCGACCGATGCCGTAGGTGCTCTGGTCCACCAGCAGGGTGCCGCCGTCAGTCCGGAAGGCAGACAATTCGCCGGCCGCAACTTCGGTGTCGCGCTGGCGCGCATTGTTGCGGTTCTCGTTCGAGCGGTAGTCGATCTGCCAGCGGTTCGCCATGGTGATCGGCGGGTCGTCGACGGTGTCGCGCTCCACCGGCCGGACGAGGTCGAACAGCAGGTGTTCGTGGAAGGCGATGGCGCCGATGCTGTCGGCCGGCACGTCGCCACGCACGGTTCGGATCATGCCGCTCATGTCGCCACCCCGCACCATGTGATGATGGTGGCCGCAGCGACCTTGATCGAGCGGATGTAGTCGTCACGGTCGACCCATTCATTGGTGCCGCCCGAGTGAGTCAGGTCACCGCAGAGCGGACCGAGGCCCAGCGTCGGGATGCCCTTCTGCACCAGCGGATTGCGGATGTCCGACGAGGTGTGCATGGCATTGACGTGCGGGGTGTAGCCGCATGCCGCCTCAACGGCGCCGGCGACAGTGCGATAGAACGGATGGCTCTCTTGAACCTCCGACGCGGACACACCGGAGACCCAGGTCAGTTCGGGTGTGTGCTCGGCGAGCCAGCGATCGCCGGCTACGGCCGACGCGAGTGCAGCCTCGACCTCCGCCTGTACCGCTTCCATGGTCTCACCGGGTGGGAACGACACGGCGCCGCCGAAGCTCAGCGTCTCGGGCAATTGCGACGGCACGCCGCCGCCAAACTGCAGCGACGAAATCATGACGTTGGTGGCGCGGCCAACCGCCGCCTCAAGCAGCGGATGCTTTACGCGGACGGTGCGCTCTGCCGCGAGACCTTGCAGCGCCGTGGTCAGAACCATCGCCTTGTCGAGCGGGTTGACGCCGAGGTGACTGAAAGCAGTGTGACCGGGCTCGCTGGTCTGCGGACGCTGGCCACGAACGGTGACGGTGAACTCCACCTGCCCCGATGCCATTGCCTTGATCTCGTGCAGGCCCGCGCCGGACTCAGCCGGGTGCAGATAGAGCGCGGCGTCGGCATTGGCACCATGATGCAGCACGGCGGCGATGCCGCGGGCGTGACGCTTGCTCGGCGTGCTGGTCACGGTCACATTGCCGGCAAGCCGCAGTCCGGACGCCTGCACCGCTTCCATCGCGGCAATGCCAGCAGCCACGCCTGCCAGGTCGTCGGCGACGCCCCACCCATGGATGCGACCGTCTCGCAATTCGCCCTCGAAGGGCGAGACGGTCCAGTTGGTCGCAGTCGTGGTCGGTTCGGCGTCGGGATGGGCGAAGACGATAAGACTGCGCCCGCCCTCGGCCGCCGCGGGATAGGTCGCGACGACGGTCTCGCGCGGGCCGTCATCTGAGGCCTCGGCGGACGCGAACTCATCGACCACTGGAACTTCGCGCGGCAGGTAGCGCAACAGCTCTACGTCACCACCAATGGCTGCAAGCCGCTCGCTCACCATGGCCTGCACCGCTGCTTCACCCTGCGCCTGACAACCGATCAGCGCGCGCAGCAGCTCGACCGCTCTTTCAGCGTTGGCATCGATCGCCTCGAAAACGGCGCCGACGGCGGTCGCAGTCACTTCAGAACTCCCGGGCACAGCATACGTTGACTTCGGCTAACACAGTCTGCATACAACTTCAATGCAACTCGCATACGACTGTCTCACTCAGTCGGCGATAAGGAGGATTGCAGATGAAGATACGCGTCACCGCCGGCCCTTACGTGTTCGAGGGCAAGCTCGAAACCGAGGCGGCACCCAAGACCTGCGCGGCCTTTGCGGCCGAACTGCCCTACACCAGCCAGATCGTGCATGTGCGCTGGAGCGGTGAAGGCGTCTGGGTGCCTCTGGGGGACAAGAATTTCGGTGTCGGCTACGAGAACCACACCAGCCATCCGGCTCCGGGTCACTTCATCCTCTATCCGGGTGGCATCAGCGAAACCGAAATCCTGCTCGCCTATGGCGGCGTCGATTTCTCCAGCAAGATGGGCCAGCTCGCCGGCAACCACTTCCTGACGCTCACCAGCGGGCTCGAGAACCTGCCGGCGCTCGGCAAGCTGGTGCTGTGGGAAGGCGCCCAGGATATCCGCTTCGAAGCGATCTGACGGTCCGGGGCGCGTCTCCATCAGGCGCGCTCCACCATCGGCACAAGATGCGAATGGCCACGGGCGAGATGACGCCCGGCCGGCGCGACGCCGGTCGGCTCGCCGGCTTCCACCACCAGTTCACCGCGCAACAGCACGTCCGTCGGCCAGCCCTTGATCAGCAGCCCTTCATACGGCGTGTAGTCGGCGCCGTGGTGGAGCCGGTCCTGCGTGATCGGGCGCTCGGCCTCCGGGTCCCAGATCGCGATATCCGCATCCGAGCCGACGGCGATCTCGCCCTTCTGCGGGTAGATGCCGTAGGTCTTGGCGTGGTTGGTCGAGCCCAGCGCGACGAAGCGCTGCAGGTCGATGCGGCCCTTGCTCACCCCTTCGGAGAAGAGGATCGGCAGTCGCGTCTCGACGCCGGGAATGCCGTTGGGAATCCAGCGGAAGTCCTTGGCACCCTTCGGATTCAGCTTGCCTTCCGGATCGTCGTAGCGGAACGGGCAATGGTCCGACGAGAACAGCTCGAAAGTGCCATCCTGCAGGCCCTCCCAGCAGGCCGCCTGGCTGTCGCTGTCGCGCGGTGGCGGCGAGCAGACGAACTTGGCGCCTTCCCAGTTGCGGCTGTCGAGATCGGCGGCGGTGAGCACCAGATATTGCGGGCAGGTCTCGCCCACCACGGTGCGACCGCGCGACTTGGCGCGGGCGATCTCTTCCATCGCCGGACGGTTGGAGACGTGCACGATCACCAGCGGCGCCTCGATCACCTCGGCCAGCGAAATGGCGCGGTGGGTGGCCTCGCGCTCGGCGACGACCGGCCGGCTGATGGCGTGGAACTTCGGTTCGACCTCGCCCTTGGCGACGTGGCGATCGATGAGGAAGCGGATGGCGTCCTCGTTCTCGCAATGCACCATCACCAGCGCGCCGGTATCGCGCGCCACGTCGAGGGTCTCGAGAATTTCGCGATCGTTGAGCCGCAGGTTCTCGTAGGTCATGAAGACCTTGAACGAGGTGTAGCCATCGGCGACCAGCGCCGGCAGTTCCTGGCCCAGCACCTGCGGGGTGGGGTCGGTGACGATCAGGTGAAAGCTGACATCGGCGTGGCAATTGCCGTCGGCCAGCGCGTGATAGGCCTTCACCACCTCGCGCAGGCTTTCGCCGCGCTGCTGGAGGGCGAAGGGGAGAACTGTGGTGGTGCCGCCGCAGACCGCCGAGCGGGTGCCGCTGGCGAAGTCATCGGCCATAACGATGCCGTCGCCGGAAGGCTGCGAGATGTGCACGTGGCTGTCGATGCCGCCCGGCACGACGATCTTGCCCGCGGCGTCGATGATGCGGTCGGCGGTGCCCAGATCATCGCCGATCGCGGCGATGCGGCCGCCCAGGATGGCGATGTCGCACTGGCGGACCCAGTCGGCCGTCGCGACTGTGCCGTTGGCGATGATGGTGTCGTAGTGGCTCATGGAATTTCGGCCCGGAAAGAGTGAGGGCGGCCCCGTAGGACCGCCCCCGGGGAGGACTTATTGCGCGGCCGGCTTGACCTCGGTGAGGTCGACGGTCCAGGTCGGGTTGTAGGTGACGTTGGCCACGGCCTTGGTGCTCACCAGCGTGGTCGGCGGCTGGAACAGCGGGATGAACGGGCTCGACTCGTTCAGGGCCTTCTGGAACTCCTGATAGACGGCGGCACGTTCGGCCGGATCGACGACGACAGCGGCACGCGCCGAGATCTCTTCGACCTTGGCGTCGGCACCAGCCGGCCAGCCAGCGCGGAGACCGACGAGGAGGCCCGGCGTGAACGGGATGTAGCCGACCGGATCAGGGAACGACGAACCCCACCACTGGACGCTGAACTGCAGCTGGCTGGCACGGTAAGCGTCGAGATTGGTCGCCACAGGCTGCGGCACCAGGTTGACGGTGATGCCGACTTCAGCGAGGTCGGCCTGCACCTTGGCGCCGATATCGCCGAACGAGATGCCGTGCTTGGCGATATCGGAAGCATAGGCCATGTCGAGCGTCGGGTTGGTGATGCCGCTGGCGGCAACCGCAGCCTTGGCGCGCTCGACGTCGCGTACCGGCGCATCTTCGGTCGGCAGCGTGCCGAGGATGATCGACGGGATGATGCCGCCCGGACGACCGGCGCTCTCGCCGGCAATGGCGCGGACGCCATCGAAGTCGACGCCATAGCGGACGGCTTCAACGATCTTGGCGTTCGACGACGTCGCCGACACTTCCGGGTTGGCGTTGAGGAACAGCCAGCCCATGTCCGAGCCCGGCTGCGAGATGACATTGGCGTTGTCGCCGAGCGAGCCGACCTGGTCAGGACGCAGATCGACGGCGATCTGGCTGACATTGCGCATGATGTTCATCTGCTGGGCAGCGTTGGCGGTGTTGCGCAGCACGATCTGGTCGAAAGCCGGCGCGTCGCCCCAGTAGTTCTCGTTCTTGGTCAGCACGACTTCGGACGCGAGGTCGAACTTGCTGAGGATATAGGGACCGGAACCGAGCGACGTCGTCGCCATGAAGGCGTCGGCGGTGTCGGTCTGGGCCGCTTCCACGGTGTCGGAACCGCCGTTTTCCTTTGCGACGTCGGCATTGACGATCGAGAAGGCCGGATAGGTCAGGCGAGCCGGCAGCGCCGGATCGGGAGCAGCCGTGGTGACGACGATGGTGTTCGGCTCGGAACCGGCAGTGACGGTGAGGCCGGCCAGGATATAGGCGGCATTGCCCTTCACGTTGATGGCGCGGTTGAGCGAGAACAGCACGTCATCGACCGTCACCGGCGAGCCGTCGCTGAACTTGGCGCCATCGCGCAGCTTGAAGGTGAAGGTCTTGGCGTCTTCCGAAATGGTCGGCAGCTCGGCGAGGCCGGGCTTCACGGCAGTGGTGTCGCCGTCCGAGAAGGTCACGAGGTTCTCGTAGACCGCGTGCAGCCAGAGAGCGGCCGTCGGCTCGAAGGAACGCGCCGGGTCGGCGGTCTTGAGCTGGAACACGGTGTCGACGATCAACGTCTCCTGCGCTTGCGCCCAGGTGGCAGCGGATACGCTGCCGAGGGCAGCAACCAGCAGTGCCCCAAGAATGTTCTTCACGATCAGACTCCCTTGAAAACTGTCGTGGCTGGAGGGCCCGGTGTGACCGCGAGTCCGTTCAGCGCTTATTGCATACAATGCGAGTACAACACACATGCATATGTTGTGCAACAGCCTTGCTGACGATCAGGCCGCGCTTTCTCGCATGGCGGCTGCGGCCACAAAGCATGCCGCCGTACGGCCCGGGCGCAGCGTCTCGCGTACCGGCTCGCTGTCGCGGCAGGTCGGCAGTGCGCTGGGGCAACGCGGATGGAAACGGCAGCCCGACGGCGGGCGCGCCGGATCGGGTACGTCGCCCGGCAGATCGTTGGGCAGGCTGCCCGCACCGTCGGGTCGCGGAATGGCGGCGATCAGGCTGCGCGCATAGGGGTGCAACGGATCGCGCCACAGCGCAGCGCTCGGGCCGGTCTCGACGATCTTGCCCAGGTACATCACGGTCGTCAGGTCGGCGATGGTGCGGACAATGGCGAGGTCGTGCGAGATGAACAGCAGCCCCATATCGAGATCGCGCACAAGGTTGACCAGCAGGTTGGCGACAGCCGCCTGCGCGGAGGCGTCGAGCGCCGAGATCGGTTCGTCCGCGACGATGCAACTCGGCCGCGCCGCCAGAGCGCGGGCGATGGCAATACGCTGGCGCTGGCCACCCGAAAACTGATGCGGGAAGCGATCGGCAAAGTTGGCCGACAGCCCCACGCGCTCGAGACACTCGCCGACGCTCATCGGCGTCTCGCCGGCCTCCGTCGCCACCCGCCCGCCCTCGGCGATCAGATCGCCGACGCGGCGACGCGGATTGAGCGACGAGAACGGATCCTGGAACACCATCTGCAGCTTGCGCTGCGCCAACGGACGGGCGCCGCGCCGCAGGGGCTGCAGCGGCTGGCCGGCGAAGCGGATCGAGCCGGCCGAGGGCGCGACGAGGCCGACGGCCGCCTTGCCGAGCGAGGATTTTCCGCAACCGGACTCGCCCACCAGAGCAACGATCTGTCCGGCCTCGACATCGAGATCGGCCCCGGCGACGGCCTTCACCCGCGTGCCGGCGTGACCGGCATAAGTAACTTCGAGATTGCGGATTTCGAGCAGGCTCATGCGGGCACCTTCACCAGCGGATCGACGACGCAGGCAATGGCTCGGCCGGGCTCCACGATGCGCAGGTCGGGCTCCGCATCGCGGCAAATCGGCTGCGCCCAGTTGCAGCGCGGATGGAACGGACAACCCGGTGGCAGCGCGCCGATGGCGGGTGGCGACCCCTGCAACGGCTGCAGCATCATGTCGTCGCCGCGTTCATGCGGCAGCGCTTCGAGCAGACCGTCGGTGTAGGGGTGGCGCGGCGCCTGCAGCACATTCTGTCGGGCGCCCTGCTCCACGATACGGCCGGCATACATCACCGCCACCCGGTCGGTGAGCGCAGACATCACGCCCATGTCGTGAGTGATCAGCAGCACCGAGAGGCCGAGTTCCTTCCGCAACTGCTGCAACAACCGCAGGATGCCAGCCTGCACGGTCACGTCGAGCGCGGTGGTCGGCTCGTCGGCAATCAGCAGGCGCGGGCCGCAGCAGAGCGCGATAGCGATGGCGATGCGCTGGCGCATGCCGCCGGAAAACTGGTGCGGGAAGCGCTTGAGGGCCTGCGCGGCATTGGGGATGCGAACGAGATCGAGCAGTTCGATGGCGCGGGCCCGCGCCGCCTTCGCGTCGACGCCGCGATGATGGCGCAGATGCTCGGTCATCTGCTTTTCGATCGACAGCATCGGATGCAGCGCCGTCATCGGGTCCTGGAACACCATGGCGATGTCGCGGCCGCGAATGGCGGAAATGTCCTTGGGCGGCAGCGACAGCAGATCCTTGCCATCGAAGCCGATGCGGCCGCTCATCCGCCCGCCCGGCGGCAGCAGGCCGAGGAGGCTCAGCGCCGTGATGGTCTTGCCGCTGCCGCTCTCGCCGGCAAGGCCGAGGATCTCGCCCTGCCCGATGCTGAGACTGACGTCGCGCACCGGGAACAGCCGGCTGCCATCGTTGGCGGGCAGGCTGATGGTGAGGTTCTCGATACTGACGAGAGGCGTGCCGGTCATCGGAAGGCCTTTGCCGACTTGGGATCGAAGGCGTCGCGCAACGTGTCGCCGAGGAAGTTGGCGGCCAGCACCACCGTGAGGATGGCGAGGCCGGGGAAGACGCTCATCCACCACTTGTCGAAATACTTTGCGCCTTCCGACACCATGCTGCCCCACTCCGCCGTCGGCGGCTGCGCGCCGAGGCCGAGGAAAGACAGGCCAGAGAGGATCAGCACGGCGTGGCCATATTCGAGTGCGGCCAGCACCACGACCGGTCCGGCGACGTTGGGACGGATATCCTTCCACAGCGTGCGGCCAGAGGAGGCGCCGAGCAGGCGGCTCGACTGGACATAGGGTTCGTCGCGGAGCGTGAGGATCATCGAGCGGACGACGCGGGCGTAGATGGGCCAGCTGACGATGACGACGGCGAGGACAGCGTTGAAGAGGTTGGGGCCGAGGGCGGCGACGACGGCCATGGCGAGGATGATGTCGGGGAACGACATCACGAGGTCGGCGGCGCGCATGATGAAGCCATCGATCCAGCCGCCGAAATAGCCCGCGATGGCGCCGGCGATGGTGCCGATTACTGCAGCCATCACAACGAGTTGCAGGGCATACGGCATGGAGACGCGCGCGCCGTGGACGACGCGGGCGAAGATATCGCGGCCGAGCTGGTCGGTGCCGAACCAGTTTTCGGGGTTCGGGGCGAGGAAACGCCCGAAGCTCTGGGCGTTCGGATCGTTGGGCACCAGCCAGGGCGCGAACACGGCGGCGACCACGATGATGACGAGCAGGCTTGCGCCAATGATCCCCAAAGGCTGAAGCCAGGCGGAACGAAGTCTGCCGGTGGGACGATGAACGTCTGTCGTCTGAACGTGCGTGGTTGTCATGGGGATCAGCTCAGGCGGATGCGCGGGTCGACGACGGCGTAGAGAACGTCGACCACGAGATTGACGAGGATGTAGACCGCGGCGATCACGAGGCTGACGCCCATGATGGCGCGCAGGTCGAGCGCGAGGGCGCTGCGATAGGCGTATTCGCCGAGACCGGGCCAGGAGAACACCGACTCGACGAGCACGGCGCCGCCGAGCATGCGGCCGAAGGCCATGCCGGAGACGGTGATGATGGCGGCGAGCGCCGGGCGGAGGACATGACGGAGGATCACGGTGCGTTCCGGCATGCCCTTGGCGCGTGCCGAGCGGACGAAGTCCTGCTGGAAGGCGTCGAGCATGGCGGCGCGGGTGAAGCGGGTGATGGCGCCGATGGTGTAGACGGCGAGCACCAGCGCCGGCAGCGCCAGGTGGCTCAGCGCCTGCGACAGCAGCTTCCAGTTGCCGGTGAGCAAGGCGTCGAGGGTGTAGAGGCTGGTGATCGTCACCGGTGAACTGCCGCCTGGCGGCAACCGCCCTACCCCCGGCGACCAGCCGAGCTGGAAGAAGAAGACGTAGAGGCAGACCAGCGACAGCCAGAAGGTCGGCACCGAGACGCCCGCCAGCGAGATGACGCGGATCACCTGATCGGGCCAGCGGTCGCGGTTGACGGCGGCAATGATGCCGAGGGCGACGCCACCGAACATCGCGATGGTCATGGCGACGATCGACAGCTCGATCGTGGCGCTCATATATTTGGCGAGGTCCTCGGCGACGGGACGGCGGGTCTGCAGCGACTCGCCGAGATTTCCCTGCACGAGATTGCCGATATAGATCAGATATTGCTCGGGCAGCGGCTTATCGAGGCCAAAGCGCTGGCGGAACGCCGCGACCGTCTCGGGATCGGCCGCGGCATGCTCGCCGAGGCTGGCCGCGACCGGATCGCCGGGCACGATCTGGGTCAGCGTGAACGAAACCAGCGTCACGCCCACGCAGAGCAGGACGCCGACCACAAGGCGGCGGAGGATGAAGCGGATCAGGCTGGGCAAGGCGTACCAGGCGCGCTTGATCGGCTGCTGCATACTCTCGATCCATCCTTGTTTCGCGATCCAGTGGATCAACTATGTATGCAATTCGCGTACACCGCAAGCGATTGCAATACGGGAAAAGTCCGGGCCCACCGCCGGTATTCAGGCGGTGGGCCCGTGGTGCATCCTGTCGGGAGGCAGGATCAGTTGAACAGGTGCAGATCGTCGCGGATGGTACGGCCCGACTGGATCACGCCGACGACCTTGTTGTCGTACTGCGCGAAGCATTCGAGACCATCATAGGGGTTGGCATCGACCACGAGGATATCGGCGAAGGCGCCTTCGCTGATTTCGCCGATCTGGCCGGGCATGCGGACGACCTTGGCATTGTTGACCGTGGCGTGACGCAGCGCCTCGACGGCGCCGCAGACCTTCTGGTGGATCAGGAGGCCATCGCCCTGATAGGTCTTGGGCGACCAGCAGAGGTCGGTGCCGTAGCCGACGTTGACGCCCTCGGCCAAGGCGACTTCGAGCGACTTGAGACCGCTGGCGAGAACTTCCGAGTTCTTCTCGGCATTCTCGGGCGCCCAGCCGAAGCTCATGCCGTACTTGCCGTCGGCCTCGTAGGTGATGAGCGTGGGCACGAGGTGCGCGTCGCGCTCTTTCATGACCTTGGCGGTCGCGGAAGTGATGAAGTTGCCGTGCTCGATGGTGCGCACGCCGGCCTCGACAGCGCGACGGATGCCGATGTCGGCGTAGACGTGGGCCATCACGTAGCGGCCGACGCGGTCGGCTTCCTCAGTGATGGTCTCGATCTCCTGGATCGAATATTGCGGGTGGATCAGCTTGTCGCCCGGTGAGCTGACGCCGCCGCCGGCCATGATCTTGATCTGGTCGACGCCCTGCCGGACGTTCTCACGCACGGCCCAGCGCACCTGATCGACGCCATCGGCGATGACGGCAGTACCGCCCAGCTGCGACGAGCACGAGCAGGTGTCGGCACGACCACGATGGTCGCCGTGACCGCCGGTCTGCGACAGGATCTTGCCGGCCACGAACATGCGCGGGCCAACCCACAGCCCCTTCTCGACCGCGGCCTTGTGGCCCTGGTCTGCGCCACCGGCATCGCGGATGGTGGTGAAGCCGCGCTTGACGATGCCTTTCAGATGTTCACCGGCACGGGCGGACATCTCAGACGGCAGGATCTGGCCGCCATCGTTGAACTGGCCGATGAACACGTGGGCGTGGCAATCGATGAGGCCGGGGGAGAGATAGCGCCCGCCGACCGAAACGGTTTTGGTGCCCGCCGCCAGATCCTTCTCGGCGACGATGCTCTTGATCTTGCCGCCGCTGATCAGGACAGCCTTGCCGTCGATGATCTTGCCGGCGACGACATCGACGATCTTGCCTCCCGTAAGAGCGTAGTCCTGCTGCTCAGTCATGTTCATGTTCCGTTATTTTTGATTCAGTCTTTGGTCACGTAGCCGTTGCGGAGGTCGTATTCGACCGCCGCTGGATCGCGCTTCTCCGGGTCTCCCCAACCCGATCCGCCGGCGCTAAAGTTCTCGAAGCACTCGTCTTTCTTGAGGTGCTGGCGATACATGCCGGTGGTCTTCTCGCGGTCCTCGCCGGGCCAGAACACCATCCGGTTATTGACGTTCGACGGTTGCCCGCCATTGAGGCCCCAGCCACCGGTTTTCGACTTCTTTTTCATGGAGATAATCTCGATATCTCCCACCGCGCGCACCCGCCGCCGGATGCCGACGCCGCCGCGATACTGGCCCACGCCGCCCGAATTCGGGATCAGCTCCAGCGCCTCATGGAACAGGTTGGCCTGCCGCTCCAATACTTCGATAGGCGTATTGCGCACGGTGCTGGTCGAGGGGTGCTGCAGGGCATTGGCGCCGTCATGCTTGTAGGTGGCGCCCCAGCCGATACCTTCATTGTTGCTGACCACGTAGCGCTTGCCGGTCTTGTGGTGCGGACCGAGCGCCATGAAGCCGGGCTCGTCGCCGCCGGAGGCGGCCGGCAGCCAGTCGATGACCGGCGCCAGCGCCTTGGCGATGAGTTCGAAGGCCACCATGTGGGTCCAGGGCATGTAGGTCGCGGCCGGGTAGACGGCGTGGAAGAGATTGCCGGGATCGGCCTTCACTTCGAGCGGCATGTAGTTGCCGTGGTTGCTCGGCGTGTCCGAAGAAGTGAGGAACTTGAAGTAGGTCTTGGCCATCGAGACCGTGGCGCCATAGGGGACGTTGACCGGGCCCTTCACCATCGGGTCGGAGCCGTTGTAGTCGACGATGAACTTGCCTTCCTCGATGGTGACGTTCACCTGCATCTTGATCTTGTCGTCGGTGACGCCGTCGTCGTCGAGCCACTCGACTGCCGACCAGGTGCCTTTGGGCAGCCTGGCGAGCGCTTCGAGCGCCTTCTCGTTTGAGTGCTCGAAGAAGTCCTCGATGGCCGAGAGCACGCGCTCCTTGCCGAACTTCTTGTAGATGTCGCGGACGCTCGCCTCGCCGGTGCGGAGGCAGGCGACCTGAGCGCCGAAGTCGCCCCGGATGGCTTCAGGCAGGCGCGAGTTCACTTCGAGGATGCGCCAGAGATCCTGGTCGAGCTTGCCTTCCTTGATGACGCGAACCCCGGGGAAAATGATGCCTTCCTGGTGCACGTCGGTCGAGTCGATGACGTAGCCCGCATCTTTTGCCCCGAGGTCGAGCCAATGTGCGCGGACGCACAAAAACATGTCGATCTCGTCGCTGCCCTCGATGAAGACCGGCGACATCAGCAGAGCGTCGGCGAGGTGCGCCGAGTTCCAGTACGGATAGTTGAGCATGACCACGTCGCCGGGGCGCAGGCTCTTCATGTCCATGTTCTCGAGCAGCATCTTCAGTGCGTAGTCGTTGCCGCCGATGAACGAAGTGATGCCGGCGGCCTCGGCCACCATGCGGCCCTTGGCGTCGGCAATGGAGATGCCGAAATCGAGCACTTCGTAGATCACCGCATTGAAGGCGGTGCGGACGAGCGTGCGCCGCATCTGTTCGGCCGCCGATACGAACAGGGCCGAGATGATCTCGATTTCTGCTGCCTTGCTGATGCTCATCTCATGCCTCCAGTCGGCGTACGCTGATCATGCCATAGCGGTCGACGCTGAGCGCCTGATTGCCGTGAATGGCGAGTGAGGACCCTTCGTCGATGACGAGGAGCGGCCCCTTGTAGGTCTGGCCGGCGACGAGGGAGTCGCGGCTGAGCTTGTCGCAATCGACCATGGCGCCAGCAGCCTGGTCGAACATTCGGTGCGGGCGCGAGGGCGGCAGCTCGGTGTTGGCCTTGATGCGGGTGGCGAGGTCGGGCTTGTCGGTGACGACGACCAGCTTGGCGACAAGCGAGACGACTTCGGCCTCGTTCTCGAACGTGTGGCCAAAGCGCTCGAGATGGGTCTTCGAGAAGCGGGCGTGGAAGCCCTCGACCGTGTCGTCGCGGAAATACGGCACCGACAGAGTGTGCTCCTGACCGACGAAGCGGATGCGGGCGAGGAAGGACACTTCGGGCGTAACCGCCTCGCCAACCTTTTCGCGCAGCTGCTTGACGCTCGACGCTTCGAGCGCGTCGGCGCGCTGCACATAGGTCGGCATGGTGGCGGCCGAGATGGTGCTGAGCACCGAGGCGGAGTCGGTGAAGGTGAGGTCGCTCGCCATCATGCCCCAGGCGGAGAATACCGACGGGAGCGGCGGGATGACCAGTTCGGCCATCGACAGTTCGTTCTGCAGCATGGGGCCGAAGAGTGGGCCGCAGCCGCCGAAGCCGAGCATGGAGAACTCGGTGGGATCGAGGCCGCGTTCGAGCATCATTTCCTTGATGGACGAGGCAGTGCGCGAAATCAGCACCGAGAAGATCGAGCGAGCGGCTTCCTCGACCGAAATGCCGAGCGGGCCGGCCACCGTTTCCTGCAGCGCCTTGCTGGCAAGATCGGTGGCGACGTTCATCTGGCCGCCCATGAAGTTGGTGGTGTCGATGTAGCCGAGGATCACGGCGGCATCGGTGACGGTCGCCTGGGTGCCACCGCGGCCATAGCAGGCGGGTCCGGGCGCAGCGCCGGCGCTCTGCGGGCCGACGCGCAGCAGCTTGTTGTCGATCCAGGCGATGGAGCCGCCGCCGGCGCCGAGCGTGCGCAGATCGAAGATCGGCTGCAGCATCGGGAAGTTCTCGATGCTGGCTTCGAACACATCCATAGGCTGGCTGTCGACGATCAGGCAGGCATCGAGGCTGGTGCCGCCGACGTCCACCGAGAGCACGTTGCGGCGCTCGGTGGCCTTGGCGACATAGAGCGCGCCGGCGACACCACCGGCGGGGCCGGAGAGGACCGTGGCGATCGGCTCGGCCTCGGCGAGGCTGAAGGTCAGCGCGCCGCCGGACGAGTTCATCACGTATTTCTGGCCGGTGAAGCCCTGCGCTTCCATGCCGGCGGAGACGCGGCCGAGATAGTTCTTGAGCACGGGCTTGATGTAGGCATCGAGCACGGCGGTGCTGGTCCGCTCGTACTCGCGATACTCATTGGCGATCAGCGCGCCGGCCGAGACTTCGACGCCTGGCACGTGCTGGCGGATGAGCTCGACCGCGGCCCGCTCGTGCGCCGAGTTGGCGTAGGAGTGGAGGAAGCTGACGGCGATGGCCTGGCAGCCAGCCTCGTGCAGTTCGCGGGCAGCGGCGATGACGGCGTCGGTGTCGAGCGGATCGACTTCGACGCCTTCGAAATCCATGCGACCCTTGACGCCCTTGGTGAAGCGGCGCTCGACGAGCGGCTTGGGCGTCTCGTAGTCGAAATTGTACATGTGGACGAAATCGAGCGCGCCGCGGCCGATCTCGAAGATGTCGCGGAAGCCGGCATTGGAGATGATGCCGACGCGCGCACCCTTGCGCTCGAGGATGGCGTTTAGGCCGAGCGTGGTGCCGTGGATGAAGTCGGAGACTTCGCCGGCCGGAGCGCCGAGCTCGCCGATCGACGCGATGACGCCCTGCGCCGGATCGTGCGGCGTGGTGGGCAGCTTGAAGGCGCGCAGCTCCTTGCTTTGCACGTCGAAGACGACCACGTCGATGAACGTGCCGCCGATATCAATGGAGAGCTTGTAGCGGCTCATGAAGACCTCAACTCAGTAGACCGCCGCCAGCAGGCGTTCGGTATAGGCGTTCTGGGGGTGGCTCAGCACGTCGGTGGCCTTGCCTTCCTCGACGATGCGACCCTCGTGCATCACGTAGACGCGGTCGCAGATCAGGCGCACGACGTTCACGTCATGCGAGATGAAGATGATGGTCAGGTGCCGCTCGCGGATGAGCTTGACGAAGAGCTCGAGCACCTGCGCCTGGATGGAAACATCGAGCGAGGAGAGCGGCTCGTCGCAGACCAGCAGTTCGGGACCGACCGCGAGGGCGCGGGCGATGGCGATACGCTGGCGCTGGCCGCCGGAGAATTCGTGCGGATAGCGGTCGCCGCAATCGGCCGGAAGGCCGACCTCTTCGAGCAGTTGCGCAACGCGCGTGTCGCGCTCGGCCTTGCCCAGCTGTGGCTGGTGCAGCCTGATGCCCTCGGCGATGCTGGCGGCAACCGTGGCGCGCGGATTGAGGCTGCCGTAGGGATCCTGGAAGACGATCTGCACGCGCGACTTGAAGCCGAAGCTCTCGGACTTGAGGTAGCCGGCGACGTCACGGCCGTCATAGGTGTAGCTGCCGGCATCGTAGCCGGTGAGGCGGGTAATGATGTTGGCGACGGTCGACTTTCCGCTGCCGCTTTCGCCGAGGATGCCGACGACTTCGCCGCGGTTGACGGTGAGGTTGATGTCGGAGAGCGCGAAGCTGCGGTTCTGAACGAGCAGGCGCTTGCCGAAAGATTTGGCGACGCCCTGCAGCACGACGAGGGGATTGGAGCTCATGCCGACGCTCCCCGGCCGAGCACGCAGGCGGTGAAGCCGCGGGCGGCGTTGTCGTTGAGCGGCAGGTCGGCCGTGCGGCAGCGGTCCTCGACATGGCGGCAGCGCGCTGCGAAGGCGCAGCCCTTGAGGCCGAAGCCGGCGCCGACGGGTTCGCCGCGGATGGCGCGGATGTCAGCCAGTGACTTGTCCTTGCTGGGGATGCAGTCGAACAGGGCCTCGGTATAGGGGTGGCTGGTGGCGTGGCCGATGGAGGCGGCAGGGGCGATGTTGTGCAGCTGGCCGCCATAGAGCACGGCGAGGCGGTCGACGCTCTGGCGCAGCAGTTCGAGATTGTGGCTGATGAGGATCACCGCCATGCCGCGGGTGCGGCAGCGATCGAGCATCAGTTCGATGACGCGGCGCTGGGTGATGGCGTCGAGCGCGGTGGTGGGCTCGTCGGCGATCAGCAGCTTGGGGTCCTGCGCCAGAGCGATGGCGAAGACGATGCGCTGACGCATGCCGCCGGAAAACTGGTCGGGGAACTGGTTGAAGGCGAGTTCGGGTTCGGGGATGCCGACCTCACCGAGCACGCCGATGGCGGCCTGCTTCGTCGCGGCGGCATTCATCGGCATGCCCTTGGCGAGATAGAGCGCCTCGGTGATCTGCTTGCCGACGCGCATGGTCGGGTTGAGGGAGGAAAACGGGTCCTGCGGGACGAAGCCGATCTGGCCGCCGAGGAGTTTGCGGGCGGCTTTCGCATACCCCTCGCGCGGCAGGGTGTTGCCGGCAAACGAGACGGTGCCGTCGACGAGATGGGTGTCGTCCTGGAGGCCGAAGACGGTGCGGGTGAGCAGGGTCTTGCCGGAGCCGGACTCGCCGACGACGCCGAAGACTTCGCCGGGATAGACCGACAGGCCCACGCCGGTGACCATGCGGCGATTGTTGGCGCGGAGGGCGACGGTGACGTCGCGCAGTTCGAGGAGGGGCGCGGTCATGATCAACGGCGCCTCGAGGTAGGATCGAGCTCGCGCCGCAGCATGTCGCCGATGATGTTGAAGGCGAAGGCGGTGAGGAAGATCATCAGGCCCGGGGCCAGCACGATCCACCAGCCGTTGGCGACGTAGGAACGGCCGTCGGCGATCATGGCGCCCCATTCGGGCAGCGGGATTTGCGCGCCGACGCCGATGAAGGAGAGGCCGGAGATGGCGAGCATGATGGCGGAGATGTCGAGCGTCACCTGGACGATCAGCACGTCGAAGGCGTTGGGCAGCACGTAGCGGAAGATTTTCGCCCGGGTGGAAACGCCTAGGGCGTCGGCGCTGGCGATGAATTTTCGCGAGAGGATGTCTACCGTCACCATGCGGGTGAGGCGGGCGTAGTTGGGCCACCACGAAAAGATCAGCGCCCAGATGGCGGCTTCGAGGCTCGCGCCGAGGGCGGAGGCGAAGCCGAGCGCGAGGATCAGCGGCGGGAAGCCGAGCCAGACGTCGGCGAGGCGCATCAGCAGGTTATCGACTGCACCACCGACAAAGGCCGAGAAGATGCCGACGGCGACGCCGAAGGCAACAACGACGGCGAGCACGATGGCGGTCGAAGCGAGCGTCATCTGCGCGCCGACCAACAGCCGGCTCAGGACGTCGCGACCGGAGCCGTCGGTGCCCAGCCAGTGCGCGCCGGAGGGCGGCAGCAGCTTTTCGCGGAAACTGATCTTGAGCGGATCGAAGGGAGCGAGGAAGCCGCCGAGGATCGCCATGAGGATGACGAGGGCAGCGACGATCAGCGCCGTGCGTTCGATGTTGTTGCGGGCATAGCCCCAGAGCGTACGCATCAGCCGGCCCTCTGCTTGCGGGGGCTCAGCGCGTAGACGAGGATATCGACCACGAGGTTGGCGAGGAGGAAGACGATGCCGACCACGAAGACCACGGCGACGACGGCGTGGATATCGGACTGGGTCACGGCCTTGATGGCGTAGCGGCCGATACCAGGACGGCCGAAGATTTCTTCGACCAGCACGGTGGCGCCGAGCATCCAGCCGAACTGCATGCCGAAGACGGTCAAGGCCGGCGTCGCGCCATTGGCGAAGACGTGGCGGAACATGATGCGGCCCTCGCCTGCCCCCTTGGCGCGCGCCAGCGTGACGTAGTCCTTGCGGAACTCGTTGATCATCGAGGTGCGGGTAATGCGAACGCCGACGGCGGTGAAGAGAAGCGACAGCGCGAAGGCCGGCAGCACGAGGTGCGAGAGAGTGTCGACGAAGACCGGGAGGTTGCCGGCGAGCAGGCTGTCGACGAGGTAGAAACCGGTAGGTCCTTCGAAGGCGCGATTGGCGAAGCTGAGGCGGCCGGCAATCGGCAGCAGCCCCCAGCTTCCGGCAACGATCTGCTGGAGCAGGATGGCGATCCAGAACACCGGCAGGCCGGCGCCGGCCATGACGATCAGGCGGATGGCATCATCGAACTTGGTGTGGGCGTAGCGCGCGGTCAGCAGGCCGAGCGGCAGCGACACGACGAGGTTGATCGCCATAGCGACCAGCACCAGCTCGAGCGATGGCGGCAGCTCGCGCATCAGGTCCTGCGCGATCGGCTGCTGGGTGAACCAGGAGGTGCCCAGGTCGCCGCGGAAGATGTCGCCGACATAGATGAAGAACTGGGTGAAGATGGGCTCGTTGAGTCCCATCTCCTGGCGCAGCGCCTCGATCTTGGCAGCGCCGGCATTGGGGCCCGCGGCGACGATGGCCGGATCGCCGGCCATGACGTGGCTGAGCAGGAAGGTGATCAGCAGAAGGATGAAAAGGGACAGGATCGAAAAAGCGATCCGCTGGATAGCATAGTTCATACCCTGTCCCTTCGAACCCGATAACCCGGCCTTACTTCAGGCCGATATCCATGTAGTTGAAGGTATTGTGGTGGGCGGCGTTGTAGACGTAGCCCTCCACATTGGCGGCCAGCGCCACCGTCGAACCGGGCAGCGACACGGTGATCACCACATCGTCGGCGCCCACGAGCTTCTGCACTTCGGCGTAGAGCCCGGCGCGCTCGTCGGGATCGGCCGAGGCCGCGGCCTTGTTCAGCAGTTCATCCACGGCCGGGTTCTCATACTGAGACCAGTTGTAGCCGCCCTTGGCACCGGTCAGGGCACCATTGAAGTTGGTGTTGAGCACGGCGTGCGGATCGGGGAAGGCCGGGAAGCTGTAGAGCATGTTGAGGTCGGCGGTGGTTTCGACCTTGGCGGTGGTGGCGGCCTGCGCCGGCCATGTCATGCCTTCGGCTTCCAGCGTGATGCCGATCTCGGCCAGGTTGGACTGCAGCTGCTCGACGGCGCGCTGCTCTTCCATGATGGCGGGCAGATAGCGGACGAGGAGCTTGGTGCCGGCCCAGCCATTGGCATCGACGAGCGCCTTGGCGGCCTCGAGATCGTAGGTCGGTTCGGTGCCTGCGACGTGACCCAGCCAACCGATCGGCAGCGGACCATCGGGCAGAGTGCCGAGGCCCATCAGCACCGCATCGAGATGCAGCTGGCGATCGAAGGCCAGCGACAGCATCTTGCGGAATTCAGGGTTGCTGGTGGGACCGGCGCTCGCGGTGTTCATCATGAAGAAAAGCGGGGTCGCGGCAGCGCCGACGTCGAGCCGGAAGTTCGGATCGTCCTTGAGGACGAGCTTGTCCTCGACGGTGATGTCCGGCGCGATGTGCACTTCGCCTGACTTCAGCAGGCTGAGCTGGGTAGAGGGTTCGGTGATGTAGCGGAACACCACTTCCTCAACGTGATTGCCCTCCCAGCCGCCCCAGTAATCCGGGAAGGCCTTCAGCGTCACCGCTTCGGTCGGCGCATAGGAGGTGATCGAGTACGGGCCCGAGCCCGCATCATTCACAGCGAGCCAGCCGCGCGCGTTGTCGTCGCCCATATGGGGTTCGACCAGCGCCTTGTTGACGATGTAGATGCGCGAGAGAGCCGAGACGAACGGGCCGAACGGCGCCGAGACGTTGAGCTTGACGGTATAGGGGTCGACCACTTCGGCACCGGTGAAGGCGCCGAGATCGTTGAGGACATTACCCTTGGCGGCCTGCAGGCGATCGAAGGTGAACTTCACGTCCTCGGCGGTCATCGGCGTGCCGTCGTGGAATTTCACGTCGTCGCGCAGCTTGAAGGTGTAGCTCAGACCGTCATCAGCCACGCTCCACTCGGTAGCGAGGCGCGGGCTGACGGCAGTCTCGCCGGCGGTGAACTGCACCAGCGCGTCGTAGGCGCCAATCAACAGCTCGTTGACGGTGGAATTGGTGGCGTTCGCCGGGTCGAGATTTTCCGGCGTTTCATTGTCGGCAATCACCAGCGTGCCGGTCGGTTGCGCCATGACGCTGCCGATCGACGCGAAGCTCGCTACGGAGAGAGCGAGGGCAGAAACCAAAGTCCCAAACGAACGCACGCAGGCCTCCTGAATTGGATTTGTATACATTCTGCATTGGACGCTAACACATCAACTTCGGGAGTCAATGGGAGCAAAGCCGAAAAAATGCTCACCACGACGGCTGGCGTTGCGCCTGCACAATCGTTGAGCAAACCGGTGATGGAGCGGGAGGCAGCGTGGCTGCCGGAGCGGCAATGCCGCGTCGGGAATGGCCTGACCAGCGTGACTCAGATCGTCACGCGCTCAAGGAGACATGCGCGCGGACACTGGCCCGCGCGCAGAAGAGTCGAGTCAGCGGAAGGCCGGGATGACGTGACGGCCGTAGTTGGCGATGATTTCTTCTTCGTCGCCGCTGTCGAGGTAGATGTTGAACTGAGTGACGCCGGCAGCCTCGAGTTCGCGCACTTTCCTGACGTGGTCCTCGGGCTCGCCGAGCACGCAGAAGCTTTCCACGACATCGTCGGTGATGAAATCGAGGAACGGGTTATCGGCCTGGCCGTGCTTGGAATAGTCGTAGCCGCGACGCTTCTCGATGTAGCTGGTGAGACTCGCGGGCACCTTGCCCGAGTCCGAACCGTACTTTTCGACGATATCGGCGACGTGGTTGCCGACCATGGCGGGGAACCACTTCACGTGTTCGATGGCGCGCTTCTTGTCGCCGAAATAAGCGGGAGCGGCAGCCATGGAACGGAAGTTCGACATGTCCTTGCCGGCAGCCTTGCCCGCATCGATGCACTGGTCGGTGAACCATTTGCAGAGGCCGGGATCGGCGATCTGCAGCACCACGCCATCAGCACTTTCGCCGGCGGTCTTCAGCGCCAGCGGACCATAGGCGGCGATCCAGCTCGGCATTTCGTGACCGACGGCCCAGGGGAATTTCGCCGGCACCGGGATTTCGCCGTAGGTCACCTCTTCGCCACGGACCATGGCCTTGGTCTTGGCGATGAACTCGGCGACGCGGGCGAGCGTTGCGGGCTTCTTGCCCATTACGCGCATGGACGAGTCACCACGACCGACGGCGAGATCGAAGCGGCCGCCAGACTGCTTGGAAAGCGAGCCGAAGATCGAAGCCGCGACGGACCAGTCGCGCACGTCCGGGTTAGTGACCAGCGGGCCGAAGCGCATGTCTCTGGTGTGTTCCATGCACATGGCGATGGCGGCGTAGCAATCGCGCCAGAGGATGTGGGAATCGTAGAACCAGCAATAGGAGAAGCCGGCGAACTCGGCGGCGCGGACGAGGTAGCGGGCCCGATCAGCGTCGATGAACCCCTTGAAGGTAATCCCGAATTCCATGGTCCGCGTCTCCCTCGCGTCAAAATTTGACCAGACGATCAAATTCTGGCGCAGATGACGGCTTTGTCAACCGGAATCCGGCGTTTCGGCTTCGTCGCGGGCGCGATCGTAGACCACCAGCGGCAGCGGATTGCCCGGCAGGCGGACGATGCTGGCATGGACGCCGTAGACATCGAGCAGGAGTTCGGGCGTCAGCACGTCGGCCGGTAGGCCCTCGGCAACCACCGTGCCGGACTTCATCACCACGAGATGGTCACAATAGCGGGCGGCAAGGTTGAGGTCGTGCATGGCCAGCACCACAGTGCAGCCGGCGCGCGCACGGCGGCGCAGCAGGTTGAGCGTGGTCAGTTGCGCTTCGATATCGAGGTGACTGGTCGGCTCGTCGAGCAGCAGGAGTTTCGGTTGCTGCGCCAGCGCCCGGGCGATCTGCACGCGCTGCTGCTCGCCGCCGGATAGTGTGTGGTAGAGGCGCGCGGCGAAGGCGGTGAGGCCGAGATCGTGGATCGAGGTGTCGACGATGGTTTCGTCATCGGCGCTCGGTGTCGATTGCCAGGTGGACTGGAACGGGACGCGGCCCAGCGCGACGACATCGCGGACGGTGAGGCGCTCTGGCGTGGTCGCCTGTTGCTCGACATAGGCGCAGAGTTTGGCGCGGTCCGATGCTCGCATGGCGGGGAGATCGGCGTCGTCGAAGGCGACGGTGCCGGTCTCGAGTTTGCGCTGGCCGATGAGTGCGGTGATAAGGGTCGATTTACCGGCGCCGTTGGGGCCGAGCAATGCGGTCATGACGCCGGCAGGCGCGGTGAAGCCGGCGGCAGAGACGATCGACCGCCCCCCTGCCCTCACTTCGGCGTTGCGCACGACGAGTCCGCTCATGTGATCCGCCTGTAGCGGAGTAGGATGAGGAGGAAGGCCGGCGCGCCGACCAGCGCGGTGACGATGCCGACCGGCAGTTCGCGCGGATCGAAGAGGCTACGCGCGGCAGTGTCGGTCCAGAGCATGAAGATGGCACCGACCAGCATGGACATTGGCAGCAGCACGCGGTGGCGCGAGCCGACCGCGAGGCGGACGGCATGCGGCACGACGAGGCCGACAAAGCCGATGGCGCCGCCGATGGCGACCATGACGCCGGTGAGCAGTGCCGTCGCCGCCAGCAGCGTCCAACGGAGACGAACGATGTCGATACCGAGACTGGCGGCGGACGCGTCGCCGAACGCGAAGGCATCGAGGCCGCGGCCGGAGAGGAGGATCACCGGGGCGCAGAGGACGAGGCCCAGTGCGACAAGGCCGGCATCGCCCCAGGTGGTACCGGAGAGCGAGCCCATCAGCCAGCTGAGGATCTCGCGGTAGCTGTCGCCGGTGGCCGACCAGAAGATCAGCAGCGATGTGGCGGCCGAGGCGAGCGCAGCAATGCAGATACCGGCCAGAATGGCGCGCGAGGGCGTGGCGCCGCCGAGCAGTTTGGCGATCAGCAGCGCCAGCGCCAGCGCGCCGAGACTGCCGAGGAAGGCGCCGAGCGGCATCAGCAAAGCCGCGCCCGCGAGGAGGAAGATCACCGCGCCTAAAGCGGCGCCGGAGGAGAGGCCGAGCAGGTAGGGATCGGCGAGCGGATTGCGGGTCATCACCTGCATGACGGTGCCGGCAAGCGCCAGCCCTGCCCCCACGCCAAGAGCGGCCAACACGCGCGGCAGGCGCAGGTCCCAGACGATGGCATCGCGCAGGCGCGACAGCGGCGGCTCGCCGGTGAAGCCGAGATGGTGCGCCAGCGTCAGCCACACGTCGTTGGCAGAAATATCCGCCGGGCCGAAGGTGACGGCGAGCGTGGCGCTGGCGACGAGCAGAACCCAGAGCCCGGCATAGGCCGCAAGATATGCCGGGCGCTGGCTCATCACTTGGCGGGCAGGCTGAGTGCCTTGAGTTGCGCGGCCATGTCGAGGACCGCCGGCACGTTGCGCACGCCGGCCTCGGAGGCCGGGAACGGGATGATCAGGTAGCGCTGGTTGGTCACCGCATCGAGCTTGCTGGTGATCGGGTTCTCGGCCAGCAGCTTCTTTTTCTGCGCGGCCGGGTTCCAGGCAGAGTCGACGAGGATGATGACATCCGGATTGGCGTCGACCACGGCCTCCCAGCTGGCCGAGATCCAGCCGTCGTCCACATCGCCGAAGATGTTCTTGAGGCCGAGGGCGTCCATGATCATGCCCGGCGCATTGCTGGCGGCGCCGACATAGGGCGCCTTGGTGCCGGAGGAGTACCACACGGTGGTGAGGCTGCGGGTGTCCGGTGTTGCCGAGGCGAGGCTCGCCTTCTGCGTCTCGACCAGCTTGGCGGCGGCGTCTTCTGTGTCGAAGATGGCGCCCATCTCGGCGATCTCGGCGAAGACGGCGTCGAAGGTCAGCTTCGGCGGCTTCACCGTGCGGCAGGCGGCGGGGGCGACATATGTGGCGACGCCGAGTTGCTGCAGCGTCGGGCGTTCGCCGGCACCGTCAGCAGCAAAATTGCTCTCCCAGCCGCCATAGATGAAATCGGGTTCGGTGCCGAGCACGACTTCCTGCGAGGGCAGCTTGTCGGCGAGGACATTGAGGTTGGCGCCTGCCGCGGCGAGATCTTCTGGCAGCGGACCGTCCTGGAAGCCGACACCGACGATCCTGTCGGCGAGGCCGAGCGACAGCAGCAGTTCGGTGGCGGTGGACTTGATGGTGACGACGCGCTCGGGGGCCTTGTCGAAGGTCACCGACACACCGCAATTATCGATGGTCAGCGGATAGTCAGTGGCGAGTGCAGGCAGTGGCCCGAGCAGAGCCAGGGCGGTAGCGAAGGCAGCGATCCGACGCATGATCAACTCCTCTGTTTGACGGGGGTGGGCGGCGTGCTGGCGCCACCAAGTTCGGCGCGCGCGGCTTCGTAGCCGAGGCGGTAGGCCTCGGCCGAGCCGAAGCGGAACATGTCTTCCTCGAGCGATCGGACGAGAGACCGCGCGCCCGGTGCATCGAGGCCCTGGATCAGGTGGCCGAGGCCACGGACGACAGCGACCGGCAGGCCGCTGGCCTTGCCCTTCACCAGGTCCGCCGCGCCGGCGATCTCGTCGGCGACGACCGCGATGGTGGCGTGCAGCGGGCGGCCATTGGCATCGAAACCACCGCGCAGATCTTCGGTGAGTTGCAGGCCGGCGGCGCCGATCGCGACGTCGGTCTGACCGACGCGCCAGGGGCGACCGAGCGTATCGGTGACGATGACGCCGAGGTCGAAGCCGAGCCGCTCGCGCAGGCCGGCACAGATGCCCTTGGCGGAGCGATCCGGGTCCTCGGGCAGGCGCAGGGCGTAGCCGTCGGGGACGTTGGACATGTCGATGCCGGCGGCGGCCATGATCAGACCCTGGCGGGTCTCGACGATGCGGGTGATACCACCGGGATGCACGCGCTCGGCGACGACGCGGACGGTGTCCTCGGTGATCACCTTCTCGCGGTCGGTGGCCGGCACCAGCATACCTTCGGCCTTGGCGACGATCTTGCTGGCGACGACGAGGATGTCACCGGCCGCGAGGGCCTTGTTGGGCTCAGTCGCGGCCTGCGCGGCGATGGCGTCGGCGATCAGCGCGACGAGATCGTCGCCATCCTGAATTTCCGGGATACCCGGGACCGTCCAGGCGGAAAAGCCGGCGATGCTCATCAGAGTTTCCGCAGCCGCGGCAGGATGTGCTCGGCGTAGAGCTTGAGGAAGCGGCTCTGGTCGGTGCCCGGCGCGTGGAAAACGAGGTGGTCGAAGCCGTAGTCGATATAGGTCTTGATCGCCGCGACATGCTCCTCGGGATCGGACGAGACGATCCAGCGCTTGGCGACGCGCTCGATCGGCAGCGCTTCGGCGAGGCGCTCCATCTCGGCCGGGTCCTGCACGGAGTGCTTTTCTTCGGCGGAAAGCGACAGCGCAGCCCAGTTGCGGGTGTCGTTGAGGGCGCGATCCGGGTCGGTGTCGAACGATACCTTCACCTCGATCATGCGCTCGAACGGCTGGTCCTTGCGGTCGGATTCCTCGCGACCGATCTTCACGTTGGGCAGCAGTTCGTCGACATAGAGTTCGGCGCCCTTGCCGGAAGTGCAGATGAAGCCATCACCGGCGCGGCCGGCGTACTTGGCGTTCAGCGGGCCGGCGGCCGCGACATAGATCGGCACCGGCGTCCTGGGCTTGTCGTAGATGGTGGCGTTGACGGTCTT
>VFQO010000592.1_pt1 | contig 36737 bp, 45 predicted proteins | sample 3512331 | NCBI WGS metagenome assembly VFQO01 (sample SAMN10412371, study PRJNA504923) | tailings metagenome | isolation source: Replicate 3 from Balatoc abandoned mine | place: Philippines: Itogon, Benguet | collected 2017-08-28 | reverse complement strand
TGCGAATCGGAAGCTCGCCGAAAATCTCGTCTGTGCTTCGGTCAAACAGGGCATGAACAACGATACAGTAACGGGGCTCAAGGCCAGCGCGCGCGAGACAGCGCGCGGCTGCGACCAGCGTCTGGCCAGACGATCCGATGTCTGTTGATTGCCACTGAGATCTGACCCGGGAGGGGCATAAATTTCCACTGAGAAGTGACCCATGTTCTGACCTTTCCCCCTGGCTTTGGTGTCGGGGGAACGAGGAGTGATCGACATGGCGTTACTGAGTGTAATCCGACGCTGGCATTTCCGGCAGCACATCCCGATCCGAGAGATTGAACGGCGCACGGGATTGTCGCGCAACACGATCCGCAAGTACCTGCGGGCGGATACGGTCGAGCCGAAGTTCAAGGTTCCAGCACGGCCGAGCAAGCTGGACCCGTTTGCGGAGAAGCTATCGGCCTGGCTGCGGATCGACGCCGGCAAGTCGCGCAAGCAGCGGCGCACGGCCAAGCAGATGCACGCGGATCTCGTGGTTTTGGGCTACGATGGTTCCTACAACCGAGTGGCGGCGTTCGTGCGGGCTTGGAAGGCCGACCGTCAACGCGACGCCCAGACCAGCGGGCGCGGGACTTTCGTGCCGCTGGTGTTCCAGCCAGGCGAGGCATTCCAGTTCGACTGGAGCGAGGACTGGGCCATAATCGCCGGCAAGCAGACCAAGCTGCAGGCCGCACACACCAAGCTGGCGCACAGCAAGGCCTTCATCGTGCGGGCCTATCCGCTCCAGACCCATGAGATGCTGTTCGACGCCATGACCCAGGCCTTCCGGGTTCTGGGCGGCGTGCCGCAGCGCGGGATATTCGACAACATGAAGACCGCAGTCGACAAGATCGGCACTGGCAAGGCCCGCCAGGTCAACGCCCGCTTTGCCGCCATGGCGAGCCACTATCTGTTCGAGCCCGAGTTCTGCAACCCGGCCTCGGGATGGGAGAAGGGTCAGGTCGAGAAGAACGTTCAGGATGCACGGCGGCGACTGTGGCAGGTGATGCCTGCCTTCCCGGATATCGATGCGCTCAATGCCTGGCTCGAGGCGCATTGCATCGCGCAGTGGAGCCAGATCCAGCATGGTGTTCTGCCCGGGACCATTGCCGATGTGCATGCCGCCGAGGTTGCCAGCCTGATGCCGCTGGGGCGGCCCTTCGACGGCTTCGTTGAGCATGCCAAGCGGGTATCCCCGACCTGCCTGATATCGTTCGAGCGCAACCGGTACAGCGTGCCCGCCTCCTTCGCCAACCGGCCGGTGAGCGTGCGGATCTACCCCGAACGCATTGTCGTAGCGGCCGAAGGACAGATCCTGTGCGAACATGGACGGGTCATCCAGCGATCCCACGATCAACCAGGACGGACGATCTATGACTGGCGGCATTACCTCGCGGTGGTCCAGCGCAAGCCCGGTGCCCTGCGCAACGGCGCCCCCTTCACCGAGATGCCGACAGCGTTCCGGCAGCTACAGGGCCAGCTTCTGCGGCATCCCGGCGGCGACAGGGAGATGGTGGAGATACTGTCGCTGGTCTTGCACCATGACGAACAGGCCGTGCTGCGTGCCGTGGAACTGGCGCTGGAGGCCGGCGTGCCGACCAAGACCCATATCCTTAACATCCTGCACCGCCTGATCGACGGCAAGGACGCTACTCCGCCAAGGTTCGATGCCCCGCAGGCTCTGATCCTGCGGCGCGAACCCAAGGCCAACGTTGCGCGCTACGACACGCTGCGGAACAAGGATCTGCGTCATGCGTCATGATCCCGCCAGTGCCGCCGTCGTGGTCATGCTGCGCGCACTCAAGATGTACGGCATGGCCCAGGCGGTCAGTGACCTAACCGAGCAAGGGGCGCCCGCATTCGATGCAGCCGTCCCCATTCTCTCGCAGTTGCTCAAGGCCGAACTTGCCGAACGAGAGGTCAGGTCCATCGCCTACCAGATCAAGGCAGCCAGGTTCCCCGCCTATAAGGATCTGGCCGGGTTCGACTTCGCTTCCAGCGAGATCAATGAGGCCATGGTTCGCCAACTCTACCGCGGCGAGTTCATCGATGGCGCCGACAACGTGGTGCTCATCGGTGGGCCCGGCACCGGCAAGACGCACATTGCCACCGCGCTCGGCGTGCAGGCCGTCGAGCATCATCGCAAAAAGGTCCGCTTCTTCGCCACCGTCGATCTGGTCAATGCGCTGGAACAGGAAAAGGCCATGAACAAGGCCGGTCAGCTTGCCGAGCGCCTGCTGCGTCTCGACCTCGTCATCCTGGATGAGTTGGGATACCTGCCGTTCAGCCCATCAGGCGGCGCGCTTCTCTTCCATCTGCTCAGCAAGCTCTACGAACGCACCAGCGTCGTCATCACGACCAACCTCAGCTTCAGCGAATGGTCCGGCGTGTTCGGCGATGCCAAGATGACAACCGCGCTGCTCGATCGGCTCACTCACCACTGCCACATCCTCGAGACCGGCAATGACAGCTTCCGGTTCAGGGACAGCTCGGCAGCACCCAAAACCAGAAAGGAAAAATCACCCGCTTGACCCACCGCCCGCATCGCGGGACATAACCATCACCCGGGTCACTTCTCGATGAAAATCCCGGGTCAGATCTCAGTGGCAATCAACAGGCTGCGGGCAAGCTGAAACCGGTCTCGGCAGAGACCAGCGCAGCCGGGGCCCCCTCGCCTGCCTGCGGACGCAGGCAGCAACTTTGGGAGCCCCGGCTGTGCTTTATCTGGGCACGCAAAAAAGGGGGCCGGAGAGCCCCTTGTCGGTGCCCTCCGGCGCTGCGGTCGATGATCATTTCAGAACGGGCAATCCGCGTCCCAGTCTGGATCCATCACTACGCTCATGAAGCTTGCGGCGCGGGCGATGTTCGCTTCGTCGAAGTCGTCGGCCATCATGCCCGGGACGGAATGGACGATCCGGTCGATCAGCTCCTGGGGCAGGGCGTTGTAGTCGCCTTCGTCGATGGCGCTGAAGGAACCGTCGTCGTTCTCGATCACGTGGCTGTCGAAGAAGCTGTGCTGGGCGCGGATAGTCGCGGCGCGGACCGCGGCGTCATAGCTGATGGGGTCGAAAGCCGGGATGTCGAGGGACTTTGTAAGAGCGTTCATGTGAGCCTCCTGTCAAAGGAATTGAAGAGGTCTCCTCCAGGATGGCCGAGCTTGGCCCGGGTCAGGAACGGGCCGCCCGCGGCCCGCCGCGCGAGCGGGGGTGGGGGAGCCGATTTTTTCGCCTTCTTCAGGCGTAAAAATTGGGGGAACCGCCCTTCTTGACGCGGGCCAATGGCGGCCATCATGCTTGGAATTCTGCGAGGGTGTTAAACCCTGTTGGTCAGCCCCCCCGGTGGTCCCAGGCACGGGTCCCGCCTGCCCGGCCGATGCGAAGCCTTCGCGGCGTTCCTGGTTGCCGCATCGCCAGTAGCGATACTTAGGCGCCAGCAGGCCGTCAGGCCGTTACTGGCGGGGGCAAGAAGCGAGCGAGCCGGGCCATGAAGGTGTGCGTTCCGATCGACAAAAAAGAAGGGCATCCGGCGGTCAGGCCGGACACCCTTCATGTTTGTTACAATCGGAGCATGCCCCGCTCAGAAGGGCGGGAGGTCATCGCCATTGACGGTGCCACATGCCGTGCGCTTCATCGCAGGCCGCTCAGCTTGCGCTGCCGCCTTGGTCCGCGCCGCCGGAGCCTCGTTCTGGACCGAAGCATCGCGCACGATGTGCAAGGGAATGCGTGCTTCGCGCAGCCGGTCGGCGAGGTTCGCCTGGATGCCGCCGCCGCTGCACACGACGGCCTCGACGGGCTTGAAGGCGAGCATGCGGGCGTTGCGCTGATAGGGTGCCGAAGGTCCCCGCGAGGTATCGGGCTTGCATAGGATCACCGGCACATTGTGGCGCGATGCCCAGGCCGCCGCGATCACGTCCGCTCCCTTGTTCTGGGCGGTCGTTGCCAGCGCCATCGACGGGACCCGGGAATGGATCGCATCGAGGTAATCCTCGACGAGCGCGATCTCGGTGAACTGCTGTCCGCCCGAGAACACCACAACGGGCCCCGTCGGTGCAAACTGCTCGCGCCGCTGGGCCTTTTGTGCCGCGAGATAGTCGCGCGCTTCGATCATCGAGGCGTTGGTCTTGGACGACACCCGCGAGCCCCGCACTGGCGAGAAGGGCCGCCCGGTTTCGACAAGGTAGATCCGCGCGGCATGGTCACGCATGCACTCCATCGCATCGCGGCATTCGGCGAGGCTGCGGGCCTGCATGGTGAGGTCCTCAAGGTCCGTCGCGTAGACCTCGCTCGGATCATACTCACGCAGCTTTTCCTGGAGCCGGTTCGCCATCGCATCCTCGCGGTCATCGAGGCGTTTGGCGACGACATGGAAGCTGTTGGCCACGCCCCAGGCGACTTCGCTTGCGAAGTCCTCCATCCGGGTGTCGCGGAACAGGTCGAAGACCGTTGCCAGCATCATCTCGATCGCCGCCTGCGCCACCTCGGGATCGGGCATTTCGGCAGCGCTCGGCTCATGCTCGATCGAGAGCTTGGCCATCTCGGTCTGCTCCATGAAGGCCCTGGCATAATCGGGCGTGGCGATTTCGCGCGCATAGTGTTCAGCAAGGTCGGCGAAGTTCGAGAAACGGTCCGTCATGATAACCTCCAAAGCAACAAGTCTCTCATCACGCTGATGAAAGATGCCCATCGGAAGGACGCCGGAGTCAGGCAGTCAGGGACGGCGGCGCGCACGCGCTGCCGCCGCGATTAGCGGGCGTGGGGGGAGCCGATTTTTGCTCGCAAGGCGCTAGCCGCAGCAGGCCAAAATCGGGGGGCACCCGCGATCCTTGACGGCCGCCAATCTCCCAGGCGTCATGCTATGGCGATGCTGATTTCGCTCAGCCACCGAGATGAGAGATGATGTGGTTGCCGCCCCCCAACACGGGACGCAATGTCTGTGCATGTGAGCATCAAGCTCACAGGGCAAATCGGAGGGGAAACAGGTCATGGATAAGATCATCGGCATCGATCTCGCCAAGCAGTACTTTCAGGTGCATGCAGCCAATCACCGCGGTGAAGTCATCGAACGGCGCAAGCTGACGCGCGACAAGGTCCGGACATACATGTCGGCTCAACAACCCGCCGTAGTTGTGATGGAAGCTTGCGGCAGCGCGCACCACTGGTCGCGCGAATTTGCGGCCATGGGGCACACCGTGAAGCTCATTGCGCCGCAGTACGTCAAAGCCTTCGTAAAGCGTCAGAAGAACGATGCGGCAGATGCGGAGGCGATAGTCATTGCATCGCTGAGTCCGGGGATGCGTTTCGTTACCCCGAAAGGTGCCGATCAACAGGCAAAGGCAGTCCTGTTCAGAGCACGGGAACGGTTGGTCCACCATCGGACGGAGCTGACCAACGCGCTTCGGGCAGTGCTCTACGAATACGGCTATATTATCCCGCAGGGCCTCCGCAACGTTGCCCGGATTCAGGAAATCGTCGACGCGCCAAACAGTGATCTTCCAACGATGGTGCGGGAGGAATGCTGTGACATGCTGGATCTGATCTCGCGGACAACTGAGGGCATAAACAGGAAGGCGGAAAAGATCAGGGAGCAGTCCAAGACAACGGACGTAGCTCGGCGATTGCAGACGATGCCTGGAGTTGGGCCGGTTCTGGCGATGGCGATTGAGGCTTTTGCGCCGCCGATGGAATTCTTCGACAGCGGCCGGAACTTCGCAGCATGGCTTGGCCTCGTGCCGCGACAATTTTCATCCGGCGGCAAGGAGCGCCTCGGCAAGGTTTCGAAAGCAGGGCAGGGCGATATTCGCCGACTGCTGATCATTGGCGCAATGTCGCGTCTGAATTGGCTGGGCAAGCGATCGATTGTGGAGGGCAGTTGGCTCTCGCGCCTGGTTGAAAAGGGCAAGCCGAAGATGCTCGTCGCGATCGCGCTGGCGAACAAGATGGCCCGGCAGGTCTGGGCCATGCTGACGAAGCAGGAAGATTACAGGAATCCAATGCCGGTGCTGTCTGCCTGACGGCAGCGACACCGGCCGGATAGCGGGGGAGGCAAGAAGTCGACGACCTGAATGGGCATAGGATCGAATAGATCCAGGACCGGAAAACCAGCAACTCTCTGCGAGCTTCGAACTCGAATGAGAGATTTGGACCAGTCCTCGCGGATCACCATACCGGCCAGCGGCTTCTGTAAGTGCCGCATGAAAAGGCCTGACAGAAGAGCGCACTCGATCCCCAGCTCATACGGAAAGTTTTCTTCTTGCGTCGCAGGCGGCAACCACAGAAGAGAGATTACGGTTTTGCCCCCGAACCCCATCGGGGCGTTCGGGGTTAACCGCAAAACACAGCCCTTGCCTGGCCGCAGCCTCGGTTGCGGCACACCTGCAAATGACGGACCCCTTGCCGGAGCATGTCATTCGTCCCGCGGGACCTCGTGCACTGCACGGGTGCGGGACGGCGACGGAGCCGTAGGCAAGAGTGCCGGCGGCCCATCACGGGAAGCACCGCACCCGCAGGAGCAGCCCGAAGGGCGCGCGGGACCGAGTGCGTCCATCTTGACAGGGCCGCTCATTCTGAAGTGCAAGGACAAGGCTTCATCAAGGGATTGGGAGAGCAAGCACGGCCATGGAATTCGACGACCAGATGCGGCGCTTCTTCGGGACCGATGATCTCGCAAGCGTCTCTACCGAGGCCATGGCAAGCGGGATCGAGCGCATGCGCGTCGAGTTCGGTCTCGAGACCGACAAGGGGATCAAGTTCGCCATGTGGTCGCTGCTCTACATGCTGGGTTCGGCGCGGCGCGGTACGAGCAGGTTCGCCACCTTTCCGCAGATTCTTATGTTACAAAACCTCTATCTATGAACGATCTAGTGATAGGTTTTGAAGCAGTCGGAGGACCGTTTCCGTTAGGAATAAGGGGTGATATTTCTAACAAGAGTGCGCGGTCCTGAAGGACCGGAAAACGTCCGGCAGCTTCAGCGCGGACGGGCAGGTTAAATCGCGAAAACTCGGATGAAACGGCTATTAGATCTCGTTTTCTCGGTAAATCGGCCCCTTAAAGCACAATTTCTCGGAGCGGGCTTCCGAGTCGCGCCAATATCACAACTTCCCACCGAGCAGCCCGGCGCGCTCACGGACAAGCGCGATGACAGGGACGAATCCATCTGCCGCCCAAGTAGGGCCAGTAAATTCGTTGTCCAGGCCGGCAATGACAGCCTCACACAATTGCCTGATCCGGGTCCGCACGAACGGGGCGCCAAGCCCGCAATCGACAGCGAACTTGTCCCAATGACGCGGCTCGAGTTCATTGAGGAGGTGCTTCCCGCCAATCTTCATCGCGAGCTTCGGCGAGAGTTCCGGGTAAAGCGTGGTCGAAAGCAGATCGTAGCGCGGTGCAAGCTCGATCGCGCCGTCCTTGTGCAGGAGGCTAAAATTCTTGGCGTGGGCATCAGCATTGCCGATGATCAGGTTGAAGATTGCCGCATCGAGCAGCCGCAGGATGTCGCGTGGCGGACGGGTTGCTGCCCGGCGCAGCAGCGCGAAGCAATCAGGAAAATTCGGCCCGCCTTCGCTCGCATATTTGCGGTGTGACGGCACGCCAAGCGCCTGCGCGAAGTCTTCCTGATGCAGGCGGAGCAGTTCGCCTGACGGACCGATGGTCCGATCATAGCGACTGATCAGCAGAAATGAACGATCGCCAACCGTACGCATTTCGACCGGCGCAACGCCAAGGCCGATGGCGCGGGCGAGCGACATGCAGAAGTATTCGTTCTCGGTCGTCCAGGGAAAACGCGTGATCGGTGGTTTGAGGATATGACTGGTCGGCTGCCCGGGTGCTGGCAGGGCAACCTGTCCGTCGATCAGGAGCACCGGAAGTTTCGATTGTGCCCCGGCCAATGACAGCCGCAGCCCATCCTCGCCCGCCAGCATTGGACGCATCGGCAGATGATCGAGCAACTGGATCAGGCGATCATCATCGAGAGGTTTGGGCGCTGCGGCGCTAGGAGGAGTGGGGGCTTCGCCTTCAGGAAGGAGCGTCAAGGCGCCTGCCACTTCACCGCCGAGATGCTCGAGCAGCCGGAATTCATTGTCGGCGGAGACACCAAGCGCGCGGGCGATGGCAGTACGCTGGCTTTCCTCGGGGAGAATGCCGCCAAAGAAAGGTTGGCATTCCCGACGATGGAATGGCTCGACCTGCTTGGGCAGCGAGAATGACAGCGCCGGAGCGCGGGGCTCGGCCAGCCAAGCTGGATCATAGGCAAATTGGGTTTCGCCGAAGGGGTCGAGATAGAGGGTGCCGACCACACGGCCGTCCCACCAGACGGTGAGCCTGTTGCTCATGACCGGCCCGCGGGCGGGGTGATCTGGACTTCGCAGCCGAGCGTCGTGATGACCTGAAGCACCTTGCCGAGTTGCAGCGTTTGCTTGCCAGCTTCGAGATCGACAATGAACCGGACGCCAACGCCGCTCACTGCCGCAAGCTCTGCCTGCTTCAGGTTCTGCGCCTTGCGTTCGCGGCGCACAAGGAGGCCAAGTGAATTGCTGTCCATATTACCGAACGGGAAGTTATGCTCGATTATGGCCGATTTCAAGGCATTTATTCCCGCTCGGGAATAGCATCGTGGTGCCGGGCGTCAGCTCATGCACAAATTCCCGAACGGGAATGTCAAAGCGGTGCGATATGAGGCGGTGCGCCGCAAGTTATCCCATAATCTGACCCTGCCCCGGATTTATGGGATAAGTGGGTCGTCGTGGCTCCGGGTGACATCTCTAAATTGCAGAGATCGTTCGGGATGATAATCAGAATTATGTTAAATGGTATCAATAACTTAGGTGGATTTTAGGCCATCCTGCCACGACGATTGATCGCGCGGCAAGCGCTGCTCGTCATCGATCACTTCAAGGTGATGCGGAGCTTCGCGGCCCCACGACCACAGCACGAGGTTGCGATCGTCGGGCGTCGCACGCGAGGCAAAGCTCGGGACGATGACGCCCGCGCAACCGGCCGCGATCAACCGGTCGGCAAGCTCCCAGGTCGGAACAGGCTTGCGGTCAGCGCCAAGCCGTTCCCACGCGCAGCCCAGCTGCGTTAGGGTTACGTCGGCGCGCTCGCGCACCGCAGGATCGGTCAAGTCGAGCACATCGGCAATCTCGGCGCGGTAGCTGCAGATGGTCAGCGGCTGCGCCTTGAAGGCGAAACCCTGCTGGGCTTCGAGCCAAGCGGTCTCTAGGCTCAGCGCCGCGTAGAAGCAGGCCGTGCCGATGCGGTTGAACCGTCCACCATGGAGTTTCGCGCCTTCGCCGGATTCGGGATCATAAGCCCAGGCCGGATGATGGGCGCGGTAGACAAGACCGTCGAACCGACTGAAGGACAGAGTCACCTTGAGGGTGCCTGACGATCAGGCAAACCCGCCCGCGGCGATCCGGCCGAGATAGGCTCGGACCTTCTCCCCGAGGCCCTGGCGGACGAGTTCTTCGGCCGTGGCGTCGCCGAACGAAGGGAGCGGCTGCGAGCGGTACCAGGCATAGGCGGCGAGTTCGCTGCCCGCCCAGGGGATGACGCGATTGATGATCTCGCTCACCTCGCGAAGCCGCGCTTGCGTGACTACGCTGTTACTGCGGGCAGCTTTCGAGACGGCATCGCGCGACAGCCCGGCTGCGAGCGCCAATTCCGACTTGGTGATATGCAAGGCCGCCGACAGCCGGTCGGGCGAGACGCCCTTCTCGCCGGTGACTTCGCTCAGGAATGCCGCGCTTGCCATGTGCCTCACCATTTGCCTAACTATGAGGCATTATATGCGGCAGAGAGCGAGAAATGTCAAGGTCGGCCCGAGGGCCGCGCCGCGGCCCTAGCCGAAGGCAACGCCGAGCTTCTTACGTTTTGCCGGGGCCGCAGCGGCCTTGGGCTGCGCCTTGGATGCAGCTTCGGGCGCTGCCTTGGCCTCAGCCTTCGGGCTTTGCCCCGGCTTGCGGCCAAGGCCGATCCTGACCGCGAGTTCCTTGCGTTTGGCGGCATAGTCGGGCGCAACCATCGGATAATCGGCGGGCAGGTTCCAGCGCGTACGGTACTCGGCGGGCGTCAGGCCGTGCTCGGTGCCAAGATGGCGCTTGAGCATCTTCATTTTCTCGCCGCATTCAAGGCAAGTGACGGCGTCGGGCTTGACCGAGGCGCGCACCGAAACGGCAGGCTTCAGCTCTGCCACCGCCGGCTCCGGCGCCTGTCCAAGCGCGGCAAGCGAAGCGTAGACCGCCTGGATCAGGCCGGGCAGGTCTGCGGCTGCGACCGCATTGTTGCTGACATGGGCGGAGACAATGTCGGCGACATGATCCAGGAGTGCTTCGTTTGCCATGCGGGCGAGACCTTTCCAATCCTCGGTCGGGGGTGTCCTAGGCGATCGGCCGCCAAGACACCATAGGAGCATCGCCGCAGCGCGGTAGGCGTAGCTTGCTGCTTGAAGTCCAGGGGTTCAGGCCGCGAAGAGTTCGCCCTGGGGATTGGCAGCGCCCGGGCCCTGACGCCGCAGCGGCGCAGGTTTGCGCAGCAGGGAAAGGACGCCCGGCTTGATCACATAGACCGCATGGCGCCCGCCGCCGCGGTTCTTGTGGTTGGTGGCGTAGCCCGCATAGTGCCGGCTCATCAGCCCGGCGCGGACCAGATCGGAGATCGCGCGGCTGACATTGGCGCGGCCCACTGCCTGGACCTGCTCCTCGACCGCGACCTCGATCCGCGCCGCGTCGAACTCCGGCTTCCCAGTCAGCTCGGCCTTCAGCCCGTCGGCAACGCGTGCGCGCAGCGCGGCGCGACGGGCGGGCTGCGCGCTCATCGGCAGAAGCTGGGAGCAGAGCCATTCGCGCAGAAGCACAGGCACGCCACTCTGGGCGACGAAGGGCCCGGCCTGCCCGCGCCCATCGGCAATTTCGGCGACCAGCTGGAGGACGAGAAACGCGTAGCGTGGGCGGTTCGAGGCTTCGACCAGGACCGCGTAGATCCCACCGACGCCAGTGATTTCTTGGGCTCGTTCCATCGATCAGTATTGAGCACAAAAGGTGAATCCTGTGAATCCCCTTTGTGCGTTGCACTGTCGTTTGTCGCCCGTGACACTTCGCCCAGCGGCGCCGCCGGACTTGCACGGCTAGTCGCGTCAAACCTTGTCTCTCGGCCAATCTGGGACCCAGGCTGGCAACATCGACGGGCCGCCCTCGGCGCTTGTCACGCGGGCCATGCAACATGACACTCCGCCCGAGGGCAAAGTGTCACAGATGCCATGCCTGGAGAGGCGCAAGCCCAGACCCGGCGGGCAAAAAAATGGGGCCAGCATGAGCCAGCCCCTTGGAAAGTTTTGGGAGAGGATGCCTGAAAGGCACTGCTGATATGGGTGCAGGGTCCCGATGCTGCAAGTGCGAAATAAACGCGACGCGTTGCCTTTTTCGCAACCGGTGTCTCGCCCGTCGCAGCAACTACATGAGTGATGGGGGGCTGGCCTTGGCCCAATGGGAGGCGGCCGCGCCGCCTCCCGGGCTCGGTGTCAGAGGAAGAGGACTTCCTCGGCGACGATCTCGACCGCGTAGCGCTCGACGCCCTCGCGGTCGGTCCACTTCGAGTAGTGGAGGCGGCCCTGCACCTCGACCAGGTCGCCCTTCTTCTTGTGCTTGGCGACCGAAGTGCCGAGGCCGTTGAAGGCGGTGACGCGGTGGAATTCGGCGAGGGTCTCGGTGTAGCCGGCCTCGTTCTTGACCGTCTTGCCGTCGACCAGCTTGGGGCGATCGGTGACGAGGGTGAAAGAGGTGATCGCGGTCTCGCCGGCGTGGCGGGTTTCGGGAACGGCGGCGATGCGGCCGATCAGGATGACGAGGTTCTTCATGGGGTGTCTCCGTGGCTTGAACTCGGCGGAACCGCCCGCCGATGAACAGGTCAGGCGGCGCCGATAGGCCCGGGCCCGCACCGAACGGCATGTGAGGGAAACCCAAAAGCGAGGAGTGGTGCGGCAAGCCCGTAAGGGCTTCACGGTCCGCTGCTTTTGGGTTGCGGCCAGGGACTGGCGCCGCATCGGTTCATCGGCGAACGGAGGGCGGTTTCGTCAGGTCAGGCCGGCGGATCCCCGCAAAGGTCAGACCCGTCAGCCTCGGCCGTTTCGACAAAAGCTGCTCCGAAAGGTCAGCGCCCGCGGCAGCGGGCATTGTCTTCCTCGCCTCCGCTCCATGCGGGTCAGAGACGCGTTGGGTCACACGAGGCCGCGCCCAGCCCGGCTCAGTCCAGCGCCATTTGCTACGGCAAGAGTCCTGGTCAGATGCGCAAGCTGGCGCCCGCAGGCGGGCAAGGTTCGCCTGCCCTCGATTGGGAGGCTCAGCGCCAGGGCCTCGCGAGGCCTTGCGCGACCAGATAGTCGCCGGCGTCCACGCCGTTCACCGAGACCGTGGCAAGCGTCCGCCCATAAGGGTCGGTGCCGAGCCGCGTGATCATGACTCGCCCGCGCGACAGTAGCCGCCCAAGGGCAGCCCGCGAGGCTTCGCCCGCGGCAAAGTCGCACCAGGCATAGGACCGCCTCCGGTCCTCGCACTTGGGACTATCGGGCAATTCGGGTGCATCGACATTGGCAATGCGGACCCGCTCGCGGCCGCAGCGGATCGTGTCGCCGTCGTGGACGGAAGGAGCAAGGCAGACGGCGGCGGCAGCAAGCACGATCGGCATAGGCCGGAGCCTAGCGCCTTCGCCCGCCTGCGCCAACTAGCCTCACCGCTTCCTCCACTGGCCCCGATCGTCACCCGCAGGGCCGGCATCCATGCCGGCTTGGCTCGGCCGGCGGCGGCGCGAAAGCGTCGCCGGCTGCCAGCCAAGTAGAGCGGGTTGCCCCTAGCCCGCGCGGGGCGCGGGCGCCGGGGTGCCCCCTTCCTTTTTCCTCTGCATTAATCACCATGATCAAAAGTGGACAAAATCCCAGCAATCAAGTCCAGGGCCGCTGCTCCGGCAGAAGCGGACCGCCGACGCTAGTGGATTCAAGGGTATTCATGGAACCGAAGCGATCATGGATTCCAATCCGGGCTGAACTGTGATTCAATGACGGCGCTGATTGCTCCCCATGGAGGCTGTTGGTTGAAGAGATCGGTGACCTGAATGGCAGAACATAGTGCAATCGAGTGGACGGACGCGACGTGGAACCCGGTTACGGGTTGCACGAAGATTACTGCCGGCTGTGACAATTGTTATGCGCACCGCTTTTCGGAGAGGTTCAGGGGCGTTCCCGGCCATCCCTTCGAAAATGGTTTCGATCTGACGCTCCGGCACGAGCGTGTTGACCAACCATTGCGTTGGCGCCGCGGACGAATGATTTTTGTGAACTCGATGAGCGACCTCTTCCACAAGGAAGTGCCCAAGGCGTTCATTGATTCCGTGTTCGATACTATGGAAAGTGCAGACTGGCACACCTACCAGGTGTTGACCAAACGGAGCCCACGGCTCCGCGACTATATGACGAAGCGGTATGCCGACCGCGAGCCCCCGGAGCATATCTGGACAGGCGTTTCGGTCGAGGACCAAAACGGTGCGGCGCGGATTGCGCATCTCCGCCAGGCGCGCTCGGCTGTGCGGTTCCTGTCGGTCGAGCCGCTGATCGGTCCGGTCGGGCCAGTCGATCTTACGGACATACATTGGGTAATCGCGGGGGGGGAAAGCGGCCCTAATGCGCGAGTGATGCAAATTGAGTGGGCTCGCGAGATTCGCGACGCTTGCCGCGAACAGGGCGTGCCGTTCTTCTTCAAGCAGTGGGGTGGCTTTCGGCCGAAATCGGGCGGGCGAGAGCTGGATGGCCGGGAATGGAGCGAGTGGCCTGCCGCAAAGCGGATGGTCGGCTGAGTGCTGGATTCCCGCTGGTACGAAGGCCGCGAACAGGCGCTCGTCAAGCACACGTTCCTCGACGCCTATATGCCGGCACAGATCCCCAAGATCGTCAGCTGGGCCGATACGTTCTGCTATGTCGACCTGTTCGCCGGACCGTGGCAATCGCAAAGTGGCGACTATTCCGACACCAGTTTCGGGATCGCCCTCAAGCGCATGAGCGAGGCCAAAGCCAAGCAAGCGGAATTGGGACGCTCCGTTCGCATGGTGGCGCACCTCGTGGAAAAGGATCCGAAAAATCACGCCGAGCTTGTCGAAGCGGTGAAGCGATTTCCCGCGGTCGAAGTGCATTGTTACCAGGGCATGGCCGAACAACACGCGGCCGCCATAGCTACCGCCTTACCCGCTCGCGCCTTCCGCTTTGTCGTGATTGACCCGAAGGGTGTCCCCGACATCCGGAAATTCCAATGCCTGATCGCACCTGAGCGAACAGAGGTCCTGCTCAATTTCATGTTTCAGTTCGCGAACCGCTTTGCCGGGTCGCAGGACCGTATGCCGACGCTTGAAGGCTGGCTTGGCGACCTAGAGGGCGAAGCCGAATGGAGGGCGGAATTCGTCGAGCTGCGCGGAGCCGAGCGGGAAGCTGCGATTTCGGAGCGTGCACGCCAGGTACTGAAACGGATGGGCACTTACGCCTTTGCTCCCGCATTGACCGTCGATGAGACCGAGGTCGATCGCACGCTGTACAAGCTGATCTACCTCACCCGCCACCCGGCTGGCATCAGAGTGTTTCGGGACGCTCACCGCCGAGCACTCGAAACCCAGTCGGCTTACCGGACTGCAAAGAAGGCCGAGGTTCGAAAGAATGCTACCGGCATGGATGACCTGTTTGCGCAAGTTACGGTCATGGAGCCGGGCGAGCGCAGCGCCAAGGCAATCGCGGATGGTGAGGCGCAAGCGCGCGCTCTGCTATTGAAGCGCCTTGGTGACAATGCTGCGGGCCTGGAATGGAAGGCGCTTTGGCCTCCTGTGCTGGATGCATGCGTCGTCACCTATGGGGCACTCGGCGACATAGCCCGCGAACTCTGGTCGTCTGGCCAAGTCGAGATCCCGGACTGGCAAAGCAAGGCCGTAAGGCGGCCGAAAGACGAATTCCATTTCAAGTTGCCTGCGGCGGGATAGGTTCATGTCCGAGCACCTGCAAAGCTCTCAGTTGAGGTGAGCCATTGGATCGGGAGCCCTGAAATGAGCAACGATTCCGCGATGCCAAGCGCATTGCAGATAGCAGAAGCCATGGCGGAAGTTCTTCGCAGGAAACTTGCCGATCATATCGCTCAGGAAATCGTACTCACCCGGGACGAAGCTGCACTCTGCCTTGGCCTGGCCGAAGGAGTGGCAGAGAATCTCGGTGGCGCCCACAATCCCGGGGATCGATAGACACCTCCTTGTCGCCGATGGATTGGTGACTTAAGCTAACCCCTGCGAGCCCATCCGGGGCCGCGTCAGACGAAGGAGATGCGCGAGAGGTCGAACGGGCAGCGTCGATCGCGAGAAATTGGAGATACCCCAATGATTCAGCGATACCGTGTGCTCGGCCGCAGCGTGGCCGAAGGCGATGAACTTCAGCAGCTGCTTGCCAAAGCCTACGCGCAAAAGACCCAGGTCCTGTGCGAATGTCGCAAGGGAACCGATCTCCCCCTCTACATCTCGCACAGGCAGAACCGCTACGTGCTCGCGCGCTGGCCGGGCTCGGGCGCGCGCCATGCGACGGCCTGCGATCACTACGAGGCGCCCGATTACCTCACCGGCATGGGCCAGGTACGCGGCAGCGCCGTGCTTGACGATGAGACAAGCGGCGAGACCAGCCTGAAGCTCGGCTTCCCGCTGTCGCGCGGGGCCGCCCGGCTCGCGCCCGCGGCGCTCACCAACGACAAGCCGACGGTGAAAACGTCGGGTCAGAAGCTGTCAATGCGCGGGCTGCTGCATGTGCTGTGGGACCGAGCCGAACTCACCCACTGGCATCCGAAGATGGCGGGCAAGCGGACATGGTTCGTGGTGCGCCGCGCGCTTCTCGAGGCAGCGGCAAGCTGCCGGGCAAAGCAGGAAGCCCTGCCCCACGTGTTGTTCGTGCCCGAGAGCTTCAAGATCGAAGAGAAGGAAGAGATCCGGGCCCGCCGCCGCGCGGCCCTCGCCCGGGTCTATGCCTCGCAGGGCGACATGATGGTCGTTGTGGGCGAGATCAAGGAGATCGTTCCCGCGCACGGCGCGGAAAGAATCGTCCTGCGCCATGTCGGCGACATGCCCTTCGTGATGGACCAGGACATGGCGCGGCGCTTCCACAAGCGGTTCGCGGGCGAACTCGCACTGTGGCAAGCGCAGGATGGGCCGAACGGCAAAAGCGGGCACCTGGTTCTCGCCGGATCGTTCGCGCGGCGGCGCGAGGGCACGTTCGACCTCATCGAGGTCGCGCTGATGCCGGTGACGCCCGAGTGGCTGCCCTACGAGACCAGCGACGAGCGCTACCTTGTCGGTAAGGCGGTCGCGGAGAAACGGCGGTTCGTGAAGGGCCTGCGCGTCAATCTCGACACCGACACGCCGATCGCCAGCCTGGTGCTTAAAGACACCGGCGAGGAAGCCAGCGCCATCCACATCCACGACCGCGACAACGAGGTGGCAGAGCCGCTGGAAGCGCTGCTCGCCGGGCAAGGCGTCGCGCACTTGCTGTGGAAGGAGGGCGAGCCGCTCCCGGCCCGCGTCAGCCGGCCGCCGCGGCGAAGCTGGGACGCGCAGCAGGCCGCCTGAGCGGGCTCAGTCGTCCGATCGGGGCAGCGGTTTTGTCGGCAGCAGGTCGAGACGCCGGGGCGTGTCGTGGGCCGCCCGCAAGGCTTCGAGCCGCGCCGCAACCTCGCCCTCGTGCTGGGTGATCTCGATGCGGTTCAGACCGACCATGGTCCAGACCGCGAGTTCGGGCCGCTCGGTCACGTGGACCGAGTAGGCAATCGGCAGCTTGTCGGGATAGAGCCAGAGCAGCAGCACCGGCAGCGCGGCGAGGTTGGGTGTTCCGTCGATCGCGACGAGCGTCATCACGCCAGCCTCGCGGTCATACCGACAGGTGATCCCGAGCGGCTGCGGGTGCCCGGCAAGGACGAGGATCGTCTCGCGTGGGCGAGCGCCGAAGATGGCGTCGAGTTCGGCCGGGGGCTCGGCCTCGGCGTCCTCGCCCACCTCGGCGAGGAACAGTTCAACCGCGGCAAAGCGCGCGGCTTCCTCGCGGGTGCAGGCAAGTTCGAGGGTGAGCGTGATCGAGGACATGGCTGGGGCTTTCGTGTTGCCGCGCGCCGACGCGTCCCGTTGCCAAGGCAAGGGATAGAACGGCCGGCAGACACGGAATTGAACAGGTCAGAGGACGAGGTGGCGCTCGACGTGGGCGCGTGTCCGATGCCGCTGGAGATTGAAGACGGGGACGCCGTGACTGGCGGCAATGCGCAGCGCCTGGCCGGTGCCGCCCGAGGCCTCGCCGTCGGCGGTCCAGCACAGCACGAATTCCACGGGGCTATCGAGCGAAGGGCCCAGCACCTGGAAAACGTTGCGGGTGTGGAGCGCCTGGACGAAGGCCGAGAGCCCGGCGAAGGCCGGATGGTGCGCGGCGGCGAGAGTGCGTGCCCTGCCCCAGAGCTCGGTGCCGAGCGTCTCGGGATGGAACTCGCTGTCCGAACCGCGCCAGCTCGGCACGGGTAGGAAGATCTGCGCATCGCGGCCGGCCCCGCGTTCGAACGCGCTGTCGGCGCCGATCGCGTGGCCCGAGCGCAGGACATAGCCGCGCTTGGTGAGCGCGAAGGCGGCGCGGGTCATCAGGCTGAGCACTTCGGGCGGCGTGGCGCGCGCACCGATCCCGGCATAGAAGCGAGGCATGGGCTTGGACTCCCTCAAGAAACGCCCAGCTCCAGCCCCCTCCCCTTACCCGCTGTCGGCGGCAGCGTCCGTGGCAGGACCGTAGGCGGCGAGCAGGTTGCGGTGGAGCACCGCGTTCTCAGCGGGGAAGAAGCTGCCGTCGGCGTTCGCCCGGGTGATCTGGAGCGCGGCGGCGATAACCTCGCGAAACGGCCGAATCACCGCACGCGAGCCCTCGTAAGTCACCGGCTGCGGAAACCCCGCCGCGATCCAGGTGGCCGGTTCCACAAGGTCGTCGAGCCAGGCCTGTGCGTGTTCGGGCAAGGGCAGCTCCGCCGAGACCAGCCAGAGCGTCCGGTATGTCCCGAAATCATGGGCATTGGCGACAAGGGCAAAGCCGAGCGGCAACGGCGGCTCGCCGTTAAGGGCAATGATCGCGGCCTTGTAGGCGAGCAGTTCGAGCGTGTTGGCCTCGGCAAAGTCCGCGCATTGCCCGAGCTGCGCGCAGGGCTCATCGGCGGGACCGGCGCCGAGTTCGTAGATCTGGTGCCGGCTCATGACGCGGCCGCCTCTGGGCTGTCGGGATACCAGGCGAGTTCCACCGCGTCCGGATGCGCAGCTTCGAATTCGGCGATCCGCGCATGGGTGATGAGGCCCGCACGATCCTTGAGCCCGACGTAGCCGCCGTAGAAGCGGCCGCCGGCATGGACGAACTGGGCGTGGATGTCTTCGCTCACTGCCTCGGTGACGAAGAAGCCCGGCACTCCGGTGATGTGTGCAGGCGGCAGGACGCCGAGCATGTCATCGAAGAAGGCCTCGCTCACCCGCGACAGCGGGAAGCGGGCAAGCACTGCTTCGCGCGAGGCGGCCAAAAGGGCGGCATCAGTCGCAGTCATCGCTTGGCCCTCCAGTGATCACGAAGGCCGGGATGGTCACTTCGGTGCGGGCAATCTCGCGCTTGAGATCGCGCAGCCGGGTGAAGCTGTTGATCCATGACGGGGGGAAGAGGACGTACTCGTCCTCGCTCGCCGTGTAGTCGCGCATCGGGCCTTGCCCATCGAACAGGATGATCTCGGGGAGATAGGCTCCGAGACAGCCACCCGACCAGCGGCGGAACGGCAGGCCGTGCTCGGCGCAGAAGGCGTCGATCTCGGGGATTTGCCCACCGTTGAGCTCGGTGCCGTAGAGCTCGAGTGGTTCGCTTGTTGGAAGCACTGCAGGATCGAAGGGCTCGCCGTCCCAATCGGTGCGCAGGTCATAGTCGGCCGCGTGGGCCGCGAAGACCTCGAGATGTTCGCGCGGCAGCGTGCCGCCGATGGTGATGTGGACGGGGGCTCGGTCGCCCATGGCAGGGTCCTTTCGCTTGGGTCTGATCCGACCGGCGAAGCCCCCCTCCCCTCAGCCTGACGTCGCTGTGGGCCTCCCTGCCCCCCAGCGTTCGGCTGTGCGATCGACGGCGAGTTCATCGGGACAGGTCTGGCACAGCGCAAAGGCTTCGGCGGGCGTGCCCGCGACCCACTGCTCCCAGCTTTCTCGCGGAAGGACGACGGGCATGCGGTCGTGTACATCGGCCATCTGCGCGCAGCCATCTACCATGACCATCGAATAGGCCGCGCCCCACTCCGCGGTGGGGCGCCACAGCCCGGCAACGGCAAAGACCTCTTCGCCCGCCAGCGAGTACCAGGTCCGGGTCATCTGGCCCTTGAGGCCCTCGGCCTCGGCCCAGGCGCTGACCGGGATCAGGCAGCGGCGGCGCTCGAAGCTTGGGCGCCAGAATGAAGTGCCGAGCTTGTCCTCGCGTGCATTGTTGACGGGCTTGGGCCTCAGCGGCTGTCCGTTCTTGCCTTTGAGGACAAGCGGGAATCCCCAGGTCATCACCCGCGTCTCGCCCTCGGCGACAACCAGGCCGGGATAGCCCGGGTAGACTTCGGCGGCGAAGTTCGCGCCTGCCCCACCCCGCGCACCGAACAACCTCGCGATTTCCGCAGGGGCCTTGGTCATGCGGTACAAGTTGCACATGCCCAGATGCTCGGCGGACCGCCCTGCCCTGTCAATCGCGACGAGCAGTGGCACCAGCCACCTTGCAAATATGTTCCCTCTATGTTCTTTTGACGACATGGAACGAATCGATACTTCTGCTGTCGCTCATGCAATCCTGGACGCCCCGGGCTGGGCGCGGGTCGGGATCACGGCCCCAAGCTCCTGCCTGCGCGAGGATGCCGCGCTCGAACTCGCGCGCGTGATTGCCGATGCGGTCGATGCGCCGGCAAGTTCATCGCCTTCCGAGCAATCGACCCTGCCGCTCTGAAGCGCGCCGGCTCAGCCCGCCGGGCGGGCCAGCAGCGCCTCGATCTGCGGGTCGAGCGGAAACCCGAAACGCCGGGCGATCTCGGCGGCGTGTTCAAAGTCGGCCGCGCTGACGTGGAGCGTGCGGGCGAGATCCGCGAGCGTCTCACCCTCGCGCTTCGCGGACAGGGCATGGAGATTCCCGTGCGCCTGCGTCACGGCAAACGGCCAGGTCATGGCGACGCCGACCACCTGCTCGGCAAGCACGACCAGCGTGTCTCCGGTCCGGATGGCCTCGTCGCACTGGACCGCGTCGTAGGCATTGCCGGTGCTGGCAAAGGCGTGGTGGCGCCGGGTGGTGAAGGCGAAGCGTTCACTGTCGGTCAGCATTGTGGTTCTCCGGATGTCCCCATGCAAAAGAAGAGGCGGAACGCCAGGCGGGGGGCAGTGCCGGCGTTCCGCCTCAGGCCGCGCGGGGGGCTCATCCGCGGCCTTTGCACGAGGACGGGGACCCGCTTGGGGTCCCCGCCGGTTGGAGTTGGGATTGCCGATCAGGCGTCGACGAGCGGCGGCAGTGCGCCATCGTGTTCGGCGCCGTCCTTGGCACCCGCCCGGCCGCGCTTGGCGGGCGGAGTCGCGGTGCTGTCGCCCAGGCCGTCACCAGCCTGTTCCTCGCTGCGGTCGCCGCCGGCATCGTCAGCCGGGAACATGTCGCTCTCGCCGTATTCGGCGGTGCCGAGGCGGTTGTCACGGCGGCGCGGACGCTGCCAGGCGACCGCCATGGTGCCGTCCTCGCGCGGGAAGGCGGCGATGTAGAGCGGCTGCGCCATCGACGGGTCGTCGATCTTGCCCTGGTAGAAGCTCTCGCCGGTCGAGTTCGAAGAAAGCTCGAAGAGCGCGCCGACGATCACCCAGCGGCGCTGGTCGTTGAGCGCGACGATCTCGTAGCGGGGCGCGCGGGGATTGCTGGAGGTCACCGGCCGCAGGCCGATGGTGCGGGTGATGGTGAGCGTTTCGACAGAGCCGATCAGCTGGCCGTTGGCGTTCTTGCGGATTTCACCGATGTTCATGGACGTTCTCCTAGGTGGATTGATTGCGACCGAACCCCTTGTTCGATCACTCTCTTCCCCCCCCCTTCCCTCCCGGCCGTCAGGCCGAAGCTGCGGGCAGTGCCCGCAGGATCGCGTCGGCACCTCACACTGCGACGGCTCGAACCTTGAAAGGTCGAGGTGCGATCAAGCCAGGAGATTGAAGATCACGATTGGAGTTGTTGGGGCCGCGTTTGCCGGTCAAAGTGTCAGCTATACACTACTCACACCGTTCGCGGTCATCGGCTGATATGCGCGGCGTAGACCGTTGTCCGTGTCAAACAATAAGTTGCAAAATGATGTCTGCAAGCGAGCCCTCTTCGGCCTGAAAGCTCAGGATCATCGCGCGTAACATTGCTTCAGGATCAAGACGAGCAATGTCGATGTTGTGGCCAGCGCGCTCGGCGAGTACAATCATGAAGCTCAGCTGAGTGCGACCGTTCCCTTCACGAAATGCGTGTATGACGTTGAGGGTCGCCAGAAAAGCAGCCGCTCGCTTTGCAAACGTCTCCGGAGGTAAGCCGTCGAAATGCCGGTCAGCAGCCAACTTTGCAAATAGCTCATCAAGCTGAGCTTCGATATATTCAGGATAGCAGAAGTGGCTACTGCCCTTTGAAATGCGGACGGTGCGGACTTGGCCCGCCCAAGGATAGATATCCTGAAAAAAATGGCGATGGATCGCACAATAGTGCACGCGATCTAGCGCCCCGTGCGGCAGAGGCTCGTCAGCTCGGGCAATAGTTAACTCGAGCTCCAACTGTTCGAGAACGACCGCATCGCGAATGTCAAAAACATTACGCAACACCGTCGTTCCCGGATAGCAGTAGGGATCCTCCTCGGCAGCGTACACGAAGGGATCAACCCTTCAAATATTTGGCGATAATCCGCTTACGCCGTTCGGCTGGGGTGACGCCGCGACGATCGTCGCGCTCGAATTCCGCGCGAGCGGTGAAGCTCAGCTGCAAGCCTTCGACCGCGCTAATCCGTTCAAACCGTGTGCGCCCGATGGGTTGGACACCCGGCTTTTCACTTTCATCGCTCATAGCGTGAACTCCAATTCAAACACGAAACTTCTGCCGGAACACGCTTAGCGCGTCCTGCGAAAACTGATTGCAGACGACCCCATCTCTACGCATCGCGTCGCGCGCCGCTGTTAGATGGGGGTGACGTTCGATCAGTTCGTCGAGTACCGCGTCGACCGGGTTTTGCTGCTTCGCGGTCGGTCGTGGCTTCGTTTGGCCTTTCTCCTTGGTCATGGTGGGCTCCGTGGTCCTGCGGGGTGAAATTGTAGTTGTCGAAAAAATGTTGGTTTAGTTCCGGACGGAAATAATGTTTGCGTTCGATCCAGATGAAGCCGTCGCCCTTTGAAATGACAGCGACGTCCACTGGACCACCAACCGTTTCCGTCGTCAGCGACATGCGCTTCTGGAACCAGTTTAGACTCACCAAACGCGCCGCAGCGTGACCGAGTTCATCCTTTGGCATATTGGCAATTGCCTCGTGGATGGGTCCCAAGTGCTTGTCTTGGCGTTGCTCGTCCAGCTTTGCGAGCAAGCTTTTGATAGCTTTCTTACTCTCGGGCAAAAATTGCTTCTTCCATTTCTTGCGCTGGGTCTCCGTGAGATCTGAAATCGCATCGACGATTGCATCAGGAAGGTTGATTACAAGATCCGCGACTTCCTTCGTCATCCTCAGCTCAAAACTCGGATTCATGCCGTGCATAAAGGTATTGACCATATCGGCGTCAGCGAAAGGAACGACCACCGACGGCGTTTCCCAATTCACTTTGCGGACGGATCGGCAACAATATTTGAGCTGCCCTTCATACACCTCGCCGATCTCGATCGATTGCATCACCGGAAAATGCTCGTCGTCTCCAAAGCCGGCCACGACGATGCCGCTAAGCGACGAGCCTAGAATGCGCTCTTTCGAGACTATTAGCTTCGCCAATTCGTAGAGGGCGTGAGTAGTCTCGCCGTCGACGCGAAAAGGACCAAACGCTGACGCTATTCTGCTATGAATTTCACCTGAAAAGCGGCCGGCCAGACGGCTGCCGACGCCGGCAGTGAGACAGCTCGCCTCCGGTTCGCTTTGCCAGCGATGGCATTCCTTATTGATGATGTCGCGTGCGATCTCGCTGGGTTGGGGGGGCGGGTCTGCCCCTTCCACTACGCGCTCGTATATGGCGTCTTCGATCCTGTCGGCGAGCGTGCTGAACAGGGCTTCAATCGAGCGAAGATAGAACCGGTCCTGCAGATCGGCCGGAAACAGCCTTTCATTGCGATCAAGATACTCGATCAACGCGCGACCATAATCCTCCAGTGCCCCAAAGCGCCTGGAGCCGAGTTCGCGACGAAACATCTTGATGATGGTTTCCCACGGAACCCCTAGAAGCGCAGCGTTCTCATACACCATCACCCCCACCGGATGGCGCTTCGAGAGCATGAAAAGCTTATCGGCGGAATTGAAGACCTTCCCGCCAGCGCCGTTATTGACCGTCGCGGCGCTATCGCTTGCGAGCGCAACGCCAAGGCTATTCATCACGACAATTTCAGACGTCATACCAGATCTCTCATGGTGCAAACGGCAGCACGCAAGGCCAATGACCCGCTAAAGAGCTGGCAGATATGCACGGGGCTCATGCCCCCCCCATATCATCCTCACCGCGCAGCAGATCATCCAGCATCTCGGCGATCTCGGCATCTTCAGGCTCGCGGCTCTTGAATGCCATGCTGATCCGCGCAGGCAGTTCTGGTCGCGTCGCCATCAAACGACCAAGAAGACGTCGACGCCCCGCCGCATCGCGCGGAATGGCTTGCCGCACCGCGATCGTTCGCGACGATCGCCGGGAGTTCGGCAAGGGCTTTGCCAATGCGTGTCGGCTTGCGAGCTTGGCGGCGATGAAAGCAAGAGTTGCATCCGCCTCATCATCGGCAATCGAAAGGTCGCAATCGCTAGCACTGAGGACAAGGTCTTCCATGGCCGTCAATGTCAGATCGAGGCGGTCGACCGCAGAATGATTGCTCATGAATCAACTCCTTCTGGGAAGGCGCGCGCTAGCCCGCGCCGGATCCGCCGCTGTGCGGACGCATAATGGGTTGCGGTGAGGCCAGCGCGGTCCTGGATTTCAACCGGCTCCAGACCAAGATACATCCCATCCAAGATAGCCAGTACGGCCATGTCACCACTGAAGAGCAATCGGATTCTATCAACCAACTCTCTGGCTTCGACTTCACGGTCGGCGCCGGGCTCATCGCTGGGGGCGCTGACAAAAAGCGTCACACCGTCCGAGTTGGTCGGCAGATCAGCTTCGGTCATCAATGGCCCCTGGCTCCATTTCCGCCGATGCTCGCTCGCTAGACTGCGCATGACCTCACGAAGAAAAGCAAGGATTGGTATGTCTCGGGGCCATTTGCGCGTGCCATCCAACGCCTTGTCGATGGCATCATGCAACAGGTCCCGCCAATCCAAGCCCGGCGCATAACGCGCACGAATCTTCGCAAGGAGTTTCAATCGCGCAATTTCGGAAGACGTCAGCGCGGCAAGCGCCTGCGCAACCTCATCCACCGTCGCGATCGCATCCTCTTTACATGCTTTCATAGATCGTGCGTTCATACCTGTCTGTGCTGACGAATGTGGGTGTCGCAGACAGCATCTGCAAAAAAATTTCCAGCCAGGGCGCTGTCTGATTTCCAACCTACCGTCAGCATCTTCCTGTGTCCCAAACCGGAATGCAAGGAACACTACCATGAGCGAGGAAAAAGCGGAAACGAGCGGCAAAGAAAAGAAAGTCTACAACATCCAGATCGACAAGACCCATTATCAGGTTGATAATCCACAACCGACTGCGCGGGAATTGCTGACCCTGGCCGGTAAGGTGCCGGTCGAGCATTTTGCGCTCTATCTTAAGCCTCAGCGCGGAGCGCCGGAACGGATCGACCTCAATGTTCATGTGGATCTCACCAAGCCGGGGGTCGAGCGCTTCGTGACGTTGCCGCTTGATCAAACCGAGGGCCTGGGCGCCGACCGCCGGGAGTTCGACCTCCCGGCGGAAGATCTCGAATGGCTTGAAGAAATCGGTCTGCGCTATGAACTCGTCCGCGAAGGTCCTGTGCTCCGCGTCGTCATCTATGCCTTTCCGGTTCCCGACGGCTACAATGTGAATCATGTGGATGTGAACGTCAGGATCGAAAGTGGCTACCCTGATTCCCAAATCGATATGGCCTATTTTCATCCGGCCCTTGCACGCGTCGATGGCCGTGCGATTGGGGCATTGTGTTCTGACGGCTTCGACGGGAAGACTTGGCAACGATGGAGCCGACATCGTACTCCTGCCAACCCTTGGCGCCCTGGGATCGACAATCTCGCAACGCATTTTGGTCTAGTCGAGAGCTGGCTCACGCGCGAACTGGCGAAGGGATGACCGATGGGTGTTTCGCTTACTTTGACGGCCGCGCAGGCGGAGGTTCTTTCGCAGCATCTTTTCCCTGCCGATGGATGCGAAGCCGTGGCCATTCTGCTGTGCGGTCGCCGGGATGACGCCGTTCGGCACCGCCTTGTCGTTAAGAAGGTAGTACCCGTTCCCTATGACGTGTGCAGCGTTCGGCTCCCGGACCGAGTCACCTGGCCGACCAAGGTGTTAGAACCGCTGCTCATGGAAGCTGCGCAGCGCGGACTCGCTATCGTCAAAATTCATGGTCATATGGGCTACGATCGTTTTTCAGAGGTCGACGACGAGGCTGATCGCGCGTTGTTCCCTTGCGTCCATGCTTGGACAGACCGTGGCCCGCATGGCAGCGCAATCATGATGGACGACGGGCGCATCTTTGGGCGGTTCGTCGACGAAAACGGATCATTCGAGCCTTTCGTTCATGTCAATGTGGTCGGCGACGACCTGCGCTTCTGGTACCATACGCCGGACGATCACGTTGAAGCGTTTGGACAGCGCATCGCGCAGAGTTTCGGCAGCGGCACCTACGCAATCTTGCGCCGCCTACGGATTGGTGTTGTCGGCTGCTCGGGCACCGGCAGTCCGGTCGTGGAGCAACTTGCGCGCAATTGCGTGGGCGAGTTGATCCTGGTGGATCCGGATCACGTCGAAGACAAGAATCTCAACCGGATCTTGAATTCCACCCGAGCGGACGCAATCGCAGCTCGCCCAAAAGTTGAGGTTCTCGCCGACGCCATCAGGGCAATGGGATTGGGCACGAAGGTCGATACGTATCACGCCGACCTGTTCAATCCCGAGGTCGTCCGGGCGATAGCGGGTTGCGACATCATCTTCGGGTGCATGGACAGCGTTGATGGGCGGCACCTTCTAAACAAGCTCGCGACATTTTATCTGCTTCCCTATTTCGATTTGGGCGTGAAGCTTGAGGCCGATGGCCATGGCGGCGTCGATCAGGTGTGCGGGACCGTCCACTTTCTGCAGCCTGGCGGGTCCAGCCTTTTGAGCCGCAAGGTTTACACGATGGAGCAGGTGCGTGCTGCCGGCCTCTACCGGACTGATCGCGCAGCTTACAAAGCCCAGCTGGATCAAGGCTATCTTCGCGGTGTGGCTGAAGATCGTCCGGCCGTCATTCAGCTTAACATGCTGATTGCTAGCCTGGCGGTAAACGAACTGTTGGCCCGGCTACATCCATACCGGCTCGACCCCAACTCCGAATATGCAATTCACCGAATTTCACTTAGCCACGGAATTTTCGAGCATCTCGATGACGGTCCGCCGTGCTTGGCCCTGACTCGTCACGTAGGGCGGGGTGACGTGATCCCATTGCTCGACTGGGCCGAGCTTAGCGAACGGAGAATTGCAGCATGAATTGGCTGGCGCAGATTGTCAGGCACGTCCGCGATTTCTTTCGTCCGCGCTATCGGGCAGTATACAGCGATGATTTGCCAGATAATTTGGTGCGGCAGAAGGTCTATCTTATTGGCGAAGATCGGGATCCATGGCAGGCAGCAATGGTATGTCCATGCGGGTGTGAAGCTAAGATACAACTTAGCCTTTTACCCGACGACGAACCGTCTTGGCGAGCCGCTGTCGACGGTGCGGGTATCGTAACGCTGCATCCATCTATCTGGCGCACCCGAGGGTGCTATGCCCATTTCTTTATCCATCAAGGGAGGATCAAATGGGCAAAGGACAGCGGCAGAGCCCGCTAGTCCGTCCGGCAGCAAGGTCAGCACTAGCTCAACAGGGCGGAGATGATGCCGCTCAACTGTCGCTCCAGGCCAGGCTGCGATGCAAATTCGTCAGCGATCAAAATTTGCGACAGCTCAGGAGAGACTTCTGCGCAGTCGCGGACGGACGTTACTAGCGCGGAGACGGTAGGAAGCTGCTCCGGCAATCTGCCCTGCCAGGACAAGATTGCCGGAGCACAATGGGCGTCCGGCACCCCAAACACGATGGCAAAGTAGGTGCAAAGCCCAGCACCCCATCCAACAGCGACCTCGAACAAATCAGAGCGGTGCGGCAGCGGCTTCAACGAATACCGGCTCATCGGCTCACCAGTCGCTCGCCAGCATGATCGTGACCACGCGGAAGCTCTGCTGCGCGTCCCAAGGCGTTTCCGACCCCCAGGAAAACGTCCCGTCGTTGGCGTAGACGTCGATCTTCCAGAAGATCTTATGCCCCTGGAACTCGACCGTGCCGAAGTCGCGCGCGCCGTGAGGGTCGTTCCCCGGCTCGATCAGCGTTTCGTTGATGAGCCTGCGCAGCGCGGCCTGGCCCAGCATCAGACTCGCTTGGCGCGCGCCAGGGTCCTCGGCGTCGCCAGCAAGGATGTCGGCCAGCGCCCGCGTGAACACAGTGTGCGAAGTTGGCAGTGAGCCTGCGCGGGCCGCGTCGTTGAGGCGGGCGATCTCGGCAGTGTGGTCGGTGGCGGCAGGCGTAGATTGTGCAAGCGAGGTCATCGGTTCTTCCTTTCAAGATTGATCCCCCGCCGAGCGCCCTCTCCCCTCCGCTGTCCGGTTGACGGGGCCTGAGCGTTCACGCTACGTTCTTTTGGAAAGGACCCCGCCATGCCCGCTCCCAGCCACCTCGACCATTTCGATCTCGACATCGGCCTGCGCGATGCGTCGTGCGACGAGAACCTGCCGCCGGTGCGGCGGGCGATCGCGGCGCTGTGCATTGGGGTTGGTGTGGACGACGCCTACCTGTCGGTCCGGGAGCTGCGCGAGGCAGTGTCCCTCGTGCATGAAAACGCCCCCGGCGGGCGGGCAAAGCTCGCCGGAATCCTCAGCACGCAGTGCGATGATTTCCAGCGGGCGATCTATTATTGCCTTGCCGGGCGCGGCGTGGTCGAGATGGCCGAAGCGATGGATTGGCTGCTGGCGATCCTCAAGGCGCGCGGCCGCACCGCGGCCTGGCTCAGCCGACTGCGGGTGCAGCGCAAGGACCTCGTTTCGCCCTATGTCAGCGAAGCGCCCGACGGCCCGGTTGTATCGGCCAGCGCCGATTTCGAGCTCGGGCAATCGTGGTTCGTCGAGCGCGGACCCGAGCCCTACTGATCATCGGGGTCGTCGTCGTTGCAGGTGACGACGCGCGAGACGGTGCGCCCCGGCGCCGCCTTGCTCGCCAGCACCACGCGGAACGGCTGCAGCGGATTGCCGGTCTTGACCACTGCGGTATCGCCCTGGACGTGCTCGGCAACTCTGGTCGCGATCCGGTTGGCGTTCTCGATACTGCAGAGGCGCGCCCGCTTGGACGAGCGCTGAGGTGGGGGGTCGGTCATGGCGCTACTCGCTTGGGTGCCAGGTCACGAGGCTGACGGGGCCGCAGGCGGCGGCACGATCGTCCAGGCCCGGCTCATCAGCTTGCTGATCTTCACCCCGACCCCGTCGCTCACACGCCGCAGGGTGGTCTTGCGGCCCGACTGGACCACGCGGAAGCTGCGCTCGCTCTGCCCGTCGGTGAAGGTCAGCGGCTCGGCCAGCACCAGCATGTCGCCCGGCGCCGGCTTGCGGCGCGTAGTCAGGGCAAGGCGCTGGCGGCAATGCTCGCGCCACTGCGCGGCATATTCGTTGCCAGGTGGACCGAGCAGATCGAGGATCGAAGCCGGGCAGTCGTAACTGTACGGGCCCATCGTTTCGCTCATGTCCTTGTAGCCGAACTCTTCGCCGCTGCGCGCGCCGGGGTTCCATTTGACGAGGCAGATGATGGCGAAGGTCTCGCGCGAGGCATCGAGATCGTAGCTCTGGCAGGCCGCGTAGTAGGCGCCCGAACGGACGGTCGACTTGAGGACCCGCAGGCCCGTCGCCCGGCCCTTCTCAGGGTCGGGCGGATAGGTGCACTGGTTGTCGAGATAGGCCTTCGGCGTGGTGAACGGGGCCATGCCGCCGCGTGACATGAACAGCCAACCCATGGCAGTTCTCCTAGACGAGCGCCTGCTGGCGCGGGTTGATGGAAAGGCCGGTTTCGCGAACGACGAGCGCGCGGAAGCTCTGCGGCGCGGCAAGAACGGCGATGTCGCAGAAGTGATTACGGTCGCCGAGGTAGTCCTGGCGGCCCTTGCAGCGGCGGAACATGACCTCGCGGCCCGGGCGGATGCAGGGGATCGAAACCTGGACGTAGATTTCGTCGCCGTGGAGCGTGATCTCGCCCGAGACCGCGGGCCCCGCAAAATTGCTGCGCAGGTCGAACTGGTCAGGCTCGAGGCCGAGATGGCGGGCCGCCACCCGAAGCGCCGAACGAGCCTCACGGTGGAACGCGCGCTTGGCTTCCGGGTCGTAGCCGATGCCGCGGCGTGCGAGCGCCACGAGAGCAGGCTTCGACTTCAGCTCATCGATCTTGGCGAGGCACTGCCGGCGCAGGGGCAGGTCTTCTGCGAAGGTCTCATCCGGCGCGTGGCCGAGCGCGATGCGGCCAACATGACGCGCGAGCAGGATGGTCGCGGGATCGCGGGCCGGGTCGATCCCGGCGTTGCGGGCGTCCTGCATCGCATCAACGACGGCCTGGGTGGCGGTGGCAATGGTCGCGAGCGCGTCGGGCTGCAGGGCACGGCGATAGCGGAAGTCGAGATCGTAGTTCATCGGTGAAGTCTCCCTTTGCGCCCCCTGGCGCATCGGGCTCCCACCCCCTCCCCTTCCCGCTCGCCATGCGAGCGATCGGAGTGTCTCCGCTTTCTGGCCGCCGTCAGGCCGCCTCCTTGAGTTCGTCCGGCAGGGTCGAACCGAGCGCCGGATCGAACTGGCGAAGCCACTTGACCGCCTGCTCGGCCTTCGCCGCCGCGTGGAGGATCGCGGTCTTGTCGCCGCGCAGGATCTTCATCCAGTGGTGGATGTAGGAGGCGTGGCTGTCGTGGAGTTCGTTGGGGAGGCCGTATTCAGCACAGAGGGTGGCCTGGCAGAGCGAGGCGACGATTTCTTCGAAGGCATAGGCGTCGTCCCCGAAGCGTTTGCCGAACTGGCGATTGAGCCGCTTGGGCGACCCCGTGGCGTGGCCGAGCTCGTGGCACCGGGTCGAGAAATACGCCTCGATCGAATGGAATGCCTGAGGCGGCGGGAGCGTCACCGTGTCGGTGCTCGGCGTGTAGTGCGCGCTGTCGCCGCCGTGGACGACACGGATCGGGATCGCATCGAGGAAAGCCTGCACCCCGGCCGAGAGTTCACCGATCGCCTTGGGGTCCAGCGGCTCAGGGTAGTAGTGCGCCGGCAGCCCCTCGATCTGCGAAGCATTAAAGACGTGGTTCCACTTCATGAACCGGATCGTCTTCTCGGACGTTTCACCGGTCTCGCGATCGGTGTCGGTCTTGCGCGCCGAGGAGTAGAACACGCTGAACGAGCCGCTCTCGCCCTTGCGGACATGGGCGCCGAGTTCGAGCGCCTGGCGGAAGGTCATCCAGTAAGGACTGGTGTAACCCCGGCCTTCCGCCACCGCCCAGAGGAAGAAGGTATTGATCCCCGAATAAGGGACCCCGTTGTGGCGGAGCGGCCGCGTGCTGGTCGAAGTCCAGGGCTTGAGCCACGGGGCCGTGCCGGCGGCGATCTTTTCGAGGATGAGGTCGGTGATGACCTGCGCGACGTCGGGTTTGGGATGACGGGTCATTGGGCCGGGCCCTCCTGGGCAGGATCGAGGGTGAAGTCAGAGGCTGCGCTCGACCAGGAGAGGCGCAAGGTGCGCCCGTGCGGGATGCGCCAGGCGACCCGGTCGGCGAAGGCCATGCGAATGCCGGCAAGGATCGCGGCGTCCTCGCCTTCGAGGATGGCATGGGCGCGCACCGCCGCATCGTGACGGAAACGGGTCTCCTGGGTGTCGTAGCTGTCGGCATCGGAATCGTCGGAAGGGCTGAACACCGCATCGATGATGAGGTCGGTGAGATCGTCGGGGCCCAGTGCGGTGGTGCAGGTAAGCGCAATGCGTGCGCAGTCGGGATCGCCCCAGGAGTCGGCATCTTCCAGAATCGCAAAGTCGGTTTCGATATCGAGCCGCCGGTCGTGCTGATCGGTGAGTTCGATCGTGATCGCGTCGGGGCGCAGGATGACGGCACCCTCTTCATCGGTGGGCATTCCGTCATCGAAGGTGAAGCGCTCACCGGTGCGAACGAAGGCCTGAAGGGCATCGTACCAGGGATAGCCGATGAAATTGGTGATCGGCTCGTAAAAAACGCGCGGTTCGGGGCCGCCGAGGCGGTGCATCTCGCCGCCGTTCGAGCGCCGCAAGGCGCGGCCGAAGGTGACGGCATCGAAGGAGTCGGTGTCGTCGTAGATCGCCGCGCCCGGCTCGAGGTCGGCAAAGCGCGGCACCTCGCGGTAGCTGTCGCGGGCGAGCGTCGGGTACCACAGCGGCAATTGCCGCGCCGCCTGCGGGAAGTCGTCGTGATACAAGCTCGCTTCGAGCCAGTTCTCGAAGCTCAGCCGGTGGAACGGTTCCTCGCGGATGGCCGAGAAGATCGCCTCGCGGCAGAGCGCCACGAGCCGGTCGAGTGCGGCGTTGCGGTAGATTTCCTTGCGGGCGGGTAGCACCAGGACGAGATCAGGCGCGTCGATCACGTCGACCTGCACGGACCACTGGGTGTGGTGGACTTCCTTCACGACCGGGAAGGCGTGTTTGAGGGTGACCCCGTGGAAATTGAGCGTCGCGATATGCGGCGAATGCCGGTCGCGGAACACGCCGATGCGGAAGCCGTCCCGCTCGATGACCTTGTGCGCGTCGGCGAGGAAATCGGCGCGGGCGAGGTCCTTGCCGTTGTAGCTGACGGGAAGCGGCAGGAATCGGGCTGCCGCGTCGACGCAGCGCTCGAGCTTGCCTTCCGGCTGCGGCTCAAACCGGAAGGCGATTTCCGTGCCGCGTGGCCCGTCGAAGGGCAGCACATCGATATCGGCCTCGCCGGTCCAGGCATCGCCTGTGATTGCCAGCGAGAACGCACCGGCAGCACTCCGCGAACTGACCACCGTGTCGAGGCCGGCCAGGCTGAAGAAGCCCATCCCCGCCGGGTCCTCGCGGGTGCGGCATTCGTCGGACCAGTCGGATTGGCCGAGCGAAAGAAGGTCGACCGGGTCGGCGATCCCGGCGCCGTCATCGCTCACCGTGATGAGGCAGGCGTCGCCCAAGTGCTCGGCGGTGACGGTGATGCGGCATGCGCCTGCTCGGCGGGCATTCTGGAAGAGCTCATTGAAGATGTCGTCGAGGGTCCTGTTGAAGATCCGGGTGACCTTGGAAATCGCGTGCGGGGAGACCCGGGCACGCAGCGTGGTGATCATGGTCATGGAGGTGGTTCCTGGATAGACCGGCACGCTGCCGCAGGACGCAAGGGATGCGCGGGCAGCGTGCCGGGGCAAGGCTGGATCAGGCGTCGACGGTCTCGCCGGCCTCGGCGTCCTGCTCTTCGGCAGGTTCGAGGTCGCCCACATCGCTGTCCGGTTCGTGCTCGACCGGCGCTTCGTCTTCGGGGTCGCTCGCGGCGAGGACGCGGAAGCGCATGGCCTCGGGCACCCAGGCGAGCGCGGCTTCCTTGACCTCGGGCGCGACGATGGTCTCACCGGCGAACAGCTTCTCGCAGGAGGCCGAGAGATCCCCCTTCTTCGAGCCCATGAAGCTCGCCGCCATGGTCGGTCCGCCGACTTCGCTGACATGGGCGAGCAGAGCCTGTTTGCTGACGCGGTCGAAGTAGTTAGCCGAGGTCGGCCGCCAGTGGCTAGCGACGTTGATCCCCATCAGGGCGGCGAGATGATCGTGGAGGTCGATCGGCTCGGGGCCGGACTGGCCGGCCTTCTTGTCGATCCCCATGCTGGCCTCCAGCGTCTTTGCCATGCACCAGGCGAGCCAGCTTGCCTTGGCATCGTCGTCGAGCGCGCTGAATGCCGAGAACCGGTCGACGGTGCGGCGATGCTCAGTCCATGACAGGTCGAGCGTCTCGCGCATGTCGGCCATCAGCGTGTGCGCCGGGCTCTCGGGGTAATTGGCGAGGTAGAGAGGGGACGACGGCGCGCGGAGCGTGGTGCCCAAGGCCTGCGCACTATAAAGGGCGCGGGAGTCAGCGATAGCGAAGATCAGGTAGTCGAGTGCGATCGCCGGGTTCGAGGCGAGGTTGATCGCGAGAATGTCGCGGCGCTGCACAGCGAGCTCCTCGACCAGCTTCTGCGAAAGCGGCTTGGGTGCGGACGAGGCAGAGCCGCTCTCGCCTGCTGCCCCGCTGGCGCCCTCGCCCGCGTCGACCCCACGCGCCTTGCGGCGTTCGAGCGGCTTGTCGCTGTAGAGTCCGCTCGCGACCGCGGGCTGGCCGTCGGCGCCGATGATCACGAAGCAGCCGACATTCGCCTTCATCTCCTCGGGGATCACCGGGGGCTTGTCGTGGAGTGCATCATAGGCGCTGCTCGCAGCATCCCAGCGGGTCTGGAACTCCGCGGCGGCAGCCTCGTCGTCCTCGTCAAGCGTCTCGCTTTCGGCTTCGAGCGCCGAGATCGTCTCGAGCAGCCGGTCGGCCTCGACTTGTTCCTCTTCGGTGAGCGGCGCCGGTTCGAGATGGATCTGATGGAGGTCTTCGGTCGCGTTGTAGGTGACGCGCGTCTCAAGGATCGGACGCACCCAGGCATAGCCGGAGGTTTCGGCAATCTCGGCCGCAAAGGCCTGGAGCTTCTCGCCGGCGATGCGCTGGGCGATCTCCGCGTCGATCCAGGTCTCGCCGCCGTCCTCGGTGAAGAGGTCGCGCTCGATCTTGCCGCCGGCGGCGAGGTAGTCGGCTTCGCTCGCGAGCTTGGCCATCGGCGAGGACGAACGGATCGCGCTGTGCGTGACCATGCGGCGGATGGAATCGGGGTTGTTGCCTTGCCAGCTATTCGACAGCTCATTCCACACCATCATCTGGCGGTCGTGGTTAGGCGTCGTCGCATAGGCCTTGGCGACATCGAGGGTGATCTTGCCTTCTTCGAGCGCGGCGAAGATCGGATCGGCGAGGTCAGCGAGCCGCAGGCGGCCTTCGATGAACCGGCGGGTGCGACCGAACCTCTTGGCGATCGCGTCGAGGTCGCTGCCTTCATTGACGAAGTGCTTGTAGGCGCGGATCTCGTCGGTCGGGGTCATGTCGAGCCGGATGACATTCTCGATCAGCGAGAGCTCGGACTGCTCTGCCGCATCGATGTCGAGGACCCGGCAGGCGACGGGGTGGTCCTTGGGGAGCTTGCCTGTGCCGAGGAGATAGTTCAGCGCGCGCAGGCGGCGTCCGCCCGCGGTCACGTCGTACATGCCCCGCTTCTTGGCGGGCACCACGATCAGGTTCTGGAGGAGGCCCTTGGCCTCGATGTTGGCGGCGAGTTCCTCGATAAAGAGGTTGCTGTCGTTTTTGCGGACGTTGGCTTCGGACAAGCGCAGCTTGCCGAGCGGGATCAACTCGATGTCGTTCATGGGGGTGCTCCTGAAAGCCGGATTTGGCCGAGCCCTTCGGCTCACCCCTTCCAGCCCCCCTCCCCTCACGATTTCAGGGATTCAGGGCGTCCAAGGCTGAGGCTGGATTTCCAGTCGGCAACGGAGCGTTCCGCTGACAAAACTGTCGTTCGCGTGGCTTCGGCCGATCCTCAAAACCTGCCATTCGCGGACGCGGTGGGCTGCGGCCGCATCTAGCCCGGAAGCGGAATGTCGGCTTACAAAGTCGATTACGGCTATATGAGACTAAAAATGACTCCCCTCGTCGTGAGAAACAATCCGCCAACACATGACTTGTCGGTCTGATTGCCGTCTCTCCTGGTTCGCGTCCCTATTGGCTTCGCCCTTCGAGCCTTTCAGCTAGGCGCTCTAGGGCAATTTCGTCTTCCGGAAGAAGGAAGAAATACCGCGCAACATATTCGCCGCCGTATTCGTCGCTGACGCGACGGGAGTCGACATGCGCAATGACGATTGCGAGGGCGGGGTTGAAACGCCTCAATTCCCAACCAAGGCCTTCATGCAACTTCGCCGGATCAATCGACTCTTCTCCGCCTTCAACGGTAGCGAGTATCCGGGCGATCAGTTCGCCAGCATCCGCATATGGGTCAGTGCCACATGCAACCGGATCGAACGTCGCGAATAAATCGGCAGTTGCAAAAACGAATGGAATTCTGCGGCCTATTGCACCCGATGTCGTGACGAATCCCTCAGCCTCTAGCTCCGCAACCGCCTTTTCGATGCTACGCTCGGTTGTATCTGGAAATGCCGCAACAATCTCATCCCCTTCGGCTGTCGTATCTTGGTGGCTCCCGTTGGTTGATTTCTCCGCTAACCAAAGCGCGACTTGACGGGCCAGCCCGCTCAATCTCACGTCGAGGTTTTCCAACGAACGAGGCTCTTTTGACGAATTGGTGTAGGGTCCAAACTCAATCAGCCTCTTGAAAATCGGCGCGCACATTGATTCAGGGATTCTCCGCTGAAGCAGGAGGCCCTTGGAGATGTCGCGTTCGTTGTTCTGGCTGTCGGATGAAGCATGGGGCGCAATCGAGCCCCACCTGCCGAAGAACCAGCCCGGAGCGCGGCGGGTCGATGATCGCAGGGTAATCTCCGGCATCATTCACATGCTCAAGTGCGGTGGCCGCTGGGCGGATTGCCCGCCCGAATACGGCCCGTCGACGACGGTCTACAATCGCTGGAACCGGTGGAGCCGGCGGGGCATCTGGACCCGCATCCTGGCGGCGCTGACCGAGGAAGGCTGGATTGCGGAGACTGGCCAAATCGACAGCAGCTACATCAAGGCCCACCGCAGTGCCGGTGGCGCAAAAGGGGGGCGCGAGCCAATGCCATTGGCATCTCGCGTGGCGGCAGGACGACCAAGATCCATGCGCTTGTCGACGTCCTCGGACGGCCGCTTCGCCTCGTCCTGACACCGGGCAACACGTCGGACGTGAAAGGTGCGGACCTGCTGATCGGCGAAACCGTCGGAATGAAGCGGGTGATCGCCGACCGTGGCTACGACGCCAACCGTATCAGGGCTGCCTTGCGCGAACAGGGCACCATCCCTGTCATCCCCGGCCGCCGCAACCGCAAGCGCCCTATCCAGTATGACGAACGACGCTACAAAGATCGTTGGCGGGTCGAGGCCATGTTCTGCCGCCTCAAGGACTTCCGCCGCATCGCTACCCGCTACGACAAGCTCGCCAGAAACTTCCTATCAGCCGTAAGCCTCGCAGCAGCGGTCGCCTTCTGGCTGTGATTGAGTCTCAACCCTA
>VFQO010008904.1_pt1 | contig 36740 bp, 67 predicted proteins | sample 3512331 | NCBI WGS metagenome assembly VFQO01 (sample SAMN10412371, study PRJNA504923) | tailings metagenome | isolation source: Replicate 3 from Balatoc abandoned mine | place: Philippines: Itogon, Benguet | collected 2017-08-28 | reverse complement strand
CCCTGGGCAGCAGGCTGTGTGAGCTGCTGCTACTAATCAGTGGCATTTATCTCTCATCAGGCAGCGTCACCCCGCCCCAGCGTCACTCAGGATGAGGACTAGGCATTTCTGACTGTGCTCCCTGGCCAGTGAGCAGCGCCTGCAGTATATGCTGAGCTTTACATCGCTACAAGACATAAGCGAGTTCTTCCGAGGGTTGGGGGTAGTGTACAGAGAAGAGGACGGCAGACGGTGCAGCAGCAGTGAGAAGAGTTGGGGGAACGAGGTGTGACGTGACAAAACGCGCGCGCCGGGCCGCGGCGGCTGCGCCGACGGCCAATGGGGCCAGAGGGCCGCCGCCGTGCGGTCAGGGCCAGGCACCGGCCCCTTTCGGCGGCACATCGCTGCTTCATCCCTTGGCGACCAGCAGTCTTAGAGAGCACTGAGTAGTCTGCGGCGGCGGGCGCTGCGCACGGTATGCATGGCGCGCGCACGGGCCGGGGGCGGCGCGTGGTGGCGTGCCGCCCCTGTGGGAGACAAGAGGCCGGGGAGCCTGCCTAGAGAAAAGCGGTCTGAATGAAATGCGCGGCGGGCGCGGGGTGCAGAGCCGTCCCGCCGCGCTGCTGCGCCGTGGCGGCGCTTACGCAGAGTAGTCGATGCCTGCGAGGGGCACAGGGTGGGGCACGTTGGGCATGTGAGATAGCGATTGTGCAGGTCGAAATGCAGCTTGGCACCAGTTGCTGGACGCTGCGTGCTTTTGTATTCCTGGCACATGCATCGCTGGGCCGGCCCCCCTCATGTTGCCCTCCACCAAGCAGCTGCCCTCACCGGTGGCGGTGGGGATGGCAGTCACCATCTTCTTGTCGCCGTTGAGCACGCTGATCTGGCCGTCGGCGTCCACTGCACAAACACAGGCGGCAGGGGCGGGCGGTCAAGCAGGGGTGCGGCATGGCAGCAAGCGAGCCCGATCGGCAGTGAAGGGACAAGGGCAGTTCTTGCGGGGATGCAGCCAAGTGCAAGCCCAGAGCTGCCAGCATGCCCAGCACAGCGCGCGCTCACCGTCAATGATGACCGAGTCTCCCTCCTTGATGTCTCCCGCCAGCATGCGCTCCGCCATGCTGTCCTCCAGCAGCCGCATGATGGCGCGGCGCAGCGGGCGCGCGCCGTACGCGGGGTTGTAGCCCTCGTCCACCAGCCGGTCCTTGAACCGCTCTGCGAGCGAGGGGTGGGGGAGAAGGAGGTGGAATGAGTGGGTGCAAGTTCAGGGTGGCTGGGCGGCAGCACCCTGGAAGGGAAGCACAATAGTATGGCATGCTGCACGTGAGGCACGTGCCCCTCATCTCAGCCCGCCCGCCCCCCTCTCCTCACCCGTGACGTCGATCTTGATGCCCTTCTCCTCGGCGCGCGTGAACACCTGCTTGAGCATGATGTCCGCAATCTGCTTCACCTCGCTCTTGGTCAGCTGGCGGAACACAATGATCTCGTCCAGGCGGTTGAGGAACTCGGGCCTGCCAGGTGGGAGGCATGGGCAGGCGGGGAGGCCGTCAGGCAGGCGCAGGTGTGGCACAGGGGCCCAGCAGGGTGAGCAGCCAGGCGTGCATGTTCAAAGCAGGCGCAGCACCACCAAGCTGCACAAGCTGCAGCAGGCCTGGCTAGCATGTTGGAGCCAACGCGGCTGGCCGCACGCCAGTAGCAGTCCCCTGCCGCACCTGAAGTACTGCTTCAGCTCCTCGTTCACCAGCGACTTGATGCGGTTGTAGGACGAGTCCTCCTCGCTCTGGTCCAGCTGCGGCAGGCAGCAGGGTGGCAAACAAGGCAGGGTTGACCCAACCCGAGGTGTGCGGTGTGGCCGAGCAGCACTGCCAGCAGGCTGGCTTACACACAGCCGTCTGCACACGGTGTGCCTAGCTACCGCATCAACAGGCGCAAGGGCGCACCTGGAAGCCGATGCCGCCGCCGCCCTTCTCAATGACGCTGCTGCCGACGTTGGAGGTGAGGATGATGAGCGTGTTCTTGAAGTCCACGGTGCGGCCCTTGGAGTCTGCAGCGCAGGCGGTGGCGTTCACATGTGAGATGATGCGAGGCAGCACAAGCTACGGAGCTAGGCCAGAGACCCAAGGCTTGCACGACAAGCGCGCTCAGCCCCTTGTCGCACCCGTCAGGCGGCCATCCTCCAGAATCTGGAGCATCATGTTGAACACATCGGGGTGCGCCTTCTCAATCTCATCAAACAGCACCACGGTGTACGGCCGCCGCCTGCGGGTGGGGGACGGGTGCGCCGGTAAGCGTGCATGCCGCTGAGCTAAGGTTTCGCAGGTGCAGTCCAGACCAGGCAGCGCGTGCTGCAGCAAACAGGCCGCAGCACCGCCACGCAGCTGTGCCACATCCCCTGTCCCGGCGGTGGCGTCTGGCGGGCAGCGCACCTGACCGCCTCGGTCAGCTGGCCGCCCTCGTTGTAGCCCACGTAGCCCGGGGGCGAGCCGATGAGCTTGGACACGGTGTGCCGCTCCATGAACTCAGACATGTCCAGGCGCACCTGCAGCCAGTGAACAGGGGGTGCCCAGGTGAGCACTGGCGCCATGCCGGCGACATGCACAGCTTGCTGGCTGCTGAGGGTGCACGCCGCAGCGGCTGGGCACGGCGGTTGCTGGCAAGCTGGGAATGCCCAGGGAGGAGCCACCCGGCGTGCAGCAGCCGACAACCTTCTGCCCTCTGGCCCCACAACACTCACCATGGCCTCCTCGCTGCCGAAGTAGTAGTTGGCCAGAGTCTTGGCCAGCTCAGACTTGCCCACACCGGTGGGGCCTGCGGGGCAGGTGAAACGAAATATCACAAGGTCAGGCGAGCTGCTCACCAGCTTCAGAGCATGGCAGCACCCCGCAAGCAGGCCACTCACGCACACCGGCCCCACGCCAGCAGCAGCCGCCAGCTCAGCCAGCAAACGCAGCTGCGCATGCAAGCAGCACCAAGGCGGCACGCACCGGAGAAGATGAACGAGGCGATGGGGCGGTTGGGGTTCTTCAGGCCCACGCGCGCGCGGCGGATGGCGCGCGAGATGGCCGTCACAGCCTCCTCCTGCGGGGGGCGTAACAGGAGCGCAAGGCAGGCGTGTTCAGCAACCAAAGCATCTGGAGTGCGGCGCCCAGAACCCCTCTGGAAGCGCTCCACACCGCCGCCTTGCCCCAACTGCCAACCCGCCGCCCAGCGCACCTGGCCAATGACGCGGCCGTGCAGCACCTCCTCCATCTTGATCAGGCGCTCCGTCTCGTCGGACGACACCTTCTCAATGGGGATGCCCGTCCACTGCGCCACAATGTTGGCAATGTCCTGCTCCGTCACCTGCGGGCCGCCGCCCTCGCCGCTCTCCATCTCCGCGCGCTGCGCGTCCTTGGCGCTGCAGGAGGGGGCAGCGCAGGTGGGTGCAGGGGTCGGTCAGGACGACGCCAGCTGTGAATCCGCAGGAGCCACACAGCAGGAAGCTGCTGACGCCAAAGCTGGGACCACTCAGCACAACTGCTTCCCTGCCGCTGCCGCTCCCTGGACCCCTGCGCCTGCCCACCTGCTAGTGATGGCGGCAATCTGGGACTTGAGCTCCATCTCGCGGTCGCGCAGGCTGCCCGCCTTCTCAAAGTCCTGGGCGCTGCGGGGAGGAAGTGGCAGGTGCGAGGGGGCATGAGGACACTGTTTGAGGAGGTGCTGTTTACGCCCTGGCCGCAGCGTGCTTAAGCTGCCGCAGCCAGCAACACAGAGGTAGGCAGGCTTTTGAACAACACAGCCTGGCAGGTGAGAGCCTTTGAGCAGGCGCAACCCCACAACGCACCGCACGGCGGCGTCCTTCTCCTTGAGTAGCGCGCGCAGCTCCTTGTCCAGCTCGCGCGCCTCCTCGGGCAGCTGCGCGTGCCGCAGGCGCACGCGGCTGCCGGCCTCGTCAATCAGGTCAATGGCCTGCGGGCCGGAGCAGGGACGAAGGGGCGGCAGGGTGAGGAACCCGCTGGTTTGCATGCTTTTCCTGCTGGCCTTAGCAGTGGAGGTGGCCTGCCACGGCTGAACGCCCACCTGGGCCACAACTGCGAACCCAGCAGCAGGCAAGGCCAGGCGGCCATGCAAGCGCACTGCCGCACCTTGTCGGGCAGGAAGCGGTCGGAGATGTACTGGCTGCTGTACTTGGCGGCCGCCATCAGCGCCTCGTCGGTGTACCGCAGCTTGTGGTGCGCCTCGTAGCTGCAGGGGGGAAGAAGCACAGCGCAGTGAGGGTGAGTGGGATGCCAGCTGAGGAGCAAGCGGGTCCACGGCCACATGTGCTGTGCAGCAGTACAGAGGGCACGCTGTGCAGTCTCTGTGCAGTCCAGGCACTGCCACACCAGAGCCGGGTGCGGTGCACACTTGCTGCAACACCTGCGCATGCACACGCATGCATGCAAAACATGCAAAAAGTGAGCCCAGCGCATCCTCACCGCTCGCGCAGGCCCAGCATGATCTCGTACGTCTCGTCCACAGTCGGCTCCGGCACGTGCACCGGCTGGAAGCGGCTGCAGCGGGCAATAGGGAAGGAAGGCAGGCAGAGGGGCGCTCAATGCATGGGCCTGAAACTTGCACAGTAGACTTGCCAGCACATAGGTGGCACCCCAGCAGCAGTGGCACTGCAAGTGCGGCCCTGTGGGCAATAGTGTTGCACAGCATGCGCCACCTATTTCCTCACCGCTCCAGGGCAGGGTCCTTCTCAATGTGCTTGCGGTACTCGTCCAGGGTGGTGGCGCCAATGCACTGCAGGTTGAAATTAGCAGTGGGCGACAAATTCAGCAGGCGATAAAAGGGCAGAGCACAGCCTAAGCGCAGGGAAACCTACCGCAAAAAACACAACAAATGCAGCCCAGCTCTCATTGAGTACCCAATGCAAGGCTGTTGAGAGCTGAAGGCGGCGCACCTGCAGCTCGCCGCGGGCCAGCGCGGGCTTGAGGATGTTGGCGGCGTCAATGGCGCCCTCGGCCGCGCCCGCGCCAATCAGGGTGTGCACCTCGTCAATCATGAGGATGATGTCGTCGTTCTGCGGGGATGGGCAGGAGCGAAGGGCGTGAGTGCGAGCTAGAGGGTGGGTGCTGGCAGGCTGCAAGGCTGGCCCAGAAAGGATAGCCAGCCACGATCCTCAGGTGCGTGCACCCAGCCTGACGCTTACAGCCCTGGGCCCTCTCGCCGCAACCTGTCGCCCCTGCTTGCTGCCCCCAAGACTGCGCAAGCCGCACCTGCTTGATCTCGTCCATCAGCTTCTTCAGGCGCTCCTCAAACTCGCCGCGGTACTTGGTGCCCGCCACCAGCAGGCCCATGTCCAGGGTCACAATCTGTGGGCAGGCGGGAGGTAGGGTGTGGAACGGGCAGGTGAGATGCCTGGCAGGGAGGTGGAAACAAAGCTTAGGCGAAACATGAAGCATTTGAAGGCAGCCGGCAGAGCAGCTCAGCCACGGCTTGCTCAGCCTCTGTGCGCCATACCCTCTCCCTGCCCCAGTGAGCTTGCCCATGTTGCCGCACCTGCTTGCCCTCAATCGTCTCGGGCACGTCGCCGCTGGCAATCTTCTGGGCCAGGCCCTCGGCCACCGCGGTCTTGCCCACACCGGGCTCGCCGATCAGGCAGGGGTTGTTCTTGGTGCGGCGGCCCAGAATCTGCGGTGGCATCAACAGAAGAAAGGGGTGAGCTTCCAGAGGCAAGCAGCAGCAGGGGCACAGCAGGGGCATGCCGCCTGCAAGCAGCATACCAGCGATGAGCTTCATGTCACTGCTTCCTGCCACCCGTCTGCAGCCCATACACCTGTGGAACAGGCGCCTCAGCGCCTGCACTCTTATATGCCCAGCACACCTGGGTCACGCGCTCAATCTCCTTCTTGCGGCCCACCACAGGGTCCAGCTTGCCCTCCTCAGCCTGGCGAGGGGAGCGGGGCACACAGCAATGGGGTCAGCATTGTGGCAAAGCTAGCGCGCAACCATTTGAGGCTGCGCCTGGCCTGCATGTACCCACATGATGGACCTGCACCGAAATTCAAGCTGCAGGCCCGCACGGCGCGCCCCCGCTGTCCCCCTGCACAGCCCCACAGTGTCACAGCCCCACTCGCCACTACAACCAGCAGCGCGCTGCCCGCACCTGCATGGTGAGGTTGGTGCCGTACTCCTCCAGCGTGGGCATCTTGTTGGAGCCGCTGGAGCCGCCGCCCACGGTGGAGCCCACAGGCTCCTGGGACTCGCCCACCATGCGGATGACCTGCGGGTTGGCAGGGGGACAGGTAGAGGGTGAAAAGAGGCAATGGAGAGGGTCGCACGCATGCAGACAAAAGAGCAAACATACGCGCACATGGCTGCCAAAACATGCACAATGCCCACGCTTGCACATTGTCGGTGGCTGGTGCCAGAAGCTGCGCTGCCAGCCAATGGCAGGCACCGCCCACACAAGGTGTGGCATCCATCTTTGGCGACGCGCTGCCCTGCGCAACCAGGCCGGCTGGCATGCCCTGCACGATCAGGCTGGCTGGCGCAAAGGCACGCTCTGCAGCCCCAGCCGGGGCCGCACCTGGGTGCGGATCTTCTGGGGGTCGGCGCCCAGCGTCTCCAGCACGCGGCTGGCCACGCCCTCGCCCTCACGCAGCAGGCCCAGCAGGATGTGCTCCGTGCCAATGTAGTTGTGGCCTGCAGGCGCGGCACCGGAGGAAAGCAGGTGAGGAGCCAGCCCGCAAGGCGCGTGCATGCAACCGCTGAGCGTGCCGGCCAAGCGCGGCGGCGCCCGCTGCCTCGAGTCCTGCCGCTGCCAGCCAGCCAGCCGGCGCTGCTGTTGTCAGGTGCAATCAGCTTATTGCTTGCTGCTGCTGCCACGCACCCAGGGCGCGCGCCTCCTCCAGCGACAGCTCCAGCACGCGCTTGGCGCGCGGGGTGAAGGGGATCTCCACCGCCACAAAGCCGCTGCCGCGCCCAATGATCTTCTCCACCTCCACGCGCGCGTCCTTCAGCGTCACGCCCATCGACTTGAGCACCTTGGCGGCAATGCCTGCGGGCAGGGGCAGGGCAGGCGGCCCGGAGTGGGCTGGAAGGCGCCGGGGGGCCGGCGGCGGCACTGGCGGCGGCGCCGCAACGGCAAACGCCAGTGGGCCAGCTCCCGCTGCTGCTCACCGGTGCTCTCGCCGATGAGGCCTAGCAGGATCTGCTCCGTGCCCACGAAGTTGTGGCCCAGGCGGCGAGCCTCCTCCTGCGCCAGCATGACCACCTTGATGGCCTTCTCGGTGAAGCGCTCGAACATGGCGCGCACCACCATGCGGCTGCCCGCGCCGCGGGCGGCCCTGCAGCGCCGCTGGACGGCCGCGGAAAGGGAGGCTGGCCGAGCGGCCGCTGCGCCGTCCAGGCGGCCCGCAGGAGCCATCCCGCTGAAAGCACGGATGGCTGGCTGCTGCTGCCGGCGGCTGCAGCGGGCTGCGCCCGTGGGCGCAGCCCGCACGCTGCTGCTCGTCACCGCCTGCATCCTCTGGTCCGCCAAGAAGCAGTGCAGGACCGAGGGAATGGTTGGCAGGCGTCCCGGCGGTGGATAGAATGCCTGCATGCTGACCCACCCACGGCCACATGGGCTGCAATGGAGCGCCCTGTTCCCCCATTCTGCGATGATCGCTTTCCACAGCATGCAACCAGCTTCATCCCGTGCGCACGCAAAACCATGCAGCCGGGTTGGCCAGCCCGCCGCCGCTGCACCCGCCGCCGCAAGCCGGCCTTGGTGGTGCGGCCCTCCTGCTCTGCAGCCCTTGATTATGACAAATCCGAGCCACAGACGCTTGATACTGATGTGCAACCGAGCAGCTGGGCCTCACAGGCATGCCACGGTTGCAGTTGGCGGGCGCGCCCACAGTCTCAACCTTGGCGCACACTACCACATTGGCAAATCAACGAAAGCAGGTCAGAGCAGATGGAAAATTGATAGGGGAGCTGTGGAAAAGCAGTTCATGCTACCTGTCGGTGCGGTGTGAAGTCACCATGCCTCCTTAACGAAAGAAGAGCAGAGTGGAAAAGCAGTTGATGCCAGTCATGGGTGCGGCATTTATCATGCCTCCTTGCCCTCGCCAGCCGCTGCAGCCTCCTCGGCCTCCGCCGCCGCCCCTGCTGCCGCCTCTGCCTCCGCTGCACGCTGCACCGCCAGCATCTCCTGCAGCCGTGCCGCGTCCTGCTTCAGCCGCGCGTAGCGCTGCGTGTCAAAGCCGGAGCGTGCCAGCTGGGCCGCCTCCCAGCGCCCCACATACCGGTCCAGCGCTGCCGCCCAGCTAAACTCCTTGCGCGTCGCCATGAACCACAGGTAGCAGGCCTGGTGAGTGGAGCAGTACAGCACAGTCGAAACTGGTCAGCGGAGGCATGGGCAGCTGATGTCGGTGCTTTGGCAATGGCGAGCGGGGGCCGGTGTGGACGTGTGGCCGCAACCATGGCCGGTGCACAACAGTGCAGCAGCCGCAGCAGCAGCAGCAGCAGCAGCAGCAGCAGCAGCAGCAGCAGCAGCAGCAGCAGGAGGCTGACTGGCATTGCTCTCCATGAGCACTGCTGCCCAGCGAGCTCACCATGACCTGGCCGCCGCCCACAAAAAAGCAGATGGGCTCCATCACGTCCCAGGACAGCTCGTAGAACGTCAGCCGGAACAGCAGCAGCCACAGCGCCGACTGGTGATCAAGTGGAGGGAGTGCGGGGGAGGGGCAGAAAGGAGTGGCAGGTAAGAGACTGCATGAGCCGGCCGCAGCACAAAGTGAGGACATCTGACACTCCTGCGTGGCATTCAGCTCACAGCCACGCCACGGCCGGCCCTCACCTGGCTGCCGAGGCCGCCCCACACCAGCGCTGCCTGCCGCCACCTGGCACGCCGCCCGATGGCCTGCTGCCGCTCCTCCAGGCCATCCAGCTCCTGCTGCACGGCTGCCAGCCGCTGCTGTGTGTAGGCAGAGCTGGCTGGGAGCAGCTGCATCAGCAGGGCAGCGGGCGGGTGTCGGCTCAGGTGGGAACATGAGAATGCCACGCCAGACACATGGGCTGCGTTGCGATCAAGCATGCTTTGTGCAGAACAGCAACCTTGCTGAGCAGCCTTGACGGCAATGGTGTGAACGCAGTTTGCATTTTGAAGCGGCTTGCCCACCAGATTCAAAGCGTCCGCCACCTCGCCCGGCCGCAGCAGCACGGTGCCCCGCAGATTGATCAGCTGCCCGGCGCGTTCAAGGCGCGCAATCGCGTCCTCCGCAGCTGCTGGCGTCAGGTCGCTGCGGCAGATGGCAGCAAAAGTGCAGATGAATGAGCGCTACCAGCCGTGGGAGGCACACTGAGCAGGGAGGAGGCTTGGCGGCAGCGGACAGTATCGGCGGCGGCGGGCAGCGACGGTGCTGCCAGGCAGCGGCAGCGTGCTTGCCAGCCAGCATGGCGGCACTCACTGCTGCTGCGCAACCTCCAGCAGCTGCGAGAGCGGCACACAGCTCGCGGAGGCTCGCAAGGGCTCAACGCAGTGCGCCAGGAACTGATGCGAGCGCAGGGCCTTGGTCAATTCCGCAGCTGAGTCGGCATCAAGGGGTGGCGCCGTGCTCAGCCAGGCCGCCAGCTGCAGGGAAGAGAGTGCGCCGGGCAGGGAGGGCTGCACGCGCCCTAGCTGCGCCAGCGCGCGGATGGCAGGCCTGCGGGCGGCCATGGTGAGATCTGCGGGCGAACAGGCCGGCCGAATGCCCTGCGGGGGTATCATGACCGCCGCCCGCTGAGGGTGCCGCCCCAGCGGGGAGCTTGGCGTGCAGCGAGTGCTGCAGCATGTCTTGATGCGCTGTTGTCTGCAAATGCATGCCATCACCAGTGTGCACCATGTGCAGTTCATTACCTGCACTTCAACATGCAGCCAACCCTCGAGCTGCCAAGTTGCATGGTGCACAGAGCACGGGGCAGGTTCAAATTTACATGCCGGCATAGGCCGGACAGGTGCAATGCAAATCTGCAAAGGCCACAAACCGCACCTCACCATGAGTGTGTACAACATGATTGCAGCATAGATGTAGCGCTCGCCAGTCCCAATGTCAAGCAGGTGACCGTGCCACAATGGAGTGGCAGCACATGGTAGCGCCAACTGCTGTGACGTCACACTGCAAGAAAGTGTGGTGCAGCGAAACAGCATGGCGTGGCGGCCATGGAAGCACACAGCGACGAGCAGCATGGGCACGCACATGCACTGGCACAATGATCAACCACAGCTGGCTGGCTTTGCAGGTCGCACAGGTCACACCCCCGTACAACCTACCCCTCACCTTTTCAGATGTGCGGCCCAAAGCTAGAGCCGCATCAAAGTCAGAGCATGGCGCTGAGTCGCTCTCTGCCGCGTCCGCCGACCTGCAGCCAGCGCTAGAAAGAAGTGCGCTGGCTGCCGCACTGTCAATATACAGCTGCTGATTGGGTGGCGCCAGTTGCACACCGGAGCCATGCTGATGTGCAATGCATTCAGGGGAAAAGCGAAGCCCACGCTGAAGGGGCTGGGCGCAAAGCCGCCACCGCAGCCCTGCTGCACTCACACTAGTATATATGCAGACTTACAAAGGGCTTACTATCGAGTTACACGCCTCTGTAAGTGATGCGGGTTACACAGCTGGTAACTGGACTTACGGGAGTTACATACTGGGGAGCCCCATTGCCCATTGGGCCACAACAGCTGCCAGGTGTGCAGCACATGTGCAGCACAGCATGCACAGCAGATCAGAGCGCGCACAGCAGGGGGAAAGGTGCAGAGGGTGAAGTGCCGGCCGGGGGTTGTGGTGCGCTAAGGGGTGTCGGCAGCAAAGCGGGTTGCACCAAGGCGTGGGGCTGGGTAAACACAAGTAGGTGTAGGAGCAGCCAGCCAAAAGGCAGTGCCAGCAAGGGCAAAGAAAGACATCAGGTAGAGCACCTGGGCCAAGAGCTGGCAGCAAGCCGCTGGGCTGCCCGGTAACGCCGAGCGCAAGTTGGCTGGCGTTGAGAAGGGAGTGCGCCCCGCCGCTTGCGCTTGGGATGTGGCCGCTTCTGGTGCTGGTACCAGCACTTCTGGTGCTGGTACACTACAAAGCAGGAGCGGGAGGCACAAAGCCTTAATCAATATGAAAAGTGTGTGCATAGCTGCGCTTCACTGGAGGCAGTTGAGGCGCAGCGGCGCCGAGTGAAGGGTGCTCCTGCCACAACATGGCCGTTCAGCTGGTCTAATGGCGCTGTCTACTGCCACAGCCATGGCACCTGCTGCAACAGCCATGGCCTACTGCCGCAGTCATGGCACTCCCATACACACCTGTGCCAGTGCTGACCGCTGGGACAGGACGGCGCATGCGCAGTTGACAGCGGACGGCGGCCTCGACATGTGGGAGAGGGGCCTGAAGCAGAATACAGGCAGGAAGGAGAGGAGCATTCAGCCAAGTGTTCTGCACTTGGCATTGTGGCAAGGCGGCCAGGCTGCAGTTATTAGCCGGTGCCCCCCATTGGGCGGGCCAGCAGGCCAGGCTGAGTGCAGGTTGCAACCCCAGCAGCGGTGCCGCAGCTTGGCGAGGTGGCTGTTGACCGGCCCAAATTCCCCAATGTTGCTGCCTGCCAACGCAGTTGATGCAACTGCCAGCGCTGTGCCATCCCAAACCGCACCTCTGCAGTGCTGGCAGAAGTAGCTGGGGAGGCGGCCAAAGCGCAGGCAACTTTGGCCGTGCTCACATGGGCGGCCAGAGCATGCTTGAAGGCGCCTGAACAGAACAGAAAAGAAGATAAGAATAAAACCTCAGTCAGCGGCTCTGCACATAGCAGGTGTGTGCGTGCAGCCTGACCGCAGCATGCGGCTGCAGGGCAGGCGCCAGATGTTGTGCGGGCCAGCGGCGGCGGTGGCTGGCGGCGGCGGCACATGCTGCCACCGCTGGCCACACCGCAGCGCTGCGCGACGCCTGCGAACGCATGGTGTAGCCTGCCGGAGCACGTAGCGCGGCCAGGGCAGCGTGCACTCACCGGGCTAGCCGTTGGTGCGACAGACCGAGCGGCTTGAGGCTCTACAGCTTACGCCGCCGCTCTGCAGCGGTTGCGAGGGATTGATCATCGCCGATGCGGGGCTCCGCGGAGCAGCAGCCGGCTCAGGGCGGGCGGGCGACACCGCCGCTCGGGCTACAGCCGGGCGGCGAGCGATCAGGTGTTGCCATTGCAACCGCTGCGATCAAGTGAGCGGCGCACGCGTGAAGGTGGGCTGCTAGGCGGCGTCGCTGTGACAGATGGGGCATGCTGTGCTGCGCTCCCTTCTGCCGCCGGCGCCTGCTACCGCCTGCATGCCGCCTGGCCTAGCAGCCTGGCAGTCGGCATGCCATGGCACCCAGGTGCACGCAGCACTTTGTTGGTTTGGACAACTACTATGCATAGTAGTTCCAGGCACAATGCATGCCTTGGTGCCTTGGGGCCTTGGGGCTGGCCGCTGCCCTGCGTGGCAACCCCCGCCGCCGTCGCCGCTCAAAAGAAGCGAGTGACGGCACAGCAGGAGCGCCGCACAGCTGCGTCCGTTGCAAATTGGCTTGTCTGCTTCAAGTTAAATTGGAAGGGACAAGCTGCCATCTCAGGGGTTGGCCTGCCTAACTGGGACCGAAAGCTGTGCAGCGTCTAGTAGCGCTAGCGGGCGGGCGGTGGGCTCAAGTGGCACGCCTCTCAACAGCATGCACCTCGACCATCAATGCTTTGTGCCTGTGGCACAGCAGTCCAATTGCGCCACAGGGGAGGAGCAGGAGAGGGGCAGGCATGGGGGAGGGGTCGCCAGACTTACAGAGCCTTACAGCCTGTAACCCCTGCTATCGCCCTGTAACCCCGATAGTAAGCCCTTGTAAGTCTGCATATATAGTAGTGTCAGCGCCAGCGCCATGCCGGAACCTCAAACCGCACATCTCTGTCAATGTACAGCACTGCCACGCTGTCTGCCTCCTCCATTCCCAGGCTGCTGCAGCTTCTGCAGCAGGGCTGGTGCGCCGCCAGCTGGCCCTCCAAGGCCTGCCGCCTCGCTGCTTGCCTGTGCTGCCTCAAACCGCCGCATGCCTGGCAAGCACTCGATATAGCTGCGCGCCCTGTCCTGCCGGTCCTCGTCCCATTTCTGCTGCTGCTGCGCTGCCTGAGCCTGTGCCCAAGGGTTGGACAGGTGCACTGCAGAATGGCTGCCGCTGCCGCTGGTGTTGACAGCAGCAGATGCTGCTGCAGATGCTGCAGCACTGCTCATGTCAAGTCCAGCGCCAGCATCATCTAGGCTGTCCCAGGCGAACGAGCTCCAGGTGGCACTGCTGCTCTCTGCGGCTGCATTCAAGCGGGCCTGCCGCCGCCCTGAGCTGGCACCGCGATACCGCTTTGGTGCATTGCCTAGACTGCTTGCTGCCTGCCACTGCACGCTCCCGCCAGGCATGCTGCTGAGGTCATTCTGCACGGCTAAGGCTGGCAAGCACATCTGTGGCTGCACCGCCTCCCACGCTGCTCCTGTTGCTGCGCCAGCCAGGCTCGGTCGGCAGCTCTCTCTGGCTCGGCAGTCGGATTCAAACGGTCTTGTGTCAAAAGTCTGGATCGCTTCAGCGATGCGTTGAAGCGGACATAAATGAATAAACCAACTGCAGCCGTATTGCCTCGCAACTTGTTGAACATACAGAAGTGCTTCTTGGAACTCGGAGAGCTGGGCGGCGAGCGGCGCGATGTCGCGTCGTGTCCACAACAAGAAGCGCGCCGTGATCGTCGGTAAGGCCCGATGCTGCCAGTGCAGGCACTTTGCCGGTTTGCCTGCACAGGCACTTTGCCGCCGTTTGCTGAGTCTCACTCTTCTGTGGCTCCAACTCGCAGGCAAGCTTCCCGTCCTGCATTTGCTGATGCTGGCGGTCATCCTTCGTTTGGCAGCGCTGCTGCAGCCATCCAGCGGCCTCAACGCCGCCGGCGGCGGGCTGCTGCGCGGCACGGTTTCTGCCGTGCGGCTGCAGTAGTGGTACACGCTTCGTGGCACACAGGCTACTCAGCCCCCTGCTCTGCACGGCAGAGTGCAGAAGGCTGGTCCCATCAGCATGATGCGGTTTCACCCGCGGCTACACAAGCCTTGCCAGGCTGACTGGCAGAAGTGGGTGAACACGGCCGCCATGCGCGGCAACCTCACGCAAGCCGACCTTGCTGCGCAGCAGCGGCCCCCTTGCACGAGCTGCCAGGTTTTCGTGGTGAGCCCAGGATCTGAGCCTTACGGTGCATGCATGCAAGGGTGCACAGCAGGCCCTGCCCGCTTATCTCACCACGCAACCCCAACCTGTAGAATCAAAGATACAAGATCATTTAACTTCGGAATGCCAAAGTGGCATCGTCCACGGTGTGGTACTACTTTGGTGGAGGCTGTGGCGACGAAGCGCAAGGTGGGCCGAACCCCGCTCCCTGCAGCGTACCGCTGGGGCTGCTCCTGTTTCTGTCCTGCACGAGCACCATGCCGGCTGGCGCGCTGCCGCAGGCGCCGTATCGAGCCACCAGCTGCCAGTGTTCACATGAGCACCTCTCTACACTGCACCCAACCAATGAGCCTCCCTCTCGCAGGCTGCCTGCACGTCTGGTCGCACCCGCCAATGGAAACCACCCCAGAGGGAGCGGCACGCCCTGCCTTCAAGCCGCTGGACCAGCTGAGCGAGGCCGAGGCACGTTGGAGCAGGGGGAGGCACGGAAGTTTCACCTGAGGTTCATCATCATGCCGTGATTGCATGCGGCGCTGCTGTAGTGCCATTAACTCAAGGCACACCGGACTTGGCAGACCTGCAGTGTTGCTGCGTACCTTGCTCGCAGGTGGCGGCGGTCTGGAAGGACTACTTTGTGTTCACAGTCACCCGGGACCCGCTCAGCCGAGCAGTCTCCCAGTACTACTTCCTCTTGCACAGCAACCTAGCGGGCCCACCGGGCTGCAGAGAAGCTGTGCGTGGACAAGTGCAGTGTGGCGTTGCTGTTTGGCTGGATTCATCCTGTGCCTGAGCTGCCCCATAACTTTCTGCCTGCAACCAGGCTGCTGCATTCCATGGTATGCAACTGAGTCGCAAAGCCTTGCTGTGTGGTCTCTGTGTCTGAAGCTCCAGCTGCTACCTGTCCAGCCCTGTTGGCCCTGGGCATGTCTGCTGCTCCTGCACCTTCGTGGTGGGAGGGTGCACTGAACTGGCTGCGCCCTGGGTGCATATAAGTTGATCACACCCGCACTTATTGACTCCTGTGCAGGCTGAGGAGCTGAGCTGGGATCGGTTCTGTGACTCCCCGCTTGTGATGGCAAACTTCTGCGTTCGGCATCCAGCGTGTTGCCACAATGCAAGTCAACTGCTACCAAATGTGGCCAGTTATTTGCTTTGCTGCCCTGTTGCTGGTCCACAATGGCAAACGGCGCATATCACGTTGCTTTGGGCAGCCTGCCGCAGCGGGCCCAGCAGCAAGCAAGTTACCAATCCCTGCTGCAGATGGACACCAGCGCTGTCGAGTATAAGCTGCTGCACATCGCCCCGCAAATGCCATGCATGACAACTCCTGATGGCCGGTGAGGAAAGGTGTTGGCTCCATTGTGTAGGAACATGCTTGTTTTATGCACAAGCTTGAAAGGGCAAATGGAGATGCCCCATGACCTGCGTGCAAGCATATGCCGGCGGGCACATGGGCTGCACATGCCATGCATTGCTTGCTGCCTCGCCTGGGCTGCGGGCAGCCAGCTCAGGACAGGCAAGAAGCCATGCCTTGCGTTCCATGCATGCCCAACTTGTTCTTGCCCCCGCTGGGCCATCCCTCCCTGGTGCCAGGCTGGCCGTGGACTTTGTATTGCGGCAAGACCACCTTGACGAAGACCTACAACAGCTGATGCTGCATCTGAACTCTCGACCGGGTGAGTGACCTGCACAATTTCAGCATGTGACCTGCACAATTGCAACATGAGGGTGGGTCGCTGCTGCCACATGACGTGGAAATTTTCTTCGCATGCACTAGCTTGGCAGTGCTGCCTGGCTGCGCCTGGAACCTTCACACCTGCTTGAAAGGATGAGCTGCACATTTCCTTGCCCCTGCCTACCATGCTTTTTGCAGGCGTGCCCAAGCTGGATCTCCACTTGCCGATTCAGTCTGTCCACAAGCAGCAGCGGTGTCCCTCTGGCCATAGCCTTCTCGCGCCGCGGCACTCCGTGGGGCCCTACGAGCTGGTGGGCACCCAGCAAATGGTCATGTTTGCCAAGGAGCAGCTCTGCACGGTTGACGAGTACTTTGCAGGGCAGTACGCGCACTGCAAAGCCGGCATTGCATCGTACTTTGCGGATGACCTGCGCCTGCTGTACGGAGCCAGCAACAGCGGTAGGCTTTAGCGTTGCCGTGCACGAGATCGCGGTTGATGGCAGCTGCTGGGTTGCAGCCCAATCTTTTTTTTTTGTCGAAATTCTTGCTGCCGCAACATTCCGTGGCCTGCCCACAGCATGCGCTACCAACAATTCTTTGCCCTGCTTACTTGCTGTAAACGTAAACATAAAAGATAGAAGAAGCGTCTTCAGTCGAGTTCCTGCCTGTCTGCAGTTCGTGTGGCATGAACTGCTGCCCATGCTGGGCGGCGGCAACATGCTGTGGTTGAATGTCAAGGATGGCACGATGCTGTCGCTCTGTGCCAAACAACTTCATGCCAGCACTGATATGCTCATCATGGGGATGCCGACTGCCAATGGCTGGTTCAGTTGGTGGAGGCATATGGTGCAATAGGAGTCGTGCTGGGCCGAGCCGCTGCACCCCGCTGCAACTCTCATGATCGGCTCGTCTGGTCCATCAGTGTCGCGCAGCTGTGGATGGCAGGCCTGCGGGCGGCCATGGGTGAGATCTGCGGGCAAACAGGCCGGCTGACCGCCCTGCGGGGGTATCATGACCGCCGCCCGCTGCCGGGTGCCCCAGCGGGCTTTTGCCGTGCGGCGAGTGCTGCAACATGTCGTTATTCGCTTGTGTTTGCAGATGCATGCCATCACCAGTGTGCACCATGTGCAGTTCATTACCTGCACTTCAACATGCAGCCAACCCTCGAGCTGCCAAGGTGCGTTTAGCCCACATGCGACAGCTTTTGTGGGCCTCACCTACTCACCTCACCCACTGGCGGATGCCATTTGTTCAACAGAGTGTGCATCACTCTGCAGTCCCATATGCACTGCACAGCAGGCGACACCGATTATTGCTTGGATGATGGCTCACCGCCGGTTCACAGCAGCAGTCTGCGGGCTCCCGCGGTCCGCAGACGCGGCACGAGCTGGGCATTGCCCCTACATTGATACATAAGGGCACCAATAGAACCTGCGGCTGGAACCTGCGGCTATGGGAGGATCAGTGCTGGCAAGAACTCCGGTGTTGTGATCCTGCCGCCCTCCAAATTCAAGCCCAGCGCATGCCGCCGCCGCTCAGCTTGGGTGGCAGCACAGGCCCTGCAGGGTGCGTGGCATTGCCTGTGTTTCATCCAGCGGTCGTCTCGCATGCAGGGCTAGGCCCGGAGTGCAGCAGCGTCCCTCTTTTAGACGGCAGTCCGTCGAGCGGAGGCTGTAGGAGGGCTGCTGCTTCGCCGCGATGGAGAAGGGCTACGGCAAGGCCCGCAGGGGCAGGAGGCAGCGCGCTGGGCCCTACTCGCGCCCCTCCAAGCCGCCAGCCCCCGCGCCCGAAGAGGAGGAGGCCCGGGAGCTGGCGCAGCTGGCCCCCGGCGAGCCGGAGCGCCAGGGCCTGCTCGCCAGCCTGCTGCAGCGCGGCGCCTCGCTCATCACCAAGGTGTGCGCTCGCTCCCGCGAGCCCCCACGCCCGCTTGCACGCCGCTCCAGCGATCTTGGGGGGCCCTGAATGATGTCCCCAATCGAACCCACCCACTTTGCAGGTGCCTGTGCTCGGCAGCTACTTCGCGGCGCCCGCCGCTGCTGAACCGCCGGCAGGTGGGGCACCCGGCCAGCGCCTGCATGGGCCTGCAGCCTTTCTGCCGTACTTGTAGCGCAAAATTCAATGCCAATTGGTCAGGCGGCCGCAGCATGGTGGCCGGCGCAAGCAGGCCCTGCTGTCCTTGCCCGTCCAAGCGGTCGGTTGCCCCTCCCCCTGCTCCATCCTCAGATGATGGCCAGCAGCTAGCCGAGGGTGTTGAGCACGATGACGATGACGATTTCGACGCTGAGGTGGCGCAGGGCGGCGAGGATGGCAGCGCTGTGCCAAATGGCTCGGTCCAGCCACACCCGCTGGCCGCGCCGGTTGCCGCTGCACAGCAGGGCCAGCCGACTGCCGGCGGCAAGGCAGCCAAGCCGGCGGGCCGCCGCGTGGCGTTCCAGTCTCCAGCCAGGGAGGATGGCGAGGGGGCAGCCACGCCGCAAACGCAGCGCGGCGCGCCTGGCGACGGCGAGGACGGCGGCAGCGAGCCAGGCGGCACGCCCTATGACAATGTGCTGGCGCTGCTGCGGCAGGGCCCGCTGGCGGCCAACTCGCCGCGCAGCTTCCCGCGGCCCCGCTCCTCCAGCCTGCTGACCGCGGGCGCGGGGTGCACCCCTGGGCCCGGCCTGGCCTTTGGCGCCCCGCCCGTGCCGGCGCCGCCCAGCGGCGGCAGCGACCTGGGCGGCGGTGCAGGCCGGCGCGGCGGCTATGTGGGCTCCCGGCTGGGCCCTGGCGCAGGGGCGTCCGGCACACCTTCCACCGGCATCCGCACCGGCCTAGCTGCACGCAGCGCCAGCCGGTTTTCGCGGACCCCGGTTCACATGCAGCCGCTGGCAGCAGGCGTGCCGGGCGGCAGCGGCGGCGCTGCGGGCGCCGGCGGCACCTCCCGCTTTGGCTTGGCCGCCGCGGCCGCTGCAGCCGCAGGCGAGGCAGGCAGCAGCGGCGGCGCTGGCACCGGGCTGCTGTCCCCTGCGCCGCTGGCTTGGACGCCCATGCGCAGCAACCTGGGCGCCGGCGGGCAAGCTCTGAGTGGCGGCAAGCGGAAGGCCGAGTCGGCGAGCCCTGATGCAGGTGCGGGCAGCGTTTGGGCAAGGCAGGGCTGCCTTGGTTGCGTCAGCTGTACTGTTGTCCTGTGCGCAGCTCATGAAGGATGACTGCAGCAGTGGATGTGTTGTCAGCACTCCCTGTCCTACCCGCTGCAGGCAACGGCGGCAACATCAGCCTGCTAGATGCTCAGCGGCGCATCCGCCACAAGTCGGAGCCTGGGGCTGGGATGGGCGGCGACGCCGCTGCTGTGCCCGGCAGCAGCGACCGCCGCGCGTGGCGTGCAGGGCGCACCCCTTTTGTCAAGGGCGCCGGCATGTCGCGGTTTGGTGTTGCGCAGCAGCAGGAGCGCAGCATCAGCCCAGCGCTGCCGGCTGCCGAGGCGCCTGCCGCGGCGCCAGCGGCGGGCAGCAAGGCCACCACCGACACGGCGCGCCGCATCCTGGCCACCCTGGATGCGCTGGATAAAGTGGTGGCATCTTCTCCACCTGGAGGGGCTGCTGCCGCAGTGGCAGCCGCGCTAGGCCAGCCCGAGAAGCAGTCTGCAGCATCACCGCCGCCCACAGACTCGCTGGGCTTTGCTGGTGAGCCCCTGGCAAACACGCTTGGGGCTGCTATTTTTCAAGCGTGGTGGCGTGCATGCTTGCTGTGTATGTATCATGTGAGGCTGCAATTGCTTCTCCTGGCTTGCCTGCTTCTCCTGGCTTGCCTGCTAACCTGCCAACCCTTCACTTGGGCTGTCGCCGTGCCTGCAGGCCTGCCAAAGGGCGAGCCACCAGTGCCTGTGCCTGAGAAGCGGTCGGTCAAGTTTGGCGGCGTGTCGTTCGCACCCAGCCCCACCCCCGCCTCCTCACCCATGACCAAGCCCAGCGCCGCAGAGGCAGCAGCCTCAGCACCAGAGCCGGCGGCGCCTGCTGCAGCGGCTGCTCCCGCACCGGCCAGCGGCGGTTGGGGCGAGGCTTTCCTGGCAGCCAACCGGGCAGCCATGGCCAAGGCCACCGAGGCAGCAAAGGCGGAGGCGGAGGGTGGCAGCAAGCAGCAGGCGGCGCCGCCGGCGGTGTTCAGCTTTGGGCTGCCCACGCCTGCGGCAGAAGCGCCTGCCGGCGACACGCCCAAGCTGAAGCAGCGCTTGTTGGAGGCGGAGGCGCAGGCGCCGCCAGCAGCCAAGCCGGTGGCCGAGGCGCCGCCTGCTGCGCCAGCCGCCCCGCTGTTTGGTTTTGCCAAGCAGCCTGCAGCAGAGGAGACACAGCCGCCTCAGCAGCAGCAGCAGCCGGCGGTGCCGGAGGGCGGTCTGTTCTCTTTTGGCCAGCCCAAGCCGGCTGCCAAGAAGGCAGCGGCTGAGGAGCCAGCTGCGCCCAAGTTCACGTTTGGCAGCAGCCGCAGCAGCGAGGCAGACCGCCAGGTGGCGGCTGCCGTGGCCTCGGCCACGCCTGCGGCAGCCGCTGGCCCGGCACCCACATTTGAGTTTGGTGGGCGCAAGGCGGCAACCAAGCAGGAGGCGGCCCTCACGCCCCCACCGGTAAGCAGCGCAGTCACCAGGCAGCGTGCCTAACGCTGCCTGATTGCAGCGAGAGCCACAGCAGGTGCCTGCCCTTGACCAGCCCTCCAGATTGTAATCTGTCCCGCCCCTCATGCTGTGCTGCCCTCGTTCCTGCTGCCCGCGCGCAGGCAGCCAAGCCCGCAGACCCCTTCAAGGCCAACCAGGCGGCTGCTGAGGCCGCCAAGTCGCCGCTGCCCGACTCGGACCTGTCGGAGGGCGAGGAGCCGGCCGCAGCCCCCAAGCCTGCAGGTAGGTGGCAAGGACGCATGAGCCTTGCCTGGCTCCAAGGTGCTGGTATGCGTGCACCGTGGGGCTGCCGATGGTGGCAGCAATCTGCCTGCCAGCATTGATGATACAAGCCGCATGCATGCCTGACCTATTCCCGGTTTCTGCTCAGCTTTGTGCCTTACCTGCACCTGCCTTGAATGTGCAGAGCCGGAGAAGGCGGCGCCGGTGAGCGGCGGCTGGGACCTGGACTTCTTGAAGAAGAACCAGGCCGCAGGTGGGGCCCTTCGACCTTGCGTTGCTCCCTTGCTGCCGCTCGGCTGGATGGTGTGCTAGCTCCGCCTACTTTGCTTCAAAGTCTGTTGCATCATCAGGTCATCATGACTGCTCACCGTTATGCCTTGCATGCACCTGCTGTGCAGCCAAGGCCGCCACGGAGGCGGCCGCCAAAGCGGCGGAGGGTGCCAAGCCCGCTGCGCCAGCCGCCGCTGCTCCCAAGTTCTTGTTTGGCGCACCGCCTAGCAGCAGCACCGCAGCGGCCTCTGCATCGGTGGTGCCCTCTTTCCTGGCGGCGGCGTCCTCGGCTGCCGCCGCTAGCAGCGAGCCGGCCAAGCTTTCCTTTGGTGCAGCGCCGGCTTCATCAGCCGCTGCTGCGCCGCCCCTGACTTTTGGCGCATCAGCCTCCTCGGCACCCGCCTTCACGTTTGGCGCGGCAAGCAGCGCAGCAGCTGCAGCAAGCGAGGCGCCGGCGGCCGCCAGCAGCGCAGCAGCAGCGACCAGCGGCTCCGGCTGGGGCGAGGCGTTCCTCAAGGTGAGTAGCCAATTTTCTGTACTCCGCCCTTTTAGCCGCCCTGCCTCCAGCCGCTAGAGTTTTGTCGGCGTGTTTCTGCATGACAGTCGTCTGCTGCAGCCAGCTCACCTCATCTGGCTGTGTGCAAGTGCCCCCGGCCAGCCCCCTAACTAGTGCTTCTCAACGTGCTTTCCACCCGGCAGGCCAACCAGGCAGCTGCCGCCAAGGCGGCGGAATCTGCTGCCAAGGAGATTGAAGGAGCCGCTCCTGGCGGCGGTGCAGCGGCAGCCGTCTCCGCATCCGCCTTCACCTTTGGGCTGCCCGCCAGCGGGGCGGCGGTCACCACTAGCGCCGGCAGCGCCCCTGCAGCGGCGGCCTCCGCTGCACCCAGCGCGTCAGCCTTTGTGTTTGGCAGCGCCCCCGCCAGCACGCCTGCAGCTGCGGCGCCAGCCACGGCAGCCACAGGGTTTAGCTTTGGGGCCCCAGCCTCGGCGTCTGCGGGCGCGGCTGCCACCAGTGCCCCCGCCTTCTCCTTTGGTGGTGCGGCAGCCAGCAGCGCGGCGGCTACTGCGGCGCCCACTTTTACATTTGGTGGCGCAAGCAGCACAGCAGAAGCCCCAGCTGCTTCCGCTCCGGCATTTGGGTTTGGAGGGGCCAGCAGCGCTGCAGCGGCGGCGCCAGCGTCAGCCCCAGCCTTTGCCTTTGGGGCTAGTAGCAGCAGTGCAGCGGCGCCGCCAGCGTCAACCCCCGCCTTTGCCTTTGGCGGGGCTAGCAGCGAGGCAGCGGCGGCGCCGGGCTCCAGCCCCAGTTTCGGGTTTGGGGCCTCTGCTCCTGAAGCCGGCGGCTTCTCGTTTGGCGCCTCGCAGCCGGCCTCCAGCGCCGCCTTCCAGTTTGGCGCCGCAGCGGCTCCTGCTGCAGCTCCTGCAGCAGCCCCTGCAGCTGCGGGTGGCTTCACGTTTGGCAGCGGTGGCGCCGGCGGCTTTGGCGCTCCCAACGGCGGCATGGAGTCAGGTGGGTGGCATTGCAAACGCAGGCTGTGGCAAGTTGCAGCTCACCACGTGTGCGCCCCTCCCAGCACATTCAAATGGAGCACACTCAGCAGCTGCTGCTCCTTGCAATGCAGACATGATGGACAACAACGGCGCTGCACCGGCCCCGTCCTCTGGCCTCCAATTTGGGGCACCCTCCACCACCCCCGCCTTTGGCAGCGGCACCGGCGGGTTTGCGTTTGGCGCCGCACCCGCTTCCCAGCCTGCGTTTGGCTTTGGCAGCCAGCCTGCAGCGCCCGCCTCGCAGCCGGCGTTTGGCTTTGGCGGCCAGCCTGCAGCGCCAGCCTCGCAGCCAGCTTTCGCGTTTGGTGGCCAGCCCGCAGCACCTGCCTCCCAGCCGGCTTTCGGCTTTGGCAGTCAGCCAGCGGCGCCTGCATCCCAGCCGCCTTTCGGGTTCGGCAGCCAGCCAACGTTCGGTGCGCAATGTAGCATGCATTCGTGCGGCTTGAGGGGGCATGTCTGCAAGTGTCCAGGCATGTGTAACGGCACTTGCTGGTACTCCTGACTGCACACCTAACTGCTCACCCGCTGCCCCGGATCTCTGTCTGCAGGCGCCCCGCAGCAGCCCGCCTTTGGTGCAGCGCAGCAGCCGGCGTTTGGTGCCCAGCAGCCCGCCTTTGCTTTTGGGTCGCAGCAGCCTGCGGCTCCCGGCGCAATGGTGCCCAACAACCCCTTTGGTGGCGGCATGGGGGGCGGCGGCGCCTTCAGCATTGGCAGCTCCGGAGGCGGCTCCCAGAGCGAGTCTGGGCGGCGCAAACTCAAGGTGAAGCGGCCCGGCCGGAAGTGAGCGGCACCGCATGGCCAGGCCTGCAGCCTGCAGCCCGGCTGCCGCCTGAGCCGGCAGGTGGATCTGCCTCCTTTGTTGTCATGTAACAGCTGTCGTTTGTTAAGCGCCAGTGGCAAGGCAGCGGTGTGAGAGGAGTAGCGCCCCGGTGTTGTGTCCGGTATGGCTACTACGCGAGCCATTACAAAATGCCGAGCACTGGGCTCAAATTTACCGGCACAAGGGATGTTAGGTGCTGCCCTGTGGAGGCAAATATGATCAGCAGCCAGCAGCCCATCACATGGGGCCAGTGCACATGCTGCCGCTACGGCGTGAGCCAGTCATGAACCGGGCGGTCCGCAGTGGCGTGCTGTGCGCTCCTGCATCATTTGTTTGCTCCCCGGCTGCCTCTGCTGCGCTACAGACGCGCCTTTCGGCCGGCAATACCTCCACTGACGAAAGGCATTTTCAATTTGCCAGACCGGCGTAGGGCACGTGCACACGCCCTTTGCCTTCTTCAGCGGATCTGGGTGACGCCCAAGCGCGATCGGGCCTGCGATGCGCCGCAACTGGCCGGAGAAGGCGCGGCCGCGACGGCTTGTGACGCTTGCAGCAGTCGCCATTGCAGTAGCAGTGTGCATGTCTGCTCAGCTGAACGTCAGCCTGATTCTCCAGGCGGGCTCAGCCGCTGCCGCCGCCGTCGGCGGGGACGTCTCGCTGTTGTTGGGCCGCCCGTCTGTCGCCGGATGCAGCCCGCCAACGGTGGCCACCTTCACCTCGCACAAGACCGGCACGGCAACTGCGGGCTGCCTGAAGGCGTTTGCCGTACTGGGCGCCAGCCAGCCAGTGGTGCACTTCTATGAGGACTTGTCACCAAACCCGCATGTCGTGGCTGGCTTTGCGGAAGCGGCGGCGGCAGCGGCGCAAGGTGAGCCCACTACCTGACCAGTGTCCGACCACCTGTATGGCTGATCCCAGCGGCGGCGGAACATGAGCCTGCCAATTGAATCACTTGTATGGCTGATGCAGCGGCATCAATCTGAGGATGGTAGGCCGAGCCCAACCAGCCCTGTGCTCGTGCTCCTTCACAGCCGCCTTGCCGCCATTGCTCCTTCGCAGGGACGTGCCCACCTGCCGTTGTGTACACGTCAGGGGACTATCTGCCGCGGCTGGAGGACGAGCACTGTCCATTCCCGGCGTGTCCCTGCGATGCCGACGGCACGGCGCGCTGCGAGTCTTTCCGCGAAGGCACCCTGGTCATGCCCGACGGCAACACCACCCTCATCCTGGTTGTGCGCAACCCGGTGGAAGTTGTCCTGTCTGCCCTCTTCTACCACAGGCCAGTGAGGGCTTTGCACGGTGGGAAACTGCAGTATGCCATATGTGTGTGGCCCCAGTCATGCCTCTGCCATATATGCGTTTGCCGGCATCCGGGGTTTACAAATGCAAGCTCTCCCTGTCAACGCGCGTGCAGGCAGCAGCCGGCACCTGAGCAGTGGATTGATGCTGTCTCCGCAAATGTACTTGGAGGTGCCTGGGTGCGTTCATCCACTAGTGCTTGCCCTGCCGCATGCAAGAGCAGTGTGGTTTGGCTCGCAGCTGCTGCGGCGCGTCATGGCTCATACACTCCATGCCCACACAATGCACTCCATTCCCTGGGTATGTGCAGCTCCAAGAGGGCGCCCCGCCTGCTCCTCTCAGAGCCCTGGGCTGGGTACCAGGCAGCGGCTTTGCTGGCGCTGCACGGGAGCAGTCGTATGGCAGGTGAGCGAGTGGCGAGTGCTGCCCCCGCAGCGTCTGGTGTATTTGGATTTAACCTAGCAGGTGGCATCAGCACCAGGGAGTCGCACTGGCTGTGCAGGGTATCTATACACCTTGCACCAAACCTACCTGCGGCCACAGCTTTGTTGTTGCCTGCCTTGATCATTGGCCCACCACCAGCCTCAGGCGCCTTCTCCTTTGCTCACCCCGCCACACAGCTACCTGCGGCAGCTGCCCTTGGAGCAGGCGGCCCGCCTGGAGTTTTGGCGCTCCTCCCGCAGCCTTCACGGCACTGCCCGCATGTATGCCAGCCTGCGCAGCCTGCAGGGGCGGGGCACCAAGGTGCTGACGCTGCAGTTTGAGGCGCTCCGGGCCGACTTCAATGCCACGGCGACAGCAGTGCTGGCAGCGTTTGCGGAGCGCTTGCCTGGCCTGGATGTCCCACGCCTGCTGGAGCGCTCGCAGCGGTGCAACCCCGGCTCCTGGTCTGCTGAGCAGCAGCAGGTCAGTGATGCAACCGCGGCTGCAGAGAGGGCGGATCCTGAGCTGCGCAGCCGCCTGCAGGCAGTACTGTGGAGCGACGGCGCCATTCGCCGCCGCCTCTGCCGCCTGACCGCTGCGCTGGAGTATTCGTTGCCGCCCGAGTGCAGTGGCGCTGGCATGCAGCCGAACCTTTAGATATTTTGGGCCTCAAGGGTGCCCTTTCACAGAGTGCTCACACATTTTTATCCACACCTTTCCGCCCTCTGCTTTACTTGACGCTTATTCTGAATCCATGCTTCCGACTTCACCCACAGTTGCCCCACAATGCTGCCCCTAAAATTACTGCTCCTGCCACCCACACTGGCCCCCCATGTCCAACGCTTCCTTTCACGATGCTGAACGTCCTCCCCTCCTTTTTGTATCCGTCTCTGCTGGCAAGCGGCCCCCCACGTGTACCGCCCTAGCTTCACTATCTGCTCAGTTTCCGGGATGTCTGAATGTATCTGCACCGCCTTCCACCTAACTCGCTTTCTGTTTCACTACACACAGCTCACAGCACATGTGGCAGTCACACTGTAACGGCCAGTAGCACAGCCAGTAGTGGGTTCCCGCGGGCGAGCTGCCAGGCAGTGACACATGCGCTGGGCAGATGGGACGCTGCACACGCTTGGGTGGGTCGCGCGTGCCATGCGTCCTTCACGGGAGGACCTGCTGCGACGGAACGTGGCAGTGCGGAGCGGTGCATGCTGGTAGGAGTCATGTTCCAGGTTGGAAAGTCAACTGCGCATTGTTGCAGACCAATAGTTGAGCTGATGGACAACTGCACATGGCCAACTAACTGAGCAAAAGGAGGCCTGCCCCAAAGAAGCTGGGCGTGGAGGAAACAGCGGGTGGCGGTGACTTGGCCGCAGCGGCGGCATTGCCTCATGGCCTCCCGCGCTGCCCAGCCGTTGCATTGATCGTTGCGATCTTGATCAAGGGGATATGGCCGCGGCCCGCTGCGCCCTGACCGCTCGGCAGGTGCTGCTCGCTTCCAGGGTGGTCTGCGCGGCCAGCGGAGCCTCTTTCCGCGCCCCCACCCCGATCCGCCCACTGGTTGCTCAGCCGAGCCTGCCTCCTGCCCTGTGCAAGCGCCCCTCCTACGCTGCCCGCCTCACCTGCTCGGCTGCTGCAACCGACGGCACCATGGTGGAGAGCAACCCGCTGCTGACGGTGAGCCTTTGGGCTGGCGGGATTGGCCGGCGATTGGCCGCCGGCGCCACCCGCCTCCGCCTTCCGCCGGCCTGAGCCCCCTCCTGTATCTACCCCGGGCTTGCAGGACTCGCCCTTCCCCGCGTACAGCGAGGTCAAGGCGGAGCATGTGGTTCCCGGCATCCGCACGCTGCTGGCGGAGCTGCACGCCGAGGTGGGTGGCTCAAATGCCCTCTGCCGCCAAACTCTTGCTTGCTCTACTGCCCACTTCCCGTGTTTGCCTGCAAGGGCCTGCCGCCAGCAGCATGTCGCTCCTCTGTGTGCACACTGCAGTCGCAGCCATGCGTGCTTGTATCATGTGCTGCCACCTGCTTTGCTAAACAGGTTGACAAGCTGGAGGCAAGCGTGGAGCCGACCTGGGAGGGGCTGGTGCAGGTACGGTGGTGCAGTGCAATCAAGGCAGCCGGCGGTGTGGATGCTTGCCCTGCATGATCTGGGCTGGGGACATCATGCTGACACGTTTGAGCCCGAGGCTGGCTGTTGCAGTAGCCAGCTTACCTTGCCGCTCGTGTGTGCATAAGCCTGCTGGGCTGGTTGCAATGTGCGACAGCTGCTGCTTGCCCCCGCAACGCTGTGCAGCCGCTGGAGCGCATTGTGGACCGGCTGAGCCGCGCTTGGGGCACCGTGAGCCACCTGAAGGCTGTGAAGGACACGGAGGAGCTGCGCAAGGTGCGGGGCAGGGGGCGCTTTGCCTGCTCCATGGCTGGTGCCTGTTGGCTGGACGGTGGGCTCACAACATTTCTAGTGGCGCAAGCGCAACCGCCAAGCCATTCACGATGGTGGCAATCTGGGCGCCAGCCAGTGTGCAGCTTGGCTTGGCGGCATGTGTGCTGAGGCTATGCTGATTTGTCGGCTGCTGTGTCAATCTGGCTCTATGCACCCCACTGTTTGCCGGCAGGCTGTGGAGGAGGTGCAGCCGGAGCGCGTGAAGCTCAGCCTGCGCCTGTCGCAGAGCAAGCCCCTGTGAGCAAGCTGCTGGTTTTGGCTGCAGCATGGCATCCCATTTGAGGCTGTGGGGGCAGGCTTTGGAATGCAAGCTGTTCAGGGTAAAGCACCCTGGATGGTGCATCCGCCAGGGGCCCCACTCCCGACCCTCGCTGCTTATCCACCCCACCTCACCCCACCCCAACTACCTGCCCCACCTATGCGCAGGTACGAGGCCTTCAAGGCCATCAAGGAGGGGCCGCAGTGGGGCCAGCTGACCGAGGCGCAGCAGCGCATCGTGGACGGCGAGCTGCGTGACTTTGTGCTGGGTGGCGTGGCGCTGGAGGTACATGGGCGGTTGGCTTGAGGGGTGGCTGCCATGGACTGGACCAGTGGGTGGATGTGGACATGCTGCAGGGGGCTGTTGATGAACCAGATTTGGCGCAACCGGCAGGTATGTCAACTACCCGTTCTCCTGGCCCCTCCTTTGTGCCGCAGGGCGAGGCCAAGGAGCGGTTCAACGAGATCCAGCAGGAGCTGAGCCAGCTGTCCACCAAGTTCTCCAACAACGTGCTGGATGCAACCAAGGTGCGGCGAGCCCCTCCTTGGGGCCAGCTCCCCTGTTGCTGCTGCCTGCCCTCTTGGCTTATGTGCCATGTGCTTGCCGCTTGGGCTGGCGCGCATGTGGCCAACGAGCCAGCGAGCCTGCGCAGACTGGGCCAGTCGGATCGCCTGATGGCAGGTGCATGCCTGCGCCCCAACCATCACAGGCCTACAAGAAGCTGCTGACCGACAAGGCGGATGTGGAGGGGCTGCCTGAGTCGGGTGAGCGGTCTTGCACCATCTTTGGGTTGAAGGCAAACAAACCTACTGCTGCTGGCTGCAGCTGCCAACTTGCAACGCTGCCGCGGATAGCCACCTTCGGCTGCTGACGCCTGCACCCGCCATCCTGCGCTCCCGTTTGCCTCTGCAGCGCTGGCGCTGGCAGCGCAGCAGGCGGCAAAGGAGGGCCACGAGGGCGCCACCCCTGAGAGCGGCCCCTGGTCAGTGCCAGATGCTTTGATGTAGCATGGCTGATTGAGCCGTTAATCAGCAGCCCTGCCAACTGTTGCCACTAGCTCTCACGTTGTGTTTCCCACGTTTCCACCCTCGCCCTCCTGCCAGGCTGTTCACCCTGGATTTTCCCAGCTATTTCCCGGTCATGACCCACGCCAAAAACCGCGCCCTGCGTGAGGAGATGTACCGGTGAGCGCCGCCCACCGCTCTTACCCTGCACGCTGCATGCTGTGGTGGCTGCAGGTGTGCAGGAGCGGGAAAGGTGCACGCAGGGCCACACGCAGGTTGGAGACCCACACCTATGCCTGCCGGCTGGCATCCCACCCATGCACCAATGCAGGCAGTCCATCACCCGTGCCAGTGCCGGGGACATTGACAACACGCCGATCATTGAGAAGGTGCAGTGCCAGCCGCCGCATTTGCACACTACCGCATGCTTTCATGCTGTGCCTCCGTCGTTTTCTCTCGTCGCTACCCCCCCTGGCCCCTGTCACCTTGAACCTTCGCAGGTGCTGGCCCTGCGGCAGGAGAAGGCGGAGCTGCTGGGCTTCAAGAACTTCGCTGATGTGTCCATGGCCAGCAAGGTGCGCTCATGCAAGGCTGATGACGCTTCTTGCTCCGCCGGCTCGGCAAGCGCGCTTGACAGGCCGCTGAACGAGGGAGCGTACGCCCACAGACGGCTAAGCTCGGGTTGCAGGCGCACTGTCCCAACGTCTTAAACACCCATCCCGCATGTGCAACCACCCATGCTCACTATGGCCCCTGCCCACTCAACCTCTCCCTGCAGATGGCCACCCTGGAGAAGGCGGAGGAGCTGCTGGAGCAGCTGCGGGGCGCCAGCTACGACGCCGCCACGCGCGACCTGCAGGTGTGAGGGCGGAGCGGCTGGTTGCGCCTGCTGGATGCGCCTTCCGGCAGCAGATGGTCACTTGCACAGGCCTGGAGTGGACTGCCTGCTCACCCTGTCTGCTCACCCTGTCTGCCACAACCATCGGCTGCAGGACATCAAGGACTTTGCGGCGGAGCAGGGCTTCACTGAGGACCTGCAGCAGGTGAGCTGGCGGGTGCAGGACCGGCGGCTGCACGGCACACTACAGGGGCGCGCCTGTGCCGGCCATGAGAAGTGAAGCGTTGCATGCACAAATTCGCAGCCAGCAGCCGCCCTGACCGCCTGCCCCACCCCGTGCTCCTGCCCTTGCGCCCTGGCTCCAGTGGGATGTGAGCTACTGGGCGGAGCGGCTGAAGGAGGCCAAGTATGCATTGGAGGAGGAGCAGCTGCGCCCCTACTTTGCGCTGCCAAACGTGCTGGAGGTGCGCCGCGCACGCTGCGCCGTTGGCCCATGTAGTCATGCTGCGCTGACGTTCGCAGTCGAAATGCAACTGGCTCGCACTTCTGCTGGCGCGGCCCTCCCATGGCGGCTGCCCTTCCGAGCGGTTGCGTCATGTCTGCTGCCGCACCCCGCCCTCCCCTCTGCAGGGCCTCTTTGGCCTGGCCAAGCGGCTGTTTGACGTGGACATTGAGCCCGCTGATGGCCAGGTGCCGGTGTGGCACGAGGATGTTCGCTTCTTCTGCGTGAAGAAGGTGGGCGGGGCAGGTTTTATAGGGCGGCAAGGTGGTACGCCAGAGGCGGCTCTCTTTCAGTGGGGACTGTTTATGGAGCATGCGAGCTCTCCACCATGAGGGTGGGCAGGGCTGAACCCCAGATGCAAGCACGCCTCCTGCCGGACCCTGCCCACCCAGCAGCCTCACACACCCAACTACCCCACACTCTGCTCCCCACAGGCCGGCCAGCCCAAGGCCTACTTCTACCTCGACCCCTACTCCCGCCCTGCAGAGAAGCGCGGCGGTGCCTGGTGAGAGTGCGCAGGTTCAGTGCAAGCTGTGGCTCGCGCATAACCCTTGCCCTGCCAATGGCCGCCACGGTGCCACCCCTGCCCACCTGCCTGCTCACCTGCCACCCATGCCCTACCCTGATGCACCTGCCTCCACGGCTCACCCGCAGGATGGACGAGGTGTGCGGCCAGTCCAAGCTGTTTGCGCGGTCGGGCGAGTCGGTGCGGCTGCCCGTGGCGCACATGGTGTGCAACCAGACGCCACCCGTGGGCGGCAAGCCCTCCCTCATGACCTTCCGCGAGGTGGAGACGCTGTTCCACGAGTTTGGCCACGCCGCGCAGCACATGCTGACGGAGCAGCAGGTGCGGGCCGGCGGGCACTGCACTGTGATAGATGGGTGCAGTGTGGATTCTCCAGCTGAGCTGCGCGGGGCCCAGGTTGCCCACCAACCTACCCTCTGCCATCCGCCCAGCCAAGCAGGCGCCAGCTGCCTGCATCCTGACACACTCCTGACGTGCTTCTGAGTTCTTTTCTCGCTCCCGCAGGAGGGCCTGGTGGCGGGCATTCGGGGCGTGGAGTGGGACGCCGTGGAGCTGCCCTCGCAGTTCATGGAGAACTGGTGCTGTGAGTGGCGATGTTAGGTGGCTGCACACTGCCTGCGGGTGTGCATGGTCCGTGTGTGTAGCTACGGCATGCGATGGATGCTTCTGTCTCATGCCTGTATCGCTCGACCCTATGTCTCCTTGCCCACCTGTCCATGCCTGCCTCCCCTGCCCTGCCACCGCAGATGACCGCAAGACGCTGTACCAGTTTGCCAAGCACCACGAGACCGGGGAGCCGCTGCCTGAGGAGCTGTACCAGCGCCTGCTGGCGGCCCGCACCTACCGGTGAGCTGATTTTGGGGTTGGCCATGCTGACTGATTCACTGCTGCTGGGGCGGTGCGTAGCTTCTGGGGTGGCAGCATTGCGCAGAGGATGCTGCATGCTGCAGCTGTGCAGGACTGCCTCAGTCCTGGCCGCAGCCCCAGCCCAACGGCGCCCTTGCACTCTGCCCTTTCTTTCCAGGTCTGGCTCCATGACGCTGCGCCAGATCCACTTTGCCAGCGTGGACCTGGAGCTGCACGCCCGCTTCACGCCCGGCAAGGTGCGGTGCTGCGACTGAATTTGGGGGGGTGGGGGGTGGGGGGCAATTAGTGCAGGGGGCTTCCAGGCATTCGAGGCTGCGCCCCGCCCGTTGATCAGACCAAGCAGTGTGGGCTCTATCTCGCTGGCTGCTGCAATGCCTACGCTACCACTTCCATGAAGCACTGCCGTCAGTACACCTTGCCCGCTCCGCCTGCAGGGCGAGTCTGTGTTTGAGCGGGACCAGGCGGTGGCGCGGCGCACCACTGTGATGCCGCCGCTGCCCGAGGACCGCTTCCTCTGCTCCTTCTCCCACATCTTTGCCGGCGGCTACTCGGCTGGGTGAGGGCCGATAAGGGGCAGACACCCGGTTGGTGTGTGTGGCTGGCGTGTCGGGGCTGGCGTGCAGCATGCACCTTTGCCCCACTCAGGTCGCCATCCATCCGCCACCATGCCTGCCCACCCCACCCACCTTCATCCCCTCCGGCAGCTACTACTCCTACAAGTGGGCCGAGGTGCTGTCGGCAGACGCATTTGCGGCCTTTGAGGAGGCTGGGCTGGACAATGAGGAGGCGGTGGCAACTACAGGTGGGCGGGCATGGAGATGAAGGTGCAGCATGGTCCCGGGTTCACGCAGGCTGTTGCCAGCAGCAAGAGATCGCTCGACTGAGCTGGCATGCACCTCACTCCTTGTTGTGCTTGGCCTGTAGCCCCCCCTGCACGCCTGCTGCAGCTGTATGCTGGCACCAACTGCTCACCGCTCTGCATCCCTGCCTGCTGTTTTGCCCGCAGGCCGCCGCTTCCGCGACACAGTGCTGGGCCTGGGCGGCGGCCGTGCCCCGCAGCTGGTGTTCCAGGTGAGCGCTGCGCGTATGAGCCTCTTCACGCTGCCTTGCATTGCACTGCGTTGCCTGTTTGTGTTTGACTGAGGGCCAGCCGTGCATTCTAGGCGTCGCCGCAGCTTATCAGCACGTGCGGTTTCGCGGCAAGTGGGCAAGAGACAGGCTCGCATGCTTCGCTTCTTCCCAGATGCAGCTTCCATGAATGCCGTGGTCAAGGAGCGCCTCTGCCCCTCTGTCCCCTTCCCTCGCGTCTGCAGGACTTCCGCGGCCGCGAGCCAACTGTGGATGCGCTGCTGCGCCACAACAACCTGCTGCCCTCTCTGGAGGTTGCTGGTGCCGCGGCTTGAGGGATAGTTTGTTTGGCTTCAGTGGGGGTCCAGCTTGGCATGAGTGGGGCATACATGATATCTCAGAAGCAGATCGGCGTTCTGTTAAGACTTCCTCCATACTGTGCTCCTTTCATATCATCCGACTGTAATTGATCAGAACAAAATTACAGTGTCGTGGGTTCTTAAGAGGCGGCTGAGCATGCGCAATGCAGGTTTATGCCCCATATTTTGGGGCTCGTCCCAGCTTGTAGCAAACCTCCGGCAGCAGCCGCTCTGCCAGAATGCAGCCCGCTGCACCCCGCGAGGCAATGTGTGCCATATCCAGCCGGCGGGCCGAGTCCACCCTGGCAGGAAGACGAAGGGGCACCAGCAGGGTTGGTAGGCTGGGCGCACCAACTGGATTGTGCCGGGCCATGCAACTGCAAACCAGCCAACGGCAGCACAGCAGCCTTAATAAAATAGCTCACAGGCACCCGCGACCCAGTCACAGCTTGCCTGATGACTGCTGGAAGCCGGTGCACCACAACGGCAGGGCTGTGGGCATCCACCGACACTCGATCCAGACCAGCTAACTGGTAGCTCTGTGCCGGCCGCTGCACAGGCAGACAGTCGGGTGCTGCTGCCACTGCCGTGGCCCGCTCAAGTGCTGCGGCTGATGCCGCTGTCCCTGCTGCTGCTGCTGGTGCTGCACTCCCATACGGCTGCGGCTGCCCTGGCTGCAGCAGCGGCTGGTCTTGCACCAGCAGCGGCTGCTCGGCGCACGGGCCTGGCCCCACCACAAGAGTGAGCAGCACAGTCTCCCGGAAGCCTGGCTCCTGGTTCAGCAGCCGCACCAGATCATCTGCCCACTCCAGCGCTGCCAAACCGCTGCTAAGTGCTGCACTGCTACCTGCACCAGGAGGGGCGAGCGCGCCGCTGCTGGCCTGCTCGCCGTCGCCGCTGAGCACTGGCGCATTGGCTGCATCAAGCGCCAGCAACACCATGTCAATAACTTCGTCCCCTTCCTCCGCGTCTTCCTCTGATGCTGCTCCGAACGCAGCTGCAGGGGGCTGCGACTGGCCCGCAGCAGCAAGCACAGCAGCAAGCGCCGGGGCCGCCTCGCTGCCGCCCGCCAGCGGCAGGGGCGCCACATGCAGCAGCGAGCAGATGCGGGCCGCCACGTCAGCTGCCGGCTGCCAGCTGGGGCCCAACTGATGCACCGCATAGCAGCCAGCCAGCTGGCCAGCGTGGGCTGTGGCTGGTGAGTCGGTCAGCAGCACCGCGCGCAGCTGCTTGAACCTGTGGGGGAGGCAGGCAGGTGGGAGGCAGCCGCTTGAGGGCATGACCGCCCGCAGGATGCAAAGCACAGACTAAGTGCCCCCAAAGCTTCCGCGTACACACTCAACTCCATGACCGATCCAACCCCTTCGTAATTGGTCCATCATTCACCCACCGCATGCATGCATCCCCTCTCTGCCCCCCTCACCTGTCGGGCAGGCTCTGCGGCGGCACCTTGCCCTCACACGCCAGGCCCAGCAGCTGCTGCACCAGGGGCGGCCCTCCGGCGCGGCATGCCAGCAGGCCCGCCCAGCCGGCTGCCACCAGGGCGTCCAGGTGCGGCACATCGGCCTCCCCCAGGCTGCTGGCACCTGGCCCTTGCAGTGCCCCCGTCAGGCACACCACCAGGCTCTTGGGCGGCGGCTGCTGCCGTGCGATGGCAGCTGACGCAGTGGCAGGCTGGCTGCCGGCTGCGGGCTCACGGCAATCCTGTGGGGCAGTGCAAGGAGATGAGGGCAGCTTGGGTGGACAGCTTCTCGCAGGTGGTGACGGTCTTTGCACCGACTCACTGCCACTTAAGCTGGGACCGCGCATGCAGCCACCCACCAGGCAGTCGCAGGGCTCGCGGCGCAGCCTGGCACGCGGCATAACGTTGCACTAGCCTCTCTTCGTGTTGCACTGCAAATGTGAGATCAGTGGGTCGGTGCAACCACGGTGAAGAGCGCGGTGGGCAGCAAAAAGCGGCAAGAGGCGGCAGCGGCGGCGGCAGGGAGGAAGGAGCACACCGTGAGCGACCAAGGGCAATGCTGATCGCGCCTGGCTCACCTGCAGGCCAATCTAGCAGGCGGCCATGCCCTGGGAGCGGCTGGGAAGAGAGGGAGCGAGAGCCAGGACGTCAGACGATCGCAGGCTGCCCTGGATGCGTGGCCCAGATCAACGTGATTTCGAGAACATGCGTAGGGAGATGGGGAGCAGCGAACTGAGAGTGCCTGCCTGCATGAGCAGAGATGCGCCTGGAAAGACACTGTGGCACAACTTTGCGTGCACCCTGCTCTTCCTGCTACTGCTACTTCGCCTCCAGCACACCCTCGGCCCCAGTGCGCCACCCAGCAGTCGCCTCACTTAGCGCCCACACGTATGGCTGATCAGGCGTCCCTGCTGCTGCGCCGGCAGCTCAAGGGTGGGTGCTGCAGTGCGTTGATGCTGTCGCACCCGCGCCTAGGCCGCCCCAGCACGCAGGAGTTCAAGCAGCCTCCTGGGTGCCTGTGCAGCCCTCCTGCGGCTGGCACCAGCACCACATGAGCTTGCGGAAGCCCAAGGGTGGTGCCGGACGTCCTCCCGCAGCCAGCCGCTGGCCCACTGCCCGCTCGCTCACCGCCCGCCTGCCCGCTGCCACGGGGCACTTGCGCCCCCCTGCCGCAGAGCTGACCAAGAACCCCGTGGAGGGCTTTTCTGCGGGCCTCGTAGATGACAGGTGCGGGCAGTGGCTTTTGGTTGGCAGCAGAAGGCGCTGGCGGCTGCCTTGTGCACGGCAGCCCGCCGCTACTCAGCGCGCTCCCGCCAACCGCCGCCGCTGCCGGTGGGTGCTGGGCCCGGCCGTCAATTGCCACACCGCCACCCTCCCTGCCCTCCTTGCAGCAACCTGTTTGAGTGGGCAGTCACGGTGCTGGGCCCGCCCGACACGCTGTACGAGGGCGGCTTCTTCAACGCGGTGCTCAAGTTCCCCAAGGACTACCCGCAGAGCCCCCCCGACATGCGGTTCACCAGCGAGATGTGGTGAGCAGGGGGGTGGGGGCTGCATTCAGACTGTGCCACCGCAGGGCAGCGCAGGGCAATTGGGTGGGTGAGCAGCAAAGCTGCGCACATGCGGCAGTGTGTGCAGCAGTGCCGTTGCAAGCTGGCGCCGTTGCAAGCTGGCGCTGCGCCCTTGCTGCACCCTTGCTGCTCTTGCTGACCGAGCCGCTGCTGCTTCACCGCCTGCCTCCCCGCCCGTGGCCAGGCACCCCAACGTCTTCCCCGACGGCAAGGTCTGCATCTCCATCCTGCACCCGCCGGGAGAGGACATTTACAACCCGCAGGAGAGCGCGTCGGAGCGGTGGAGCCCCGTGCACACGGTGGGTGTTGTGGTTGGGGGGTGAGGCGATGCCGGCTGCAAGGCTGCAGAAGGCTGGCTCGGTGTGCCGGTTGAGAGCGGTCCCAGAGCAGCACCGAATGACTAGCAGATGGCTGCTGTAGCTCACCGCCCTGCTGAAGCCAGCCTTTCAAACGTCGCGACCTGCCTTGTCCGGCTGATCAACAGGTGGAGAGCATAGTGCTGTCGGTCATCAGCATGCTGTCCTCGCCCAACGACGAGTCGCCAGCCAATGTGGATGCAGCAAAGATGTGGCGGGAGGACAGGGCAGGTGCGCCGTGATTGCGGGCAGGGCACACGGGCAGCAGGGCAGGTCGAGGTTTGACCTGCAGCGTATTTTACTGCAGCACTCATGCCCAGGCGGCTGTGACTGATGATTTTACTGCTCCCTGCCCTTGCGTGTGTTGCAGAGTTCAAGAAGCGGGTGGCCCGCATCGTGCGGCGCAGCCAAGAAATGCTCTGATAGCTGCT